>Ga0160453_100549_pt1 | contig 26580 bp, 23 predicted proteins | sample HID1971K_E6MG_FD_108228 | JGI IMG/M metagenome (GOLD analysis project Ga0160453, IMG submission 108228) | Enriched millipede-associated microbial communities from UW Madison campus, WI, USA - HID1971K_E6 MG | ecosystem: Host-associated > Arthropoda: Insects > Digestive system > Unclassified ...
CCCTGTCGCCGCCGCCGCGCCCACCCTGCCGCCGCCGCCGAATCACCGCCACGGCGCCGAGACACCATCCAGCGCGTGGTGTCTCGCCCGAAACGTGGTGCCTCGACGACCGGTCCGGCGCCCGAGTCAGGCGACCAGCGCGCCGCCGGATGCTACGAGCTGCGCGGCCAGCAGCAGCGCCGCGAGCATCACGAGCCGGAACAGCGCACGCGTCGGCGGCCGCGCGATCGCCCGCCATGCGGTGGTCGCGGCCACCGCCACGACGGCGACGAAGAAGACCCACGACACCGCTGACACGGCGGCGAGGTCCCCGCCCGCTGCGCCCACGAGCACGGCGACGGCGCCGACAACGACGGCGACCGCCGCGATGGTCGCCGACACCCGGGCCCCCAGCCGGTGCGGCAGGCCGCGCACGCCGGTGCGGGCATCGTCGTCGAGGTCGGGCAGCACGTTCGTCAGATGCACCGCGGCCCCGAGAGCCGCACCGGCGACCCATGCCCAGCCGGCCGCGAAGGCAGGATCCGCGGCCGACAGGGTCGCCAGCGACGGGAAGATGCCGAAGCTCACCACGAACGGCACGATCGACCACGGCGTGGACTTCAGCCAGGCGTTGTACGCGAGCGCCGAGCCGAGTGCGAGGGCGTGGGCCGACAGCATCCGCCATCCGAGCAGGGCGGACAGCACGAGGGCGACCGCCAGCAGACCGAGCGAGACCGCCCACGCGACACCGAGCGCAACCTCACCGCGCGCGAGGGGCTTGTCGGTGCGGCCGACCTCGCGGTCACGGGCGGCGTCGAACGCGTCGTTCGAGACGCCGACCGACAGCTGGCCGGCGAAGACGGCGGCGGTCAGCACCACGAGTCGCCACGGGTCGAGGCCGGTGGCGACACCGAGCGCGAGCGCGAGCGCCGTGACGACGAGCGTCGGCCCCGGATGCGATGAGCCCCACAGGGCGCGGACGGTGCGCACGTGACCGATGCTCTCACGCGTGCCCGCGTCCGGCGCCTTACGAACCCGGGAATGACTCCCAGGTCCATGTAGTTGCATAGACCTGGGCCGACGGCGTCCCGCCACCACGACGCAAGGAGACGCCCGCATGTCCGCTCTCATCGACCGCACCGCCGAGACCGACGCCCCCATCATCGACGTTCTGGCAGAACGCTGGAGCACCCGCATCTTCGACCGCGACGCGGTCATCGATGAGGCTGCGCTCGCGAGCGCGCTCGAAGCTGCCCGCTGGGCGCCGACGGCCGGCAACACCCAGGCGTGGCGGGTCATCGTCGCGCGTCGCGGCTCCGCAGCGCACCGGACCGTGCTCGCAGCCCTCGCCGCCTTCAACAGCGCGTGGGCGGGCGACGCCTCGGCGCTCATCGTGTTTGTCGCCGAGACGACGCGCGACGACAAGCCGATGCTGTGGGCGCAGTACGACACCGGCCAGGTGGCCGCGCACTTCACCGTGCAGGCGCACGCGAACGGCCTCTCGACCCACCAGATGGGCGGCTTCGACCGCGACGCGATCGCGGCCGGGTTCGGCCTCGGCGGCGAATTCACCCCCGTCACCGTCATGGCCGTCGGTGAGCTCGGCGACATCCGCGCGGCGTCGCCTGAGCTTCAGGCCCGCGAGAACGCGCCCCGCGAACGCCGCCCCGCCGCCGAGTCGGTGCTCGTCAACGACTGACGCGCGCCCACCCTGGGCCGAACAAGGGATGCCGCCACCCGGCGTCGGGTGGCGGCATCCTCGTTCTCGGATCCAGGATCAGTCGTCGAGCAGCTCGGCCTCGATCACGTCGTCGTCCTTGGCGGCGGGCTCGGATGCGGCCGGGCCGTCGCTGGTGAGCACGAGCGACGAGCCGTCGGCCGCGACGTCGACCCGCACGACATCGCCGTCGCGCACGCCGCCTGACAGGAGCGCCATGGCGAGGCGGTCCTGGATCTCGGACTGGATCAGCCGTCGCAGCGGTCGCGCCCCGAACATCGGGTCGTAGCCACGCTCGGCCAGCCACGCCCGCGCATCGGGCGTCACCGCGAGGCTGAGCCGGCGGTCGCGAAGACGCCGCTGCAGCGCGAACACGGCGAGCTCGACGATCTGCGCGAGGTCGTCCTCGCTGAGCGCGGCGAACATCACGATGTCGTCGAGCCGGTTGAGGAACTCGGGCTTGAACGCCTGCCGCACGATCGCCATGACCGACTCGCGTTTCTGCTCGGTCGTCAGGGTCGGGTCGATGAGGATCGGCGAGCCCAGGTTCGACGTGAGGATGAGGATCACGTTCGTGAAGTCGACCGTGCGCCCCTGACCGTCGGTGAGACGGCCGTCGTCCATGACCTGCAGCAGCACGTCGAAGACCTCGGGGTGCGCCTTCTCGACCTCGTCCAGCAGCACGACGCTGTACGGGCGCCGCCGGACGGCCTCGGTGAGCTGACCGCCCTGCTCGTACCCGATGTAGCCCGGAGGGGCGCCGACCAGGCGCGACACCGTGTGCTTCTCGCCGTATTCCGACATGTCGATGCGCACCATGGCGTGCTCGTCGTCGAAGAGGAACTCGGCCAGCGCCTTGGCGAGCTCGGTCTTGCCGACGCCGGTCGGGCCGAGGAACAGGAACGAACCGGTCGGACGGCCCGGATCGCTGATGCCCGCACGCGACCGGCGCACGGCGTCGGACACCGCCTTGACGGCATCCTTCTGTCCGATCAGGCGCTTGCCGAGCTCGGATTCGAGGTGCAGCAGCTTCTCGGTCTCGCCCTGCATGAGGCGCCCGACCGGGATGCCGGTCCACGCCGCGATCACGGCCGCGATGTCTTCGTCGGTGACCTGGTCGTTGACCATGCGGTCACCGGCAGGCTCCTCGCGCTCGGCGACGCCCAGTTCGCGCTCCAGCGCCGGGATCTCGGCGTACAGCAGGCGCGAGGCCTTCTCGAGGTTGCCCTCGCGCTGCGCGCGCTCGGCCTCCATGCGGGCGGCGTCGAGCTTCGTCTTGAGGTCGCCGACGCGGTTGAGCGACGCGCGCTCGCGCTCCCAGCGGCCCTGCAGCTCGCCCAGCCGCTCCTGCTCGACCCGCAGCGTCTCGCGCAGCGCCGCGAGGCGCTCCTTCGACGCGTCATCCTTTTCCTTCTTGAGCGCGAGCTCTTCGAGCTTGAGCCGATCGACGTGACGGCGCAGCTCGTCGATCTCCAGCGGCGCCGAGTCGATCTCCATGCGCAGGCGCGACGCGGCTTCGTCGATGAGGTCGATGGCCTTGTCGGGCAGCTGCCGCGACGGGATGTAGCGATGGCTGAGGGATGCCGCGGCCACGAGCGCCGCGTCGGCGATGGCGACCTTGTGGTGCGCCTCGTAGCGCTCCTTGAGTCCGCGCAGGATCGCGACGGTGTCTTCGACGCTCGGCTCGCCGACGTAGACCTGCTGGAACCGGCGCTCCAGCGCGGCATCCTTCTCGATGAATTCGCGGTACTCGTTGAGCGTCGTGGCGCCGATGAGGCGCAGCTCGCCGCGCGCGAGCATCGGCTTGAGCATGTTGGATGCCGCGACCGACCCCTCACCGCCGCCCGCGCCCATCAGCACGTGCAGCTCGTCGATGAAGGTGATGATCCTGCCGTCGGACTCGGTGATCTCTTTGAGGACGCTCTTCAGGCGCTCCTCGAACTGGCCGCGGTACATCGCGCCGGCGACCAGGGCCGAGATGTCGAGGGTGACGAGCTCCTTGTCTTTGAGGGACTCGGCGACGTCGCCCGCGACGATGCGCTGGGCGAGGCCCTCGACGACGGCGGTCTTGCCGACGCCGGGCTCGCCGATGAGGACGGGGTTGTTCTTGGTGCGGCGGGTCAGCACCTGGCTGACGCGACGGATCTCGCTGTCGCGCCCGATCACGGGGTCGAGCTTGCCCTGGCGGGCACGGTCGGTGAGGTTGATGCCGAACTGTTCGAGGGCGCTCTGCGCCTCCTCCTGTCCGGGCTGTTGTGTGGCGTTCATGTGTCTCCTGAAATCTGCGGGACTCAAACTTGAGTCGTTATGGCTCAAGTTTACCAAGAGAGGGATGCCGCGGCAAGACGCCTCAGCCTTCGCGAGGCCCTTCGCGCGGCTCGTCCTCCGGCTCGGCCCGCAGCTCGTCGCGCGCGTCGTCGTATGCGCGGCGGAGGGCGGCGCCGACCCACTCCGTGCCCCGGTAGATGTTCGCCTCCCCCATCTCGGCGCGCAGGCCGCCGGCCTCCAGCTGGCGGATCACGCGGGCCTCGCTCACCACGAGCTTGAGGCTCGACTCGGCCGCGCGCAGCTCGTGCGCGTAGCGGCGCAGCACCTCGACGAACGCGAGACCGACCTCGTCGGTGCCGCGCAGGCGCACGATGACCACGGAGCGCACGGAGTCGGGCGTCACCGCCGGCAGCTGGCGCTCGAACGTGGGCGCGCTCGCGAAGAACAGGCTGCCGTACGGCTGCAGCACGACGATCTCGTGCGGCGGCACCCGGCGCGGCGGGTCGATCTCGCGCATGCGGCCGTCGTCGGCGAACACGACCCGCCGCACGCGCACGCGGTTGGACTGCTGTGCGACGTACAGGATGATGCCCAGGCCGACGCCCGCGATCACCGCGAACTGCAGCGGGATCACCAGCGTCAGCACGAACGTCACGGCCATCACGACGGTCTGCAGCGGTCCGCTCCTGATGACCGAGTACACGCGGCTCGGCTTCACGGCCGTCACCCCGACGACGATCAGCAGGCCCGCGAGCGCCGGCATCGCGATGTACGCGACGATGCCCGACGCCAGCAGGATCACGAGCGAGGTCACCGCCGCGGCGATGAAGTACACCATGCGCGTGCGTGCCCCGGCCGCCGCGACGAGCGTCGAGCCCGACGACGAGCCGCCGACCGGCATGCCCCGGAACAGGCCCGACACGACGTTGCCGGCCCCCTGCCCGATGAAGTCCCGAGACGCATCGGCGGGCTTGCCGTCGCGCGAGGGGATCCCTGCCGACACCCCGGTGCCCTGCACCATCGCCACGAACGCGAGCGAGATCGCGGGAAGGGCCAGGAACACCACGTCGTCGAGGCTCGGCAGCACCGGCAGCGGCAGCGACCCCGGCACCTCGACGAGATCGCGCAGCAGCACCACCGGGCTTGCCACCCACAGGTCGAGCAGGACGGCCGAGGCCGACCCGACCACTACCGCGACAACCAGTCCCAGCGCTCCGACCCGGGTGTTCTGTAGCAGCACGATGATGAGCACCGTGATGGCGCCGACGACGACGGAAGAAAGGCTCCAATCCACGAGGTGCAGCCCGAGGTCGATCGTCTTGGCGATGCGGTTGTCGCCCTCCGCGGCGTACCCGGTGAAGTTCGACAGCTGCCCCAGCACGATGTTGACGCCCACCGCGGTGACGAACCCCGTCATGACCGCGGTCGGCACGAAGCGCACGAGCCGCCCGGCTCCGAGCAGCCCCGCCACGATCAGGATCACGCCGCTCATCATGGTCAGCGTGTACAGCGCGCGGTCGGGATCGGCCAGGGATTCCAGCCCCGCGTCCGACACGATGAGCGCCATCGCCCCGGTCACCTGCACCGTCATGAGGGCGCTGCTGGTGAAGAGGGCCGCGCCGACCATGCCGAACAGGTGCCCGTAGAGCCCCGCGAGCGGGTTGAGCCCCGACAGCAGCCCCTGGGCGAGGCCGTCAGGCACGCTCTCCACGCCGAGCGTCAGTCCCGCGACGAGATCGTGGCGCAGCGTCTTGCGCGAGAACCACGACCGCGGATTGAGCGCCACGGTGCCACGCTAGCGAACGTCCGTCCGCCTGTCGCGGACGGCCCGCTACGCGACGGACACGAGAGCGGATGCCTCGTCCACCGCGATCGCGAGAGCCGCGGCATCCGTCACGTCGTCGCAGATCTCACCCGAACAGGTGAACCGGGCGCGGTAGGACGTCGGCGTGGTGCCGAGCACGCGGGCGAAGTTCTGGCGCAGCACCGCCGCCGACCCGAACCCGCTCTCGTAGGCGATGCGGTCGAGGCCGAGGTCGGTCTTCTCGAGCAGCCGCTGGGCGTGGATGATGCGCTGTCGGGCCAGCCACGCGGCGGGCGTGGCTCCGTGGTCGGCCTTGAAGCGGCGGGCGAACGTGCGCGGCGACATGTGGGCCTTCGCCGCGAGCTGGTCGACGGTGAGGTCGAGACGCAGGTTGTCGAGCATCCAGTCGGTGACCGGGGCGAGCGACAGCGACGTGGTGGCCGGCAGCGGGCTGTCGATGAACTGGGCCTGACCGCCGTCGCGCTGCGGGGGCACCACCATGCGCCGGGCGATCTTGTTGGTGAGCTCGGCGCCGATCTCCTGCCGCAGGAGGTGCAGGCACGCGTCGATGCCGGCCGCCGTGCCGGCGCTCGTGATGATGCGGCCGTCTTGCACGTAGAGCACGTCGGGGTCGACATCGATCGCGGGGTACATCGACGCCATGATGTTCGCGTACATCCAGTGCGTCGTCGCCTTGCGCCCGTCGAGCACGCCGGCCTCGGCGAGGATGAACGATCCGCTGCACACGCTCAACACCCACGCGTCGCGCTCGACGGCGACCCGCACGGCATCCATCACGCGGGGGTCGGTGTTGCCCCAGTACTCGCGCGGGGTGGGGCACACGACGACGAGATCGGCCTCGTACGCGAAAGACAGGTCGTGCTCGACGTTCAGCGAGAAGCCGAGCTTCGAGCGCACGATGCCAGGGTCGGCGGTGACGACGCGGAAGTCGAAGTTGGGCACGCCGTCGTCGGTCCGGTCGAGCCCGAACGCCTCGCAGGCCACCCCGAACTCGAACGGCGCGAAGCCGTCCACGACGATGCAGGCGACGGTCTTCATCCGGACCTCTCTCCACTGAGCCCGCCGAAGCGTGGCAGTTTTCGTGCGATGCATGTCCATCCTGCCACTCGTGGCAGTTCTTACGCAAGCGTAGCGTTTCTGCCATGTTGATGTTTCTTCTTCTCGCCGCACTGTCGGTCTGGGCCATCACCTCGACGGTGACCGCGCTCCGCACCGACGGGTACCGCCAGGTGCCCACCGACCCCAGGCGCCTGCCCTGACGCGCCACCCCGCCGCGCCCACAGCGTCCGCCGTGCCCTCTAAGCTCGGGCACGTGACGACTCCCCCGAACACCCCTCCCACCCCCGAAACACCTCTCAACCAGCCTGTTCCGACGGCCGCGCCGGAATATGCGGCCGCACCGGGATATGCGGCGGGCACCGCCTACGCCGGCACCCCGGGCTCTCCCGCCGCGCCGGCGCCGACGGCCTCCGGTCCGAAGAACGCGCTCGGCCTCGTCGCGCTGATCATCGGCGTCGCGACGCTCGTGCTGTCGACGGTGACGCTCATCAGCCAGGCCGTGATGCTGCTCCAGCCCGACTACGACTACCAGCTCGTCAACCTCGTCACCACGGTCTTCACGAGCATCGGCGGGCTGATGGCCCTCGCGGCAGTGGTGCTCGGCGCGATCGGCCTGGCCAAGAAGGGCGCGCCCAAGGCGGCCGCCGGCATCGGTCTGGGCATCGGCATCGCCACGGTGTGGGCGATCCTCGGCAACCTGATCTACAGCGGCATCCTCAGCATCATCTACTGAGGCGGCCTCCCGAGCTGACCCGCTCGTAGACCGCGATCATGGCCGCCGTCCGCGACGACTGCCGGAAGCGCTCGCGCACCGTCGGGTCGGGCGGGCGCGGCGTTCCGGCTGCGATGTCGGATGCCGCGACCCGCAGCGCGTCGGCGAGCGCCGCGACCGACGAGTCGGGGTTCGCGCCGTCGCCGACGGGCCAGAACCCGCCGCCGAGCTCGTGCGCGAGATCGGGGTCGCTGACGACCGCGGGGGTGCCCAGCGAGGCGGCCTCGAAGATCGTCATGCCCTGGGTCTCGAAGCCGATCGAGGTCTGCACGACGGCATCTGCGGCCGCGATGCGCCGCAGGGTCTCGGCGTACGGCAGGCGACCGGCGAAGGCGATCGCCGCGCGCGGCCGGAGCTTCTCGACCAGTCGCCGCGCGGCGCCGAGCTGACCGCCGCCGCCGATGATCTCGACCTCGGCCTCGACGCCCGACGCGGCGAGCGCCTCGATCAACGGGAGCAGTCGCTTCTCGGGGCTCATGCGCCCGAGCCACACGAACCGCGGCGGGCCCGGCGCCCGTTCGGCGGGAGCCGCGGCGAGCGCCCGCTCGAGCAGGTCGTCGTCGATGCCGTTCCAGATCACATCGACCGCCGGCAGTGCCGAGCCCGTCGACAGGGCGACGCCGGGGGTGGCCCCGTGTGCCTCGAGCCGGTGCGCGAAGTGCGTCGACGGTGCGGTGACGGCATCCGATCGGCTCGCGAACCGGCGCAGGTACGCCCAGCCGTCCGCACCCGGTGCCCGGGTACCCAGCGCCCGGCGCTGCCAGGCGTTCAACACGCGCAGCACGAGCTTCGGGAACGGCGCCGTCGCCTCGATGCCGACGTCCACGCGGTTGTGCATGGTGTGGACGACCGGCAGCGCGTGCCGCTGCGCGAACCGGTGCCCGATGAACGCGCCCCAGAAGTCGGCCTGCACATGCACGACGTCGACGGGCGGACGCCCGGTGTCTGCGAGCAGGCGCCGGAGGGCGGCATCCACTCGTCGATCCGTCTGCGCACCCGGCCAGGTCATCGAGTACTCGCGGTCGAGCGTGATGGGGATCGAGGGCAGGTCGAGGTACGACGGATCGTGCGCCGCCGCGCGCGCCCGTGGGCCGTGCATGGCCGGTGCAACCACCGTGACGGTGTGACCGGCCTTCTCGAGGAAGCGGCGCTGCAGGCGCATCGACACCTGGGCCCCGCCCAGCGTCTCGGCATGCTGGTCGCCGAACATCAGGACGTGCACGGCGGCCTACTCGGGCAGCGGCTCGTCGCGGTAGAGCGCCTCGAACGTGTCGAGTGTGCGCCGGATGTCGTGCACCTTGACCCCCTCGAGCGAGCCCCGCTGCAGCCGCACGCGCTCCTCTTGCGGCAGCGTCAGCATCGTGGTGAGCTTCGCGGTCAGGTCATCGACGTCGCCCGGGCGGAAGAGGTAGCCGTTCTCGCCGTCGTGCACCAGATGCGGCAGCGCCACGGCGTCGGCGGCGAGGATCGGCAGCCCCGAGGCCATCGCCTCCATCGTGGCGATCGACTGCAGCTCGGCGATCGACGCGATCGCGAAGACGCTCGCGTTCGTGAGCAGCGACCGCAGCTCCTCGTCGGTGGTGTGGCCGTGGAAGTGGACGCGCTCGGTGAGCCCCAGCTCGGCGGTGAGGTTCTCGAGGTTGCGACGCTGGTCGCCGCTGCCGACGATGTCGAAGCGCACGTCCAGCGCGGGGTCGAGATTCGCGATCGCGCGCAGGATCACATCGATCTGCTTCTCGGTGGTCAGGCGGCCCACGAACACGATGCGGTTGGCGTCGCGCGGCTGCAGGTCCGGCGTGTAGTTGCCCGCGTCGATGCCACAGCTGATCGGGATGACGCCCTCGATGTCGATCGTCGATTCCAGGAAGTCGGCGGCCTTGCGAGTGGGCGTGGTCACCGCGCGCGTGAGGTCGAACGTGCGCTTGGCGTCGTCCCACGCGAGCTTCACCGCGATCTTGTCGAGGAACGGCGGCAGAGTCGTGAAGTCGAGGATGTTCTCGGCCATCACGTGGTTGGTGGCGATGATCGGGATGCCGCGCTTGTGCGCCTCGCGCGACAGACCGCGACCGATCACGATGTGGGACTGGATGTGCACGACATCCGGCTGCACCTGGTCCAGCACCTTGCGGGCGTAGTGCTTGGAGCGGAAGGGCATGACGAAGGTCAGCCAGTCGTGCGGGTACCACCGCCACGACGGCAGCCGGTGCATCGTCATCGGCTGCCCCTCGATCACCTCGGTGAACGTGCCGTGCTCGCGGTGGGTCTTGCTCGGCGCCATGACGTGGACGTCGTGACCCCGCGCGACGAGGCCGGCCGCGAGGCGCTCGGCGAACCGTGCGGCGCCGTTGACATGCGGCAGGAAGGTGTCTGCGCCGATCAGGATCTTCAGCGGGCGCGCGTCAGCGGCGGTGTTGTCGTCAGGCGTCGCAGGATCGGTCACGGATTGGGGGCCTTCTGTGCGGCGGGCGCGTGCCGGGGGGCTGGTCGGCACGCGGCATCCACTGTACCCGAGCAGGTTCCGAGGCCTCCCCAGGAACGCGCCAGACGCGGCCCGTACCCTGGGGGCATGTCCCGACTGCAGGCCGACGCCGACCCGAACCTGTGGGTGCCGGTGACCGAGTCCCTCGGCTTCCGCGGACGCCGCCACCGCAAGGCCGCGATCCGGATGCTGCTCACGCAGGCCGGCGGAGCGCTCGGCGCTTCGACAGGCTCAGCGACCGAGAGCCGCCCGGGCAGCGGCGTGGCCGCGTGGGCGATGAGCCAGGCCGCGCCGTTCCTCATGCGCAAGGCCGCGGGACGCGTGCTGGTGTGGGTGTTCAAGTCCGACCCCGAGCTGGTCGTCGTGATGGCGCAGATCCAGCAGGCCACGAACGATCTGCGCGCCGCGCGGGCCATGATGCCGATGGAGTACGACGACACCGAGTCGTTCCGCAACCCGTACCTCGGCGTCGGCGAGAAGCTCGAGATGGCGCTGCCCGCCGACCCGCGCACACCGCCGTTCGCGACCTACACGTGGGACACCGGCTCGCATTTCGTGACGGTCACCGCGGTGTGCTCGGACCGCGAGCGCTTCGGCACCGTCATCGGCAGCATCGACGACGTCGCCCGCACGCTGCGGGTCGTCGACGACGTCGCGATCGGCGAGACGCCCGACGTGCTGCGCATCGACCCGAAGAACTGACGCCCGCCGCAACCGGCCGCGCGGCCCCTGCGCCGCTAGCCTGGGCACGTGAAGCGTGAAACACCGCCCGCCGTGCCCGCTGCGCCCGTGCTGTCGCCGAGCCTGCGCGTGCTGCTCACGCTCGCCGCCGCCGCCGTCGTGCTGGCCGGCGTCTACTTCGCGCGCGGTGTGTTCGGCCCCCTCGCGCTCGCGATCGTCCTCGTCGTCATCTGCGAGCCGGCGCGCCGGCCGCTGCAGCGGCTCGGATGGCCGCGCTGGGCCGGAACGACGGCCGTCATCGTCGTCGCGTATCTGGTGCTGCTCGGCATGGCGGCGCTGCTGTGGGTCGCCGGCACGCAGTTCGCGGGCCTCATCGCCGACTACGCCGACAAGCTGCGCGCGAACGCCGACGACGTGATCGCGTGGCTGCAGTCCGTCGGCCTCGACCAGGAGGCGGCGGCCGCCACCGCGGCCGTGCTCGACCCCAAGGCGATCCTCGGCCTGGTCTCCAGTCTCGGAGGCACCGTGGCGAGTATCGCGACGGCGCTGTTCTTCGTGTTCGCGTACGTGATCTTCATGGCCGCCGACGCCGCCCGCTACGGCGACGCCGAGCGCGTGTTCGGCGCCGAGCGGCGGCCGGTCATCCGGCGGGCGCGCAACCTGAACACCGGCATCCGCCGCTATTACGTCGTCAACGCGAGCTTCGGCGCGATCGTCGCGATCATCGACGGCCTCGCGCTGTGGGCGTTGGGCGTGCCGGCGCCGATCACGTGGGCGATCCTCGCGTTCGTCACGAACTTCATCCCCAACATCGGGTTCGTGATCGGCCTGATCCCGCCCGCGATCCTCGCGCTCGTGGTCGGCGGATGGCCGCTCATGCTCGCCGTCGTCGCCATCTACTGCGTCGTCAACGTCACGCTGCAGGTGCTCGTGCAGCCGAAGTTCGTCAGCGACGCCGTCGACCTCAGCCTCACGCTGAGCTTCTTCTCGGTGATCTTCTGGACGTTCGTCATCGGCCCGCTCGGTGCGATCCTGTCGATCCCGCTGACGCTGTTCGTACGCACGCTCGTCCTCGAGGGCGACCCCGGATCCACGTGGCTGCGCTGGCTCTCGGGCGACCGCGGCGCGACCCCACACGCGGCGGCGCGGTCCGCCCACCAGACCGCAGGGAGGCGGCCATGACCCAGACCCCGATCGAGAATGTGGATGCCGGCGGCCAAGCCGCCCCGGCGCTCGAACACGCCGCGCCCGTCCCCGAGCAGCCCGGGACCCGTCGCGGGCTCGCCGCCGCACGCCTGCTCGACACATCCAGCGAGCGCTCACTGGAGTCGCTGGCGCTCGGCGTGGGCGCCATCGCATTCGTCATCGTGGCCGTCGTGGCGCTGCCGGTGTTCCGGTTCGCGTCGGCGCCGATCGCCGGTCCGGGCTCGGTCGGCCAGTACGCCGCGATCGCCTCGGGCGTCGTCGCGATGCTCGCCGTCGTGGCGGGACGCTTCGTGCTGCGCGAGCGCGGCCGCCACGGCGCCCGCCTGCGGATCCTCGACTACCTCGACATCGCCGCGCTCGCGATCGCGCACGGGGTGATCGCGGTGCTCGGCTGGACCCTCCTCGCCGACATCCTCGACCGCGGCTTCATCGGCGCGGAGGTGTTCGCGCTGCCGCTGCTGATCCTGTCGGGCGCGGCGGCCGCGATGACCGCGTACCTCGCGTTCTACTCCGCGACGCACATGGACCTGCAGCTGCTCGCGGTGGTGCTCGCGGTCTTCCTCGTGTTCGGCGTGCTGGCCAGCATGCTGAGCGCCAGCGACCCGGACTGGTGGAAAGACAACCTGAGCGCCCTGGGCATGTCGTCGAACGTGTCGTCGTCGATCTTCAACCTCACGATCGTGATCGCCGGGTTCCTGGTGACCACGCTCGCCCGCTACGCGACGCGAGGCATCCCGACGTCCGATCCGCGTGGTGTCGTCCGGGTGCGCGTGTGCCTCATCATCGTCGGCATCTTCCTCGCGTGCGTCGGCATCTTCCACGTCGACAAGTTCTTCGCGCTCCACACCGGCGTCGCGTCGGGCATGGTGGTCGCCTACGGTGTCCTGGTGATCTTCCTGCCCAGGTGGATCACCGGGATGCCGCGAGCCTTCGTCGCGCTCGGCTGGCTGTTCCTCGCCGTCACCCTGGTGCTCGCGGTGCTCTTCGCGATCGGGTACTACACGCTGACCGCGGTGGAGCTCGTCGGCGGCATCCTGATCTTCTCGTGGATCGTGCTGTTCATCCGCAACGCGGCCGCGCTCGAACTGGACTCGCGCAAGGCCTGAACATGGACGAACAGTCGTGGCATCGGCGCACCGAGGTGCCGCTGATGATCGCGGGCTTCATCTATCTCGTCGCCTTCTCGTGGCGGGTGATCGCCGACCTGCAGGGTCCGGCGCGCGTGGCCGCCGACATCGTCATCGCGATCACGTGGGCGATGTTCATCGTCGACTACCTCGTGCGGCTGTTCCTGGCCCCACAGCGCTGGATCTGGTTCCGCACGCACCTGTTCGCACTGGTGTTCGCGCTCATCCCGGTGCTGCGCCTGGTGCGGCTGCTGCAGGTGCTCACACGGCTGCCCGGCATGAAGCCGACGCGCGGCGCCATCCTGCGCACCCAGATCATCGTCTACGGGGCCGGCGCGTCGGTGCTGCTCGTGTTCGTCGCGTCGCTGGCCGTGCTCGACGCCGAACGGCACGCGCCCGCCGCGTCGATCACCAGCTTCGGGATCGCGGTGTGGTGGTCGTGCGTCACCGTGACGACGACCGGCTACGGCGACTACACCCCGGTGACGTCGGTCGGCCGCTGGGTCGGCGTGGGGCTCATGCTCGGCGGCGTGGCACTGGCCGGCGTCATCACGGCGACGCTCGCTTCGTGGGTCGTCGAACGAGGAACCCGCAACAATGACGCCGAGGAGCCGGCGACCCGCGCTCAGATACGCGAGCTGATGGCGCGGATCGACGAGCTGACGGCCGCGCGCGACGGTGGCGGCTCCCGCCCGGCGACAGCGGAGGACGCGTCCGGTGCCGACGGCGCCGACGGACCGCCGCCCGGACGCTCTGCCTGACCCGCCTACTGGACCGTGATCTCGACGCCCTGTCCGGCGTCGACCACGACGCCGATGAACGAGGGGATCGTCGTCGCGAGCGCGTCGCGCAGGTCATCGATCGGCGGCGCCACGCCGTCGGCGGTCACGACCTCGACGATCGCGGTCGTGCCCGACCACTCCACGCCCGTCACGCGTGCGCCCTCGTCGCTTGAGAGCCACTGCGCCGTCGTCTGCTGGATCGACACCGACCAGCGCGCGAGCGCGATCGAGACGATCGAGTTGAGCACGAGCGGGATGACGATGACGACGGTGAGCGCCGACACGATGATGTAGGCGCGGCGGCGGTTGGCCACAGGCGACGACCCGGAATCGCGCGCGTATCCGGCGAGCGTGAAGACGATGCTGCCGGCGATGATGAGCGCGACGACGTTCGACATGAACAGCCACAGCGCACCGAGCGCCTGCGGCCACAGCCCCTGCCCGGCGCACACCCCCACCACGCCGAGCGGCGGCACGAGCGAGATCGCGATCGCGACGCCCGGGAGGATCGCGCTGAGGTCGCGGCGGCACATCGCGAAGGCGCCCGCGAAGCCCGTGGCCAGCGCGGCGACCAGATCGAGGAAGCTCGGCGACGTGCGCCCCACCACCTGCGAGTTCGTCAGCAGGCTCTGCGGGGTGGCGACGAACGCCGAGAACGCCAGGCCCAGCACGACGACGAGCGCCACGCTGAGCACGACCCACAGGAGGGAGCGCATCACGACGGCCAGCCGCCCGGTCACGATGCCCAGGGCGATCCCGAGGATGGGCGTGCCGAGAGGGGCGATGATCATGGCCCCGATGACGGTGGCCGTCGAGTCGGTCAGCACGCCGGCGTTGGCGATGATCCCCGCGAGGATCAGCATGATGAGGAAGCCGCTGCGCTTGCCCGCTCGATCGCCCGCGCCGAGGTCCAGCGCCTCGGTGACCTCGGCCGCGGTCTGTCGCTGCGTCACCGGGATGAGCGCCCTGATCATGTCGGTGAACCTCGCCATGGGCACATCATGGCGCACGGCCATGCGCCGCCCGGTTCAGACACGATATCGAGTGGGCGGGATGTGCATATGCCGACGACGAAGGCCGCACCCCGTGGGGTGCGGCCTTCGTGCGGATCGCGCGACGGAGAGCGTCAGGCGAGCAGCTTCGCCTTCGCTGCGGAGAACTCCTCGTCCGACAGGATGCCCTGCGCGTGCAGCTGACCCAGCTGGCCGAGCTTGGCCATCAGGTCGTCACCACCGGCGGGTGCGGCGGGCGCGGGCGCCGGAGCGGCGGCCTGCGCGTTGGCGACGGCCTGCGCGGCCGCGGCATCCATCGCCGCCTGCTGCTGCTGTGCCTCGTAGGCCTGCTGCTCCTGGGCGGCGTACGCCTTCTGCTGCTGGTGGCCTGCCACCGCGCCCGACACGGCGGTCGCGGTGCCCGCGACGACGGCGGTGCGTGCGGCCATGCCGATCAGGCCGGGACGGCCCCTTCTTCCAAGTGGCATGTCTTCCTCCTTCAGTCGGCGTTCTCAGAGAGGAACGCGTTCACGATGGGTGCGGGTACGCCCTCGCGGGCGATGACGGCGCCGCCGGCGTCGTACAGCGCCGACGCGAACGCCTTCGCCCACAGCAGCTCGACGACGAGGATCGCCGCCGACGTGCCCGGCTCCAGGCCGTCCGCGAGGGCGAGGATGTCTTCCTCGCCGGCGAGACCTTCGAGGTCGAGCGCGGGCACGTCGCTCTCGATCGTGTCCGACAGCTCGAGGATCTCCAGCTCTCCCTCGGGTGAGCGCCGCACGAACACCAGGTCGAGGACGTTCACCGTTCCCGCGGCGACCAGGTCGTCGACGGCTTGCAGCACGCCGGGACCCGGGCGGTCGCCCTCGAACCCGATCGCGTAGAACTCGATGGGCCCGTAGTCGAAGTCAGTCATGTGTTCTCCGTTCCGCTGATCGCTCTCAGGCCGAGAGCGCCTTTGCCTTCAGTGAGTCGAACTCGGCCTGCGTGATCGTTCCCGCGTCCAGCAGCGCCTTGGCCTTCGCGACCTCGTCGGCGGGGCTGGCCGAGGAGCCCGCCGTCTGACGGATGTAGTCCTGCTGCGCAGCCTGCAGCGCCTTCGCCTGGGCGAACGAACGCTCCTGCATGCCCTTGCCGCGGGCGATGAGGTAGACCAGCGCCGTCAGGAACGGCACGAAGATGAGGAACAGGATCCAGACCGCCTTGAGCCAGCCGCTCAGCTTCTCGTCGCGGAACAGGTCGCCGATGATCGAGAAGACGACCATCAGGTACGCGACGAAGACGAAGACCCAGAAGATCCAGGCGAGGAGGTCCCAGAAGCCCATATGCGGTGTGCCAATCTGTCGGACGGGGACGCCCCCGTCTCGGAGGGATGAAGCGGACGAAGGCCGATGCGGCCCCCGTCCAGGCCGACACTACCGCGAAAGTCACCGTCAGAGCACGCGCCGCGTGTAAGTGCTTGCCACCTGATCTGACACGGCATCATGAGGGGATGACCGACACCCCCGACCCCGCCGATGACCCGGGGGCGGAGCGCGCCGAAGTGCCCGCCGCTCCGGCAGCCTCGACCAAGCGACCGCGGCGCCTCGCCGCGGTCGTCGCGGGGTTCGATCATCCGCTGACGCTGGGATTCCTCGTCACGATCGGCGTGCTGGGCGCGTTGGTGCTGGGTCTCGCGGTTTCCAGTGTGGGGTCGGTCCTCGTCTACATCGTCCTGGCGATGTTCCTCGCGCTCGGCCTCGACCCGCTCGTGCGCCGGCTGGAGGCGAAGAAGGTCAAGCGGGGCGCGGGGATCGCGATCGTGTTCTGCGGTTTCGCCCTCGCGATGACCGCGTTCATCTTCTTCATCTTCCCGCCGGTGCTGGCGCAGATCGGGCAGCTGGTGCAGGCGATCCCCGATGCGATCGCCGGGATCCCGGAGTCGGCGTGGTTCGCGGGGCTCGACGCGGATACTCAGCGGGCCGTCCAGGCCGGCATCGAGCAGGCCGGCGACTGGATCTCGTCCCCGTCCACGCTCGCCCATCTGGGCGGCGGGCTGGTGACGGCAGGCATCGGCTTCATCGGCGGCATCTCGGCGACGTTCATCGTCGTCGCCCTGACGCTCTACTTCCTGGCGTCGCTGGCGGCGTCGAAGCAGGCCCTGTACGCGCTGGCCCCGGCGCGCAGCCGCGCCCGCTTGGAGGACCTGACCGAGCGCATCACCGGCTCGGTCGGCTCGGCCCTGGTCGGCTCGGTGACGCTGTCACTCATCAACGCGGCCGTCGTGTTCGTGCTGCACCTGCTGATCGGACTGCCGTTCCCGGCCCTCATGGCGGTGATCGCGTTCGTGATCACTCTGATCCCGCTGTTCGGCTCCGTGATCTTCTGGGTGCTGGGTTCGGTCGTCGCCCTGTTCACGAGCCCGACGCAGGCCCTGATCTTCGCGATCTGCTACCTCGTGTACATCCAGATCGAGTCGTATGTGGTCAGCCCGCGCGTCATGAACAAGGCCATCTCGATCCCTCCGGCCCTCGTGCTGATCGGCGCCTTGGTGGGCGGCGCGCTCATGGGCATCGTCGGCGTGCTGCTCGCACTCCCCATCATCGCGTCGCTGCTGCTGATCATCCGCGAGGTCGTCGTCCCGCGTCAGGACCTCAAGGTCTGACCCCGCCCGCCGCCCCGGCCCGATCCCCGCCCCGCCCCCGCCCCCGCGAGATCGCCCTGCGTCGTCGAGATCCCCTGTCTCGCCCAGACCGGGGGTTCGCGTCGAGACCGAGGGCGACGCCCCTTGGTTCGCCGGGAATCCCGTGGTTCGGCGGGAATCCCGTGGTTCGGCGGGAATCCCCCGCCTCCGCGGGTTATCCCGGGTTGGCGCACAGATCCCCGGGTTCGGGATGCCGGCGGCACGGGGGTGCCTGATGCCCGGCATCCCTCACCCCGATCTGGACGCGCAAATCCCCTGTCTCGGCGAGACAGAGGATTCCCGTCGAGACAGAGGGCGACGTCACCGGTCTAGCGCCGAATCCCCTGTCTCGACACGCAAACCCCCGGTCTCGCGAACCTGGGGGCGGGCGGATGCCGGGCGCCCGGCATCCCCGTCCCGACCGGCACGCACGAACCTCCTCACTCACCGAGACAGGGGATGCCCGTCGAGACAGAGGGCGTCGTCACCGGTCTCGCGCCGAATCCCCTGTCTCGGCGCACAGATCCCCGGTCTCGCGAACCCGGGGCGGGCGGATGCCAGGCACCACCGGCGCGCACGAACCCCTCACTCACCGAGACAGGGGATGCCCGTCGAAACCGAGGGCCACGCCCTCAGTCTCGCGCCGAACCCCCTGTCTCGGCACACAGATCCCCGGTCTCGCGAACCCGGGGCCGTGTGGATGCCAGGCACCCGGCATCCCCATCCCGACCGGCGCGCACGAACCCCTCACTCGCCGAGACACGGGACCTCCGTCTAAACCGAGGGCGACGTCACCGGTCTCGACGGGAACCCCCTGTCTCGGCGCGCAGATCCTCGGTCTCGCACACCCAGGGCCGTGTGGATGCCGGGCGCCCGGCATCCCCGTCCCGACCGGCGCGCAGGAACCATGCCTCGTCACGCACACCCCGGACTCGGGGGTCACGGACGGACGGCGGAGCGCTTGCCGGAACCGGCGGCGGCGCGCGCGGGAACGAGTGAACGCGGGTTGCGGACGAGTGTGTCGAGCATCCAGTCCTGCCGCGGGTAGAGGGGAGTCAGACCCGTGGCCCGTAGCTTCTCATCGAGGGGCTCGTAGCTGATCGTGTCCGCCCAGTCCCAGCGCGCAAAGCCGCCCTCGTGCCGACGCAGGCGGTCCTCCCGCTTCTTCTCTCGGACGAAATGCGCCTTGATCTCCTCGGGGTCGTCACCGTCGTATTTGCCATACCCGTCCGACTCGCCGATCACCCTCAGCCGTGGCCAGTAGAAGTCGGAGCGGTCGTCCACGCCCTCATAGTGGAACTCGCGCTGCAACTCAGGCCGCTCGTACCCCAGCCACTCGATCACCGCGCGATTGACCGACTCACCAGGAGACTCCGCCACTGGCGTGGCGCGCGCCTGCACCCAGTCCAACTGGCGCACACCTCGCCGGTTGGCCTGCGCACGCCCTCGCTCGCCGACCGCGAGCGTCTTGCCCGCCCCTTGCAGCAGCCTCGCCGCGGCATCGACCACGGCGAGCGCGAACGCCGGCGGCAGCACGCGCGCCAGATCGACGGCGGTGTCTGCGAGTGACGTGACACTGTGGCCGCCGGCATCCACGATCTCTCGTTCGTCCGCGTGACCGTGGACGATGACGTCGCCCTCGCACCACGATCTGCCGTCGGTGCTCAGCAGGTGGATGTGCGTCGGCTCGCCGAAGATCGGCAGCCCCTGGAGCACGGCGGCCGACTCCAGACAGAACACCGCCGAGCTCCACGTGCGGGCCACGGCGAGCACCCGAGCTCGATAGCGTTCCCACGGGGCGAGCCCCTCCCAGAGCGCTCGCTGGATGTACACACCGGCGCGCAGCCGGTGCAGCCGCCCGTCGCGGTCGAGACGGGCGACCTCGAAGGGTCGCTCGCGGCTGAGCAGCAGGGTGATCCGGGGTGATGCGGCCATCGCCCCAGCGTGCAGCGTGTGCACGCGCCCAACCGCCCCGTTCGCCCCCACCTGTGGACAACTCGTCGCACCGCCGCCGTAGCCGCCCCCTGTGGAGGACACGGCGCCCCGCACGAATCCCCTGTCTCGGCGAGACAGAGGATTCCCGTCGAGACCGAGGGCCACGCCCTCGGTCTCGCGCCGAATCCCCTGTCTCGACACGCAAACCCCCGGTCTCGCGAAACCGGGGGCGAGGGGATGCCGGGCGCCCGGCATCCCTTGGCGGGTCAGTTCAGGGCAGAGGTCAGGCGCGCGACGCCGTCGAGGAACGTGGCCTTGGCGGGCTCGTTGCGCCACTCGGCGAGGGTGAGCTCGCGTCCGGCGTCACGATAGGCCTGCTCGACCTGGCGCATCTGTGCGACGAAGGACTCGCCGCGCACGAGCATCGAGACCTCCATGTTGAGACTGAACGAGCGGATGTCCATGTTGCTCGACCCGATGACGGCGATGTCGTCGTCGATCGAGAAGTGCTTCGAGTGCAGGATGAACGGCGCCGGGTACAGGAAGATGCGCACGCCGGCCTCCAGCAGCGCGTCGTAGTACGAGCGCTGTGCGTGGTAGACCATGCCCTGGTCGCCGATCTCGGACACGAACAGCTGCACTTCCAGGCCCCGCTGGCACGCCGTCGTGATCGCGTAGACCATCGCCTCGTCGGGCACGAAGTACGGGCTCGTGATGATGACGCGCTCGGTCGCCCCGTGGATGAGCGACAGGAACAGGCGCAGGTTGTTCTCGGTCTCGTAGCCGGGACCGCTCGGCACCAGCTGGCAGACGAGATCGCCGGATGCCGCCACCTGCGCCGCGGGCACGTGCTCGTCGTCCAGCTGCACGCCGGTCTCGATGAGCCAGTCCGACAGGAACACCGCGTCGATCTCGGCGACCGCCGGACCGTCGACCCGCGACACGAGCTCCTGCCACTTGAGGCCGCGCTTGATGTTCTTGGGCGAGTTGTAGGTGCGGTCGATGAGGTTCTGCGAGCCGACGAATGCGGTGCGCCCGTCGACGACCACGATCTTGCGGTGGTTGCGAAGGTCGGGACGCTGGTACTTGCCCTTGAAGGGCTGGACCGGCAGCATCCAGGACCAGATCACGCCGATGCGGTCGAGCTCGGCGAACGTCTTCTCCTGCTCGGCGACCTTGCGCGAGGCGATGTAGTCGGCGAGCAGGCGCACCGTGACGCCGCGCTTGACCGCGTTCTGCATCGCGGTGAAGAAGACCTCGGTCGTCTTGTCCCACGACACGATGTAGAACTCGACGTGCACATACCGCTGTGCGGTGTCGATCGCCGCCGCCATGGCGATGACGGATGCCTCGTAGTCGCTGATCAGCTCGGCCCGGTTGCCGCCCACCGGCGGCAGGCTCGTGAGCTTCTCGTTCTGCACGGTGACCCGGGTGAACCACGTCGGCCACGATGACGTGTCGGCCTCGCCGTCACCCGCCGAGGCGACGCGCTCACGGATGATCCCGTCGATGCGGGCCTGCTCGGCGCGGCGCTTCTTCGGCAGCTTGACGTTGCCGATCAGCAGGAACAGCACGATGCCGACGACCGGCAGCAGGAAGATCAGCAGCAGCCACGCCATGGCCGCGGTCGGCTTGCGTCCCTTCGGGATCACGATGAGCGCGGTGATGTTGATGGCCAGCACCACGAGGGCGCTGATCACCCAGCCGAGGTTGGCGAAGAAGACGGATTCCACCTGTGCAGTGTCCCGCATTCCGCGTCCCTCCCGGTACATTCGCGAATGTGACCTCGACCACGACCGCTTCTCGACGCCCGCGCTGGCTCCTGTCCACCCTCGACGGCTACCGCCGCGAATGGCTGGGAGCCGACATCGTGGGCGGCCTCTCGGCCGGCGCCGTCGTGGTGCCGCAGGCGATGGCGTACGCGACGATCGCGAACCTGCCCGTGCAGGTCGGCCTCTACACGTGCATCGTGCCGATGCTGGTCTACGCGCTGCTCGGCGGCAGCCGGGCGATGAGCGTGTCGACGACGTCGACCATCGCGACCCTCACGGCGACGACCCTGGTGTCGGCGGGTGTCGCGGCGACGGCCGACGACCCCGACGCGGCGCTGGGGTCGCTCATGACCCTGACGCTGCTGGTCGGCGCGATCCTGCTGGTGGCGAGGCTGCTGAAACTCGGCTCGCTCGTCGAGAACATCAGCGGCGCCACCGTGCTCGGCCTCAAGATCGGCGTCGGCGCGACGGTCGCGGTGGGCCAGCTGCCGAAGCTGCTCGGCGAGACCGGCAACGTGTCGGGCGAGGGCTTCGTCAGCTCGCTCGTCGCGGTGGGCGCGGCGATCGACAGCGTCAACTGGCCCACGGTCGCCCTCTCGGTCGGATCGATCCTGGTGCTGGTGCTGCTGCAGCGGTTCGCGCCCCGCGTCCCGGGGACGCTGATCGTCGTCGGCGGCGGCATCCTGCTCAGCGCGTTCACCGGTCTGACCGCTGCCGGGGTGGCGCTGATCGACCCCGTGCCGTCCGGCTTCCCGGCGCCGTCGCTCCCCGACTTCTCGCACCTGGGCGCACTCATCCCCGGGGCGCTCGCGATCGCCGTCATGGCGTTCCTGGAGTCCGCGGCCGTGGCCCGCGGCATCCGCAAGGCGACCGAGCCGCAGGTCGACAGCAACCAGGAGCTGTTCGCGACCGGCGCGGCCAACGTCGTCGGATCGTTCTTCACGACCATGCCGGCGGCGGGCGGATTCTCGCAGAGCGCCGTCAATCAGAACGCGGGCGCGAAGACGCAGCTGTCGTCGATGGTGACGGTGGTGCTCGCGATCCTCGTCGCGCTGTTCCTCGGACCTGTGCTCAGCCTGCTGCCGCAGGCGACGCTCGCGGCCATGGTGTTCGTCGCGGTCGCCGGGCTCATCAACATCCCCGAGCTCGTGCGATGGGCGAGCATCAGCAAGGTCGACTTCTGGATCGCACTCGTCGTCGCGCTGGTCGGCCTGTCGGCGGGTCTGCTGGCTGCCGTGGCGGTCGGCGTCATCATCACGCTCGTGCTCGTGCTGCGCGAGCTCAACGTCCCCAAGCTCGACATCGTCGGGCGTTCGGGCGGCGCCCTGGCGATCCATCTCGGTCGCGGCCTCTACACCGCCAACGCAGCCGAGAACGCCCGGGCGGTCATCGCGCTGGCCACCGCGCAGCCCGATCCGGTGACCGCGGTCGTGCTCGACGTCGATCGGCTCGACGTCGTGACGATCACGATCCTCGATGCTCTGGAAGGCCTCGACCGCGAACTCGGGCAGTTGGGCATCACGCTGCATTTCGCCCGGCTTCCGCAGCAGGCCGCCACGATCGCCCGCAAGACGCCGTGGTTCGCCGACCTCGAGAAGGCCGGCCGCGTGCACGCCACCGTCGCGGACGGCCTGGCCGCGGCATCCACGACGGCGTCCTCGTGAGGAGGCTCCGCAGATGACCGGACCGAACCCGACCGCCGCGCAGGCGCCCGACTTCTCGCCGCGGCTCCTGCTGCGCATGTCGATCCCGGCACTCGTCGTCGGCGTGGTGTGTGCGGTGATGCTGCAGCTGCTCGACATCGTGTCGGGCGCGCTGGAGGGCGTCCTGTGGGACACCCTTCCGACCGCTCTCGGCCTCGCCGACGACACGTGGTGGTGGACGATCGTCGTGCTGACCGCCACCGGCATCGCGGTGGGGCTGGCGCTGTGGCTGCTGCCCGGCCACGGCGGCCCCGACACCGCGACCACCGAGCTGGTCGGACCTCCGCTGCCGCTGAAGACCCTTCCCGGTCTTGCGCTCGTGCTCATCCTGGGCCTCGCGGGCGGAGTCAGCCTCGGCCCCGAGAACCCGATCATCGCGATCAACATCGCGGTGCTCATCGCACTGTTCGCCCGTTTCGTGCCGGCCATCCCGCCCTCGCTCACGATCATGCTCGCCGCGTCGGGCACGATCGGCGCGATGTTCGGCACCCCGGTCGCCGGAGCGCTCATCTTCACCGCCACCGCGGCGGCCATGAAGGGCGGCGGCTCGGTGTGGGACAAGCTCTTCCTGCCGCTGGTCTCGGGTGGCGCCGGCGCCATCACCATGCACCTGTTCGGGGTGCCGCCGCTGTCGTTCGGTCTGCCCGCCTACGGCACGCCCGTCGCCCTCGACCTGCTCACCGGCGCGGTCGTCGCCGTGGGCGCGGCGCTCGTCGCGATGGCGGCGCTGTACGCGTTCCCGTGGGTGCACCGGGCATTCCACGGGATGCGGCATCCCCTCGTCATCCCGGCGGTCGGCGGACTCGTGCTCGGCGTGCTGGGCGCGATCGGCGGCGAGATCACGCTCTTCAAGGGCGCCGAGCAGATGGGCGAGCTGCTCGCCGATCGCGCCGACTACGACGCCGGACAGCTCGCACTCATCGCGGGCGTGAAGGTCGTCGCGCTCGTGGTCGCGGCGAGCGCATCGTTCCGCGGCGGCCGGATCTTTCCGGCGACATTCATCGGCGTCGCGCTCGGTCTGCTCGCGGCGACGCTGATGCCGGCGATCCCGCTGACACTCGCCGTGGCGTGCGCTGTGCTCGGCGTGGTGCTGGTCGTCGCTCGCGACGGCTGGATCGCCCTGTTCATGGGAGCCGTGGTGTCGGGCGACACGAGCGTGATCGCGGTGCTGTGCGTGGTGATCCTGCCGGTGTGGCTGATGGTCTCTCGCGCGCGCGAGTTCCGGATCATCCCCGAGGCTCCTGCGGCGGTCGCCCCGACGCTGTGACGACCGTCAATGCGTGACGAAGGCCTTCAACAGGATGAGGATCACGCCGAACGACGCCGCGATGAGCGCACCCAGCAGCCGGGCGGTGAACGTCGGCCGCCAGCGGCCGACGGCGATCCACCCGAGCACGGCGAGCATGATCGTGTTCACGATGAGCGCGGCCCAGTTCGCCACGACGTCGGGGATCACGTGCAAGGTGCCCAGGAACAGGATGACGACCGGCACGACGCTCGCCACGAGGAGCCCTGAGGACTCCCGCGCGGCGAACGCGAGGCTCGCCCCGGGCGACGCACTGCCTCCCGACTCGGCCAGGCGTGCGACAGCGCCGGCGTACACGTGGGCCGCATAGAAGACGAGCACGGTGACGACGACCGTGAGCAGGACGTCGAGGGACGCTCCACTGCCCGACCCGGCCACGACGATCATGCCGGAGACGAGGATGAGGCCGTAGATCGCCTCCTCGGTCATCAGGATCGGCAGCAGCGACCGCGTCTCGTCGCCCGCGCCGTCGATCTCGCCGGTCATGACGCGCGGACCCGCGCCCGCTGCCGAGAGCGGCGCAGGAGCTTCTCGAGCTCGATGAACACGGGCACCAGCAGCGACAGGGCGAGACAGATGAGCCACTCCGTGCCGCTCAGCGACGTCGTGCCGATCAGCCGCTGCAGGAACCCGATCTCGACGGCGGCCACCGTGAGCGCCAGCGGGATCGACAGCCACTTGACCGCGACGAGGATCGGCGCCGCGAGGCCGGACTCCGGATCGCGGCGCATCACCAGGCCGCCGAAGATCGAGCCGAGGGCGGCGACCACGAACGCCATCGTGACCGGGGCATTCGGCGCCGTCGAGCTGAGTTGGTCGGGGTAGATGAGCAGCGGGATGAGCGTCGTGATGAAGATGAGACCGCCGTAGATGAACCACAGCGTGACGGCGCCGCCGTTCGCGATGGTCTTCTTGGGGTCGCGCGGCGGCTTGGCCATGATCCCCTCCGGCGCCGGATCCAGCAGGATCACGATGACGGGGAAGATGGCGATGAAGAAGTTCAGGAAGAGCACCATGATGGGCGTGAGCGGCACGCCGTCGTTGATGTTGAACAGGCTCGCGACGAGGAACAGCAGCACGAGCGAGAACAGCTGCGACATCTGGAACCGCACGTAGCTGACGATCTTGTCGTAGATCGCCCGCCCCAGCCTCACGGCGGTCACCAGCGTGCCGAAGTTGTCGTCGACGAGGATCATCTTGCCGGCCTGCTTCGTCACGTCGCTGCCCGAGCCCATCGCGACGCCGATGTCGGCCTGCTTCAGCGCGGCGGCGTCGTTGACGGCATCGCCGGTCATCGCGACGACGGCGCCCTCCTCCTGCATGAGCCGCGCGAGGCGCAGCTTGTCTTCGGGCGTGACCCGCCCGAAGACGTGCAGGTGCGGGAGCTTCGCCTTGAGCTCCTCGTCCGACATCGCCTGGATCTCGGCGCCGCTGGCGGCACCGTCGCCGAGCCCGAGCTGGGCTCCGATCGCCGCGGCCGTGATGGCGTGGTCGCCTGTGATCATGCGGACCTCGATGCCCGCCTCGCGGGCGATCCGCACCGCCTCCTTGGACGACGGACGCAGCGGGTCGATGATGCCCACGAGCCCCGCGAGGCTGAGGTCCTTCACCTCGGCCATGGCATCGGCGGGCGCGGCCGTGCCCGGCGCGAGACGCCGGACCGCGAACGCAAGGACGCGCAGGCCTCGCTCCGAGAGCTGCCGGTTCGCGTCGAGCACCGCCTGCCGCCGGTCTTCGATGGGGGCGACCCCGTCGGCGGTCAGCACCGACGAGCAGCGCTCCAGCACCACGTCCGGCCCGCCCTTGACGAGCTCCACGATCTCCGTGCCTCCCCCGGCGGCCGCGCGCTCATGGAACGTCGCCATGAACTTGTACGCCGAATCGAACGGCACCTCGGCGGCTCGGGGGTACTGGACGCGCGTGAGTGCGGCATCCGCACCCATCTTCGCCGCCAGCACCACCAGCGCGGCCTCGGTGGGATCGCCGATCACGGCGCCGTCGTCCGACACGGTCGCGTCGCTGCACAGCGTGAGCGCCAGCGCGAGCTGCGTGAAGTCCGGGGTCGGCAGGCCGGCGGCGTGGAGGATGTCGCCGGTCTTCTCGTACCCGTTGCCGCTGACGGTGAACCACTCGCCGGCGTAGTACAGCGACTCCACCGTCATCTCGTTCATCGTGAGCGTGCCGGTCTTGTCGGAGTTGATCGCGCTCGTGGCGCCCAGCGTCTCGACGTCGGTGAGGTTCTTGACGACCGCCTTGTGCTCGGCCAGCTGCCGCGACCCGTACGACAGCATCGCCTGCACGAACGAGGGCATGCC
>Ga0160453_100556_pt1 | contig 26263 bp, 25 predicted proteins | sample HID1971K_E6MG_FD_108228 | JGI IMG/M metagenome (GOLD analysis project Ga0160453, IMG submission 108228) | Enriched millipede-associated microbial communities from UW Madison campus, WI, USA - HID1971K_E6 MG | ecosystem: Host-associated > Arthropoda: Insects > Digestive system > Unclassified ...
GCTCCACCGGCGGCTGGAAGGGCCTCATCAACGACCCCGGCCTGGACGGCACCCACGACGTCGTGCGGGGGCTGAGGGTCGCGCGGCGCCTGCTGCTGGACGTGCTCGACCTCGGGCTGCCGATCGGCTGCGAATTCCTGGAGCCGATCAGCCCGCAGTTCATCGCGGACGCCGTCGCGTGGGGCGCCATCGGTGCCCGCACCACCGAGAGCCAGATCCACCGTCAGCTGGCGTCGGGACTGTCGATGCCGATCGGTTTCAAGAACGCCACCGACGGCGACGTGCAGATCGCGATCGACGGCTGCACGGTGGCCTCGCAGCGGCATGTGTTCTTCGGCACCGACGACTCCGGCGCGGCCGCGGTCGTCTCGACGACGGGCAACCGCGCGGCCCATGTCGTGCTGCGCGGCGGCCGTGGCGGCCCGAACTACGCCCCCGCCGACCTCGACCTCGCCGCCGGCCTGCTCGAGCGCGCGGGCATGCCGCGGCGGCTCGTCGTGGACGCCAGTCACGCCAACAGCGGCAAGGACCACGTGCGTCAGGCGGAGGTGGTGCGCGAACTGGCCGGGCAGCTCGCCGGCACCGACGACATCGCCGGCGTCATGATCGAGAGCTTCCTGATGGGCGGCAGCCAGAAGCTCACCGCCGACACCCGCGACCGCCTCGTCTACGGTCAGTCGGTCACCGACGCGTGCATCGACTGGGACACCACCGAGGACCTGTTGGACGAACTCGCCGCGGCCGCACGCAGGCGTCGGCGTGTCCCCATGACGGCCGTGGCGTGAGTGAACAGTGGATGCCGCCACCCGGGCACTCGCGCAGCGCCGGGGTGGCGGCATCCATTCCCCGCACCTGGTGCGTGGCAACGGTCACCGGCCGGCACGCTCCTCAGGACCGCTTCGCCGTCACCCAGCTGGCGATGCCGGCCCGATTCTTGACATCGAGCTTGTGCAGCGTGCTGCGCACGTGCTGCTCGACGGTGCGCTCCGACAGGAAGAGTGCGTCGGCGATATCGCGGTTGGTGAGTCCTTGGGCGACCATGCGCGCGACCTCCGCCTCCCTCGCGGAGAGCGGGGCGAGGTCTCGGCTGCTGTCGGCGATGAGGGAGCTGGCCGTCGCCGCGAACCAGGGCGCTCCCATCGCCTCGGCGCGGGCGACGGCCTCGACGGCGTGACGCTGGGCGGATCGCTCGTCGCCGAGCAACGCGCTGAGCCTCGCGAGCGGAAGCGCGAGCGGCCCGCCGTACGGCGTGGTCGACGGTCCGGTGAGGTGCAGGTGCGCGAACGGGGCGAGCACGTCGTGCAGCCGTCTCGCCGCAGGGCGATCGCCTGCCGCGACGGCGATCGCGCAGAGCGCGGCATGACCGACCAGCCACTCGTGCACGTCGCGCGGGATCTCATCCAGGTGCGGCATCAGCATGCGCAGGATCCCCGCGCTCTCTTCGACCCGACCCATCGCGAGGAGGATCTCGCCGCGCCAGCCCTGCGCGAACAGGGGTGCGCCGGCGACCAGCAGACGGACCTCACGCTCGACGCCCTCCAACCCGGCCCCGGTCCGCTGGGCCAGCGTGCTGCGCAGGATGAGGTCGAACAGCTCCGCGTCGGCGGCGCCGGCCCGTCGGCCGGCCTCCCGGGCGGACGCGGCCAGCATCGGCACATCGGCGAGGCGGTTCTCGAGCAGCGCGACGTTGGCGAGGATCGCCTCTCGTCGCCAGATCCACGCCGGTGAACCGAGCCGTTCGATCACGCCGAAGAGCTCGCCGATCGCGTGGTTGAACTCGGCGCGCAGCCCGAGCGCCTGCATGCTGTCGGCACGCCAGTGCCAACCCCACGCCAGGATGTGGTCGTCGCCCGCCGCACGGCCGAGCGCGACGGCCTCGTATCCGAGTGCGAGCCGGTCGGGGAGCCCGTCGGCGCCGAGCGCGTGCAGATAGGCGGTCTGGATCCGCAGAAACCTGCGCTCGGCTTCGGCTCGCTCCAGGGCGGCCGCGGCAGGAACGATGCGGTCCGCCCAGCCGGTCGACAGGCCGTCCAGCTGGGTTCGCACGAGCTCCCGCCACTCCTGCCGGCTCGGCGACTCCGCCTCGCCGGCCGGGACGCCGAGCATGCCGAGCGCCTCCAGGCACAGTGCCTGCCGGGCGACGGCTGTGGCCCATCCGACCGACGGGTCGGCCAGCACCGTTGCAGCCTCGGCGAGAAGTTCGGCATCGCCGAGCTCGCGAGCAACTCGCGCCGCATCGAGACAGGCCTGCCAGCTTCGGTCGAGCGAGCCCCCGCGGGCTTCGGCCCGCGCGACATCGAGGTGGCGTCGTGCGCGCGCCGCGGCATCCGTTCTGCCGTTCTCGAAGGCCGGAATCATCACCGCATCCCCTGAATTGAGTGGATCCACGGATGGGGCCGAGGCGCCGCCGCTCTTATCGTCGGCTCCAGGGAGAGGAGGCGCAAGATGCGTACTCGTCGGATCGCACGTTTCGTGATCGGCGCCCGACTGCTGTTGTTCGCCGCCAGGGGGTGGGGGATGCTGCGTGCCGCACCCGCCGTGGGATCGACGACGCGGGCGACCGCGGCCGTCGCCGGAGGTGCATCATGACCCGCATCGGCCTGCCCACGCGGATCGCCGTCGGGGCGGTGTGCGGCCTGGCTTGGGCAGCCGGGCTCCGGGCGTGGATGTCCGAGCTCACCGGCTACTCGACCTTCAGCTGGGCCGGGACATTCATCGGGATCCTGCTCCCGGGCGTCGTGGTGGGTGCCGCGGTGGGGGCGGCGACCGCCCTGGACGCCGGCCGTCGGCGTCAACGGACCGCCCTGCGCTGGTGCGCCGCGGCGGTGATGGCATTCGCGGTGTTCCCGCTGCTGCTGCCCGACCAGCTGCAGTCGCTGCTGACGACCGGACTCGGCGGGGGAGCGATCGGGGTGGCTCTTGCCGGCCTCGCCGGTGGCTACGCGATCGGCGGACGACGCACGTGGCTGCGTGTGCTCTGCGCCGTCGACGCGGTCGTGACCATCGTCGCCGTCATGGCCATCGTCCCGATCCTCGGCGCCAGCCGATTGGCCGTCACGAGCCCGCGAGGGGTGTGGGCGATGCTGCTGGCGGGTTCGCTGCTGGTCGTGCTGTGCCTCGCCGCGGCGATCCCGTTCCGACGGCTGTCGGCGGTGCCGGGTGCCGCGGGCGTGGCGGTCGGCGCGTCGCAGATGGCGGTGCGCTGACCGGTCGCGATGTTACGGCAGACGCCGGCGAACGCGCGCCGAACGTGCCCGCCGTAACGAGGTCGGCGGCGCCCTCTAGGTTGGGCGGCATGGAGATCGAGGACGTCTGGCCGCTGTTCGCACTGCGCCTGGAGACGCCGCGCCTGATGCTGCGGCCGATCCGCGACGAAGACCTGCCGGGGCTCGTCGAGGCGGCGCTGCGCGGTGTGCACGACCCCGAGCACATGCCGTTCGGTGTGCCGTGGACGGACTGGGAGCCCGAGCGCATGACCCGCTCGATGGCGCAGTTCCACTGGAGCCTGCGTGCGAACGCCACGATCGAGAACTGGGGCGTGAGCTTCACCGTCGTGCACGAGGGCGTCCCCGTCGGCATCCAAGAGATGCACGCCCGCAACTTCGCGGGGCGCCGCACCATCGACACCGCGTCGTGGTTGACCGCCGAGCTTCACGGCAGGGGACTCGGCAAAGAGATGCGCGCCGCGCTGCTGCTGTTCGGCTTCGACCACCTCGGCGCCCAGTGGGCGGAGTCGAGCGCGGCGTCATGGAACGAGGCCTCCCTCGGCGTCTCGCAGAGCCTCGGGTACGAGCGCAACGGCGTCTCGCGCGCCGAGCCCCGCCCGGGCGAACCGGTCGACGAGGTCCGGGTGCGCGTGTCGGCGTCGCAGTTCCGCCGCCCGTCGTGGTCGCTCGCCGTCACGGGTGGCGAGCGCGCGCGCGACCACCTGCTCGGTCCCGTCTGATTCGGGAGAGTGGATGCCGCGGCCGCCGGCATCCACTCTCCCGAGGCGGCAGCGCGCAGAGGTCAGGCGTCGGACGGGTCGTCGTGCCGTGCGTTGCGCAGCGGCGAGACGAGCACGACGAGCGCGGCGGCCGCGAAGACCACCGCGCCGATGCCGAGCGTGGGCTGGAAGCCGAGGAACGTCATGAGCACCCCGGTCAGCAGCGCTCCGAAGAAGAACACGACGCGGTTCATCGTGCGGATGGTCGAGTTCATGCGGCCCTGGATGCCGTCGGGCGCGACCGACTGACGGTACGCGATGTCGTTTGCGTCCTCGATCCCCATCGACAGGCCGTAGACGAACTGCGCGGCCGCGACGACGGTCAGCACGACGCCGGTTGCGCTGCCCGCCGTGAGCGGGGCCACTGCCAGCACGACCCACGGCACCACCACGAGCGCGCGGCCGAGGAGGATCGCGCGCCCCGCGCCGAGCCGCGCTCCGAGCACCGGCGCGATGACCGCGCCGGTGAAGCCGCCGACGGCGCCGAACGCGAGCGCGACGCCGAACGCCCACGGTTCGAGGTCGAGGGTGCGCAGCACGAACACCGCGAAGACGGTCGTCACGATGCTGTTGCCGAGGAACCACGTGTGCACCGACAGCGCGAGGGGACGGAGCGTGCGGTGCCCGTACGTGTAGCGCATGCCTTCGACGATCTCGTGGCCGACGTGCCGGCCCGGTGCGCGAGGCTCGGGTCGTGGCTCGTCGACGGAGATCCGCCACTGCAGCAGCGCGGCGACGGCGTTGATGACGGCATCGAACGCGAACAGCAGCGGGGCGCCGACGACGTTGAGCAGCGTGCCGCCGAGGGCGGGGCCCGCGGTCTCGGCGACGGTCTGGCTCTGGCCGAGCCGGGCATTGGCCATCACGAGCGCGTCGCGGCGCACGATGCGGGGGAGGAGCGGCTGCGCCGCCGAGTCCGCGAACAGCGTCAGCACGCCGAGCGTCAGCACCACGGCCGCGAGCGACCAGAACCCCAGCGCGCCGGTGAGCAGCAGCACCGGGATCACCGCGAGCACGACGGCGCGCCCGATGCTCGTCAGCACGAGGGTGCGCTGCCGCCGCCAGCGGTCCATGAGCGCCCCGATGATCAGCCCGAGGAACAGGTACGGCACCACGCCGAGCGCGCTCAGCACACTGATCTGCAGCGGTGTCGCCTCGATCACCGAGACGATCAGCACCTGGAAGGCGACCCCGGCGACGCTGCCCCCGAACGCGCGCAGCGTCGCGGCGCTCCAGAACAGCGCGAAGGCCGGCAGGCGCAGCACCTCCTGTCGGTTCCGGACCTCCTCGTCGGGCACGTCCCCAGCGTATCGGCGGGGCTTCGCCGGCCCGCCGCGAGCTGGGGATGAGCGGATGCCGGGGCTACCCCGCCGCTGACATCGAGGCCGGAATGGGTTCCGACGTCGCAAGAGCGGACTCCAACAACGCGGTCAGCGTACGGCGATCATCGCCCGACAGGCCGGCGACGAGCGGCACGAGCGCGGCATGGACTTCGGCCTCGACACGTTCGGCCAGCTGCTTGCCCGCCGGCGTCATGAAGACGTCGACCGCCCGCCCGTCCGTCGTCGACCGCCCGCGCGCGACCAGCCCACGACGCTCGGCGCGTTCGACCAGCCCCGACATCGTGGATTTGTCGAGGCCCAGGAACACCGCGAGGTCGGTCATCCGCGGCCGTCTGTCGCGCAGGATGCCGAGCATCCGCAACTGCGTCAGCGACAGATCGTGCTGCGCGCCGACGCGGGTGAGCACGGCGGTCACGCCGAAGGAGATCTGCACGAGCGCGTCCTGCAGGGCGTCGTCGGAGTGTGGCATGGCTCGATCCTACTTGACATAGTTGGTAATACCAACCAAACTGAGATTAGTTCGTATTACAAACAACACGAGGAGTCGCCATGCATGCCGCCGTCGTCACCAGCTTCGACAGCCCGCCCCGGTACGCGGAGCACCCCGACCCGGTCGCCGAGGGTGCGAACGAAATGGTGGTCGACGTCGTCGCCGCCGGACTTCACATGCTCGTCAAGTCGCGCGCTGCCGGGACCCACTACAGCGCCGGCGGAACGCTGCCGCTCGTACCCGGGGTCGACGCGGTGGTCCGCGATCCTGACGGCAACCTCCGCTACGCCGCGCTCGACGATGCCGACCTGGGAACGTTCGCCGAGCGGACCGTGATCGATCCGCGCCGCAGTGTCGTGCTGCCCGCCGGTGTCGACCCGGTGCGCATCGCGGCCGGCATGAACCCGGCGATGTCGTCGTGGGTGGCGCTCCGGCGCCGCATCGCCTTCCGTCCGGGGCAGAGCGTCGCCATCCTGGGCGCGACCGGCAGCGCGGGACGCATGGCGGTGCAGATCAGCAAGCACTTCGGCGCAGCGCGGGTGATCGCCGTCGGGCGTGACGTATCGCAGTTCGCCGAGCTGCGCGACCTCGGTGCCGACGAGACGATCACGTTCGATGAGACCGACCGCGCCGCCGATGTCGACGTCGTGATCGACTACGTCTGGGGCGAGCCGTCCGCCCGGGCGATGATGTCGATCGTCCGCGCGCGCCCGGACCGTGCCGCGCCATTGGACTGGATCGAGATCGGCTCCGTCGCCGGGCCGGACCTGACGCTCCCCGGCGCACTGCTGCGGGCGGCGCGGCTGCAGATCTGCGGCAGCGGCATCGGCTCCGTCGGTGCCGCTGACTTCCTCGCAGAGCTGCCCGAACTCGCCGAGGCGCTGCACACCGGCGTCATCGACGTCCAGGCGCGGGCCGTTCCGCTGTCGCGCGTCGCCGAGACGTGGGGCGACCCGGCGCGCCCGCGGACCGTGTACGTCCCCTGATCCGGATCTGACGGGATCGAGCAGGCACCGGCACCGGTGCCTGCTCGTGCCGTGCGTGAGCGAGGATGAGAGGTGATGCGCACTCCTCTCAGCCGCCGTCTGCTCGCGTCGAGCGTCCTCGCGGCCGCACTCTGGCTTCTGGTCGTCATCGTCCGCTGGGCGTTCTCGCAGATTCAGAGCGGCGCGGCTCAGCTCGCCGGCCTGGTGCCGGAACTCGTCTCGTCCTCGTTGCTGTGGGGCGAGAGCGGCGGCTGGCTGATAGTGGCGATCGCCGTCGGCGCGGTGGCGGTCGCTCTGGTCCACGCGCTCGTCGCCGTGCTCGCGGGGCGCAGCGGCGTCGTGTTCCTGGCCGCCTGGTTCGCGACCGTCGCGGCGGGTGCCCTCGTGGGGCTGGCGTTCGACGTCGCCGCGACCTGGAGCTCGCTGGCCATGTTCGGTCCGCGCGGACTGCTCGTCGGCGAGTTCGGCGCCGCTGCCGCGTCCGGTGCGCTGTGGGGTCTGGCAGCGGGATGGATGCCGGGGCTCGTGGCGCGAGCGCCGGCCCAGGCTCCCGCGTACGCGGGTGAGGCGCGGCGTCTCGGGTGGCTGCTGCCGGCCGCCGTGGTCGCGGTGGTCGCCGTGGTCGCGGGCGGTGTCGCATCCGACAACGCCCGCACTGCCGCCATCGCGGCCGAGAACGCCGCGCGGCAGGAGGCGGAGGCGGCCGTCACCTTCGGCGCCCTGCCCGACCCGAACGCACCCGGCGTGCCGGTGCCGACGAAGGCCGAGGCATCCGTCGATCTCGATCCGCAGTGGTGCACACCCGACAAGGCGACGGTGCTGAAGGGCGAGCCGGACGCGGCGACCGGACACCGCGGGATGCCGATCCGGCTCATGAACTTCTCGGAAGAGCCGTGCGTCATCGAGGGCTACCCCGACATCGCGTTCGGCGACCAGAACCAGCACCTTCTCGCCGTGACGATCGAACAGGGCGGATCGTTCATGGCGCAGGACCCCGGTCCGCAGCGCATCGAGGTGCCCGCCGGCGGATACGCGGTGACCTACCTCGGGTGGGACGCGGCCTCACCGCACGGCGCGCTGGTGACCAAGACCGTCTACGCGGCGCAGACCGCCGGCATGGAACGTGGCTCGTGGCCGATCGACCTCGACATCGTCGAGGGCTCCACGGTCGCCGTCACCGCGTGGGCGATCGACCAGAACCCGTTCCCCTCGGAATGACGGAATGCGGATGCCGCGCCCCGAGGCCGGGGCGCGGCATCCGCATTCGCGTGAAAGCGCGCGGATCAGTACCAGTTGACCGCTTGCGAGTGCGACCAGGCGGCGCACGGCGAGCCGTACGAGCGCGAGATGTAGTCCAGGCCCCACGAGATCTGCGTGGCGGCGTTGGTCTGCCAGTCGGCGCCGGCGCTGGCCATCTTGCTGCCGGGGAGCGACTGCGGGATGCCGGTGGCGCCGCCGTTGCTGTTGTAGGCCTGGTAGTTCCAGCCCGACTCCTTGGTCCACAGCGACACGAGGCACGAGAACTGGCCGTCGCCCCAGCCGTACTTCGAGGCGGCCATCTCGCGTGCGGTCGCCTTGGCGCCGTCGGGCGTGTTCGCGGCGGCGAGGGCGGCGGCAGCCTCCTCGGCCTGGCGCTGCGCCTCGGCCGCGGCCGCGGCCGCTGCAGCGGCGGCCTCTTCGGCGGCCTTCTGCGCCTTCGCGGCGTCGAGGTGCTCGCGCAGGTCGGCGACGTGCGCGGTGACCTTCTTGGTCGCGGACGTCGCGTCGGCAGCCAGGCCCGGGAGCAGCAGGGCGGGCACGATGTCGAACTGGGCGAGGCGGTCGGTCGACTGCTCGAGGTTCTTGGTGTTCACGGTGGTGTCGGCCACGCCGATGTCGAGACCGGCGGCGGCGATGTCGGCCGTGATGGTGTCGGCCTGCGTCTGAGCGACGCGGGCGGCCAGCAATGTGTCCCGCGCCTCGACGCGGATATCGCGCAGCGTGTGCACGGTGGCGTCGGGGGCGGCGACCGCGGCGATCGCCGTGGCGGCCATCGGAGCGGCGGAGGCGAGGCTCGGAGACGCCAGCGTGAGGCCGGCCGTGACGACGATTCCGAGAGCGGTTCCGGCGGCGATGGCAGCGCCGGTGAAGCGGCGGCGGCGGCGGAGAGAACGGCGGGTGGGCATGGGCGACGGGTCTGAATGCATGGCGAACGTAGGTCCTTCGGGGGATGCCGCGCTGCTCGGGTGCAGCGCTCCGCGTCCATATGGCGGACGCACAAGTCCCCGAGTCTGCCTCATCGCCACTGGACGACTTCTGGCGTTTTGCTGGAAGAACCGTGGGAGAGCATTTTCCCGAAAGGCCTGATCCGGGGCCCGCGAATGACGAGAAACCGCCCCGCGCGCTGAGGCGACGGGGCGGTTCAGTAAGGTGCCGAAGCGATTGTGAAGTGGATGCCGGCGGCCCCGGCGTCCACTCGATTCACGCCTTGCGGTGGGCGGCGTAGTACGCCAGGAGGGTCCGTGTCGAGGCGTCCTGCGCGGCGATGGCGGCCTCGTCGCCCTCGATCGCCGGCGCGATCTGCAGGGCGAGCTGCTTGCCGAGCTCGACCCCCCACTGGTCGAACGAGTTGACGCCCCAGATGACGCCCTGCGTGAAGGTGATGTGCTCGTACAGTGCGACCAGCTGGCCCAGCACCGCGGGCGTGAGCGCCGGCGCGAAGATCGACGTCGTCGGCTTGTTGCCGGCGAACGTGCGCGCCGCCACGAGGGGGCCGGTCGTGCCCTCGGCCTCGACCTCTGCCGCGGTCTTGCCGAACGCGAGCGCCTTCGTCTGGGCGAGGAAGTTGGACAGGAACAGGCCGTGCACGTCGCGGCCGCCGTCCTTCAGCGGGTAGGCGGGGTTCGCGAACGCGATGAAGTCGGCGGGGATCAGACGCGTGCCCTGGTGGATCAGCTGATAGAACGCGTGCTGGCCGTTGGTGCCCGGCTCGCCCCAGAACACCTCGCCGGTGTCGGTGGTCACCGGCGACCCGTCCCAGCGCACGGACTTGCCGTTGGACTCCATCGTGAGCTGCTGCAGGTAGGCGGCGAAGCGGCTGAGCTGCTGGGCGTAGGGGAGCACGGCGTGCGACTGCGCGCCGAGGAAGTTCGAGTACCAGACGTTGAGCAGGCCCATGAGAACCGGCACGTTGCGCTCCAGCGGCGTCGTGCGCACGTGCTCGTCGACGGCGTGGAAGCCGGCGAGCAGCTCGCGGAACACGTCGGGTCCGAGCTCGATCATGAGCGACAGGCCGATGGCGGAGTCCACCGAGTAGCGGCCGCCGACCCAGTCCCAGAACCCGAAGGCATTGACCGGGTCGATGCCGAACGCGGCGACCTTGTCGAGGGCGGTCGACACGGCGACGAAGTGGTGCGCGACGGCATCCGTCTTCTGCTGGTCGCTGAGCTGTGTCGAAGCGCCGTCGATCGCGCCGGACGCCTGCAGTCCCGCCCACAGCCAGTCGCGCGCGAGGCGGGCGTTGGTGAGGGTCTCGAGGGTCGTGAAGGTCTTCGACGCGACGATGAACAGCGTCGTCTCGGGGTCGAGGTCCTTGGTCTTGTTCGCGATGTCGAACGGGTCGATGTTCGACACGAACCGGGCCTGGATCCCGGCGGTCGCGTACGGCTCGAGGGCCGCCGAGATCATGACGGGCCCGAGGTCGGATCCGCCGATGCCGATGTTGACGATGTGCGTGACCTTCTTGCCGGTCACGCCGGTCCACTCGCCCGCGCGCACGCGGTCGGCGAAGGCCGACATCGCCGTCAGCACGGACTGCACGTCGGCGTCGACGTCCTGCCCGTCGACGACGAGCGCGGGCACGGCACCCGCGGGGCGGCGCAGCGCCGTGTGAAGCACCGCGCGGTCCTCGGTGGTGTTGATGTGCTCGCCGGCGAGCATCGCCGCGTAGCGCTCGGCGACACCCGCCTGCTCGGCCAGGCGCACCAGGGCCGCGAGGATCTCGTCGGTCACCAGGTTCTTCGACAGATCCACGTGCAGGTCGGCGAGCTCGAAGCTCAGCCGCTCGGCGCGGCGCGGATCGATCGCGAACCAGTCGCGCAGATCAGGGGTGAACGAATCCCGGAGCGAGCTGAGCTCGGACCAGGCGGGCGTGGCGGTGGCATCGACAGGAGCGGTCACGCACCCTAAGGTACTCGGGCCGGCGGCCCGGATGGTTTCGTGTTGCTCACCGCGCAGCGGCCGCCGAAGTGAGCCGCGTAGGCTCGAGGCGATGCCTTTTCCTGCCCCAGACTTGCGCCTGATCGCCGTCGACATGGACGGCACCCTGCTCGACGGCGACGGTCGCATCCCCGATGCGCTGTGGCCGCTGCTGGACCGTCTGCACGAGCGCGGCATCCGCTTCGCGCCCGCGAGCGGACGCCAGCTCGCGACGCTCCAGCACGCGTTCGCCGACCACCTCGACCACATGGTGTTCATCGCCGAGAACGGCGCCTACGTCGTCGAAGGCGGGGTCGAGATCAGCTCGGACGCGATGGATGCCGCGTTCACGCGTTCGCTGGTCCGCCGCGTGCGCGCGCTCACCGGGCGGGATCTCGGCGTGGTCGTGTGCGGCAAGCGGTCCGCCTACATCGAGCGCGCCGGCGATGCCTTCCACGCCGAGGCCGACAAGTACTACGCGCGCCTGGAGGTCGTCCCCGACCTGCTCGAGGTCGACGACCAGATCCTCAAGGTCGCGATCTTCGACTTCGACGACTCCGCCGCCACCGCCCCCGCGCTCGACGACCTGCGGGCGACGCACCAGGTCGTCGTCTCGGGCGCCCACTGGATCGACGTCATGAACCTCGGCGTCAACAAGGGGGCGGCGCTTCAGCGCCTGCAGGCCGCGACCGGCATCTCGCGCGACCAGACGGCGGTGTTCGGCGACTACCTCAACGACCTCGAGATGATGGATGCCGCGGCCCTCTCGTTCGCGATGGCCAACGCGCACCCGCTCGTAGCCGAACGCGCGCGGTACGCGGCGCCGTCGAACCTCGACCACGGCGTCATCACAACGATCGACAAGCTGCTGGACGGCCTCCCGGAGGAAACGGTGCCCGCGCCGTAGGGTGTGGGCATGGTCGTCAGTCAGACCCGTCGCGCCCGTGCGTCGCGCCGGCGCGCACGCCGCGTCGCCGCGGCCGACAACGACCTCACCCTCGACGAGTGGGAGGCGCTGCTGGAGGCGTGGGGCGCGTGTGCGTACTGCGGTGCCGACGGCGTCGCCCTGCAGAAGGACTGCGTGCAGCCCATCTCGCGGGGCGGCCGGTACACGTTCGAGAACGTGGTGCCGGCGTGCCGTTCCTGCAACGCCAGCAAGAGCAACGACGAGGTCACCGGCTGGCTCCGTCGCAAGCGACTCGACGAGCGCGCCTTCCTGCTGCGGCACGTCGAGGTGCTCGCCGCGTGGCGCGGCACGGCAGCGCCCGGTCGTTGAGCGGAGGGCGCTCTGGCGCCCGCCGACGAAACGGGGTTGTTCGTGCGGTCGGGGCGTTTCGTCTCGCTCGTTCCTCGCTCGCTCAACGGCCGGGGGTCTCGGCCGCCCCGGCGGACGGCGCTCTCGCGCCCGGCGGTCCGGGTCCCGGTCGTTGAGCGGAGGGCGCTCTAGCGCCCGAAGACGAAACGCGGTCCGGCAGGGGAATGCTCGTGTGGTCGGGGCGTTTCTGTCTGGCCCGCTCAACGGCGGCCGGTCGCTGAGCGAGCGCCGGCGAGACGAAGCGTGTGTGCGGATCAGCGGGCGAGCAGCGCGATGCCGTCGAGCACGGCCCGGTGCGTCGCGGGGGAGCCGAGCACGCGGAAGTGGCCCGACGTCGGCACCGCGATGTTCGCGGCACCGTCGAGAGCGCTGCCCTCGGGGATGTGAGGATCCCACGGCCCGAAGACCGAGACGATCCGGCCGTTGACAGACGTCTCGCGGCCCAGGGTGAGGATGGTCTCGTCCTGCGGGCGGAACGCGCGGATGCTCGGCACGATGAAGAGGCTCGCGAGTCGTGAGCCCCCGAACGGGGTCGCGACCGCGACCAGGCCGATGACGCCCAATGCCCCCGCTTCGCCCGACGAGACGAGCAGGTGCTTGCCGATGAGCCCGCCCTTGCTGTGCGCGACGAGCACGCGGCCGGACTCGGACGCCGGCGTCTGCGCGAGCACCGCGCCGAGGCGGTCGGCGGTTGAGGGGATCGTGCGACGGTTCACCCCGAGGCCATGAACGACCCGCACCCGGTGGCCCGCGGCGGCCAGCGCGTCGCCCAGCGGGCGCAGGAAGGTCCAGTGCTCGTACACGCCGGGCACGAGGAACACCTCGGGAAGATCCGGATCGCCGCGGTGCCAGGCGACGGGGGTCGGGCGCGGCCGGCCGATCGCCCACGGGAACGACAGCACCGCGAGCTGACGCCGGGCCGCATAGACGTAGTCGGCCGCCCACCACAGCCCGCGGCGCAGGACGGACGGGCGTGCGGCCGGGGCATCGGGCATGCGCGTCAGTCTAGGAGGTCGCGGGGGCCGGGGCCGGTGCGCCGATGACGCCGGTGATCGCCGATTCCACGACGGCCGCGGCGAGGGCGTCGACCACCTCGACCGGCTGCCGACGCACGGGTCCGTGCACGGCGATGTCGGCGAACCCGTGGACCGCCGACCAGCACGCCCATTCGGAGAACGGGCGTCTCTCGGGAGAGAGGGCGCCGGCATCCACCATCGCGTCGAGCGTGTCCATGAGGAGGCGGAAGGGGGCGACGATCTCGTCGTCGAGCGTGACGATGCCGGCGCTCGCCTGCGGATCCTGCGTGAAGAACGCGGTCTCGAACCACCCGCGCTCGGCGCGGGCGAAGGCGATGTAGGCGAAGCCGACGCGCCGCAGGCGCTCGACCGACGCTTCGCGCGGCGGCAGGTCGGCGGGGGTCGCGGCGACGCGCGTGAGGATGGCGTTGGCGAGGGCGATCTGCGCCTCGTGGGCGACGGCGTGTACCAGGGCGTCGCGGTCGGCGAAATGGCGGTACGCGGCGTTGGGCGATACGCCGACCCCACGGGTCGACTCGCGCAGCGTGACGGCGGCGGGGCCGCCCGTGCGGGCCAGCTGGAGCCCTTCGTCGATGAGGGCGCGGCGCAGATCTCCGTGGTGATAGGCGCGCACGGCAGGTGAGGTCATTGCGCGCTCCCGCTCTGGTGCGTACGGTGTGAACATCTCAATGTGAACACTGTCCACATTGAGTGTAGGCCCCTTCCTGTACGTCCTCGACCCCGAACACGCCGGAGAACCGCCCATGAGCCAGCCGAACCCCGGTCCCCGCACGGTGCGCGCCTTCCACCAGGTGCTCGTGAACACGGCGGTGGCCAACGTCACGACGAGCTACCTGTGGTTCGCGCTGACGTTCTGGGTGTACCTCGAGACGCGGTCGGTGCTGGCCACCGCGATCATCGGCGGGTCGTACATGCTGCTGGTCGCCGTGTTCGGCGTCGTGTTCGGCGTGATCGTCGACCGCATGAAGAAGAAGGCGGTCATGATGCTGTCGAGCGTCGTGACGACCATCGCCTACCTGTTGGCCGGTGCGATGTTCCTCACCTTGCCCGAGAGCGCGCTGCTGGACTGGGGTGGCCCGTGGTTCTGGGTCTTCGCCGGCGTCATCCTGGTCGGTGGCGTGGTCGAGAACCTCCGCAACATCGCGCTGTCGACGACCGTGACCCTGCTGGTGCCGGCGGACCAGCGTGACCGCGCCAACGGCCTCGTCGGGGCGGTGCAGGGCATCGCGTTCATGGTGACGAGCGTCTTCTCGGGACTGTCGATCGGCCTCCTCGGCATGGGGTGGACGGTCGCGATCGCGATCGCAGCGACCGGCATCGCGCTCGTGCACTTGCTGTTCGTGCCCATTCCCGAGCGCGGCGTCGCGCATGTCGAGGGCGAGGCGCCGAAGGGCTTCGGGTTCCGCGGCGTGATCCCCGCCGTCCTCGCCGTGCCCGGCCTGCTGGCGCTCGTGCTGTTCTCCACGTTCAACAACCTCGTCGGCGGCGTTTTCATCGCGCTCATGGATCCGTACGGACTGACCCTGTTCTCCGTCGAGATGTGGGGGATCGTCCTGGGCGTCACGAGCTTCGGCTTCATCATCGGCGGCGCCCTCGTGGCCAAGTTCGGCCTCGGCCGCAACCCGGTGCGCACGATGCTCCTCGTGAACATCGGCATCGCGCTGCTGGGCATGACTTTCGCGATCCGCGAGCAGTGGTGGATCTACGCGCTCGGCCTCCTCGTCTTCATGTGCCTGATGCCGATCGCCGAGGCATCCGAACAGACGGTCGTGCAGCGGGTCGTGCCGTTCGAGAAGCAGGGCCGCGTCTTCGGCTTCGCGGCGAGCGTCGAGTCCGCGGCCGCGCCCGTCTCGGCGTTCATCATCGGACCGATCGCGCAGTTCTGGCTCATCCCATATATGGAGTCGCCGGAGGGGCAAGACAGGTTCGGCTGGCTGCTGGGCGCCGGCGAAGCCCGCGGCATCGCGCTCGCCTTCGTGGGGGCCAGTCTCGTGCTGCTGCTGGTCGTGCTGCTCGCCTTCGTGTCGAAGCCCTATCGCGAGCTGAGCGACGCGTACGCCGCCGCCGTGGCGTCGGGCGACGACGGCGAGGGCGGCGAGGGCGGCGAGGGCGGCGAGGGCGACGACGGCGAGCGGGATGCCGCGGCCGACGTCGCGACGGCGGTGGGCGAGGCCGGCGAAGACCTCCGGTCAGGCCTGCGCTGACCGGCGCCGAGCGTGCGGCCGGCGCGTTTCGTCTCGCTCCTTCGTCGCTCGCTCAACGACCGGGTGTCGGGTTGTTTTGTCTCGCTCCTTCGTTGCTCGCTCAACGACCGGGTGTCGCGCGTTTCGTCTCGCTCCTTCGTTGCTCGCTCAACGACCGGGTGTCGGTCGTTGAGCGAGCGAAGCGAGACGAAACGCGTGGGCGAACGGGCTAGAGCTCGGGCGTGCGCGGGGGCGCGGTGCGCCGTGGCCGCAGCGCCTCGAACGCCGCGGCCCACGTGAGCAGCTCGGGGTCGGTGTACGCGTGGCCGGCGATCGTCAGGCCCACCGGCATCCCGATGTCGGCCATCGTGCCCATCGGCACCGTCACGGTCGGGATGCCGAGGTGGCGGATCGCGAGGTTGCCGTTGGCGACCCACACGCCGTTGCGCCAGCCGAGATCCGCGGATGCCTCGTTCACGTCCATGTCGGCCGGCCCGACGTCGGCCACCGCGGGGAAGAGCACAGCGTCGAGGCCGAGGTGCAGCATCCACTCGTCCAGGTCGACGCGACGCGTCTCTTCGAGCCCGTGCAGCCCCGCCTCGATCTCGGGGATGTCGGCGAACGATGCGTACGGGTGCTCGCGCACCTGGGCGGGGTACTCGGCGATGTCGTCGTCGAAGCCGGTGTAGCGGTCGGGCAGCGCTTCTGCCGGGTGCGGGAAGATCGCGGCGCCGTCGACACTCGCGAGCGAGTCCAGTGCCGGATCGCCGTTGGCGGCGAGGAAGTCTTCCCACGCCCACGCCGACAGGTCGACGATCTCGCGCTGCAGGAAGGCCTCGGTCACGAGCCCGCGGGACCTGATCGTCGGCGCGCCGGGCCGGTCGCCCTCGTAATTCGAGACGACGGGGAAGTCCACCTCCACGACCTCGGCACCCGCGGCCTCCAGATCACGCCGGGCGGCCACCCACAGCTCGAGCACCGACGCCCGCGTCTCGATGCGCTGCCCGGTCGGGCCGCCGATGCCGCCCTCCGGGTTCGTGCCGGCGTCCGGGTCGGCGTTGATGTACATGCGCGGCACGCCGAAGCGGCGGCCGGCGAGGGTCGCGCGGGCGCCGTCGACGCCTGTCGGTGCGAGCGCCGGGTACGACGCAGGGCGCGTGGCCGAGGCATCCGGGATCCGGATCCACGGCTGCGCGCGCCAGAAATCGCCGCGCGTCTCGGGGTCGTCGGCGACCATGACGTCGAGGATCTCGAGCAGATCGGCCATCGTGCGGGCGTGGGGCACGACGACGTCCATCGTCGGGACGAGCGGCCAGTTGCCGCGCACCGAGATGACGCCGCGGCTCGGGGTGTAGGCGCAGAGTGCGTTGTTCGACGCCGGCGCGCGGCCGCTCGACCACGTCTCTTCGCCGAGCCCGAAGGTCGCGAAGCTCGCCGCGGTGGCCGTGCCCGAGCCGTTGGACGAACCCGAGCCGAAGGCGCTCGTCAGGAACTCGCCGTTGTACGGGCTCTCGGCGCGGCCGTACACGCCGCGCTGCATGCCCCCGTTGGCCATCGGCGGCATGTTGGTCAGACCGATGAGCACGGCGCCGGCGCCGCGCAGGCGCTCGATCGAGAACGCGTCGCGCTGCGCGACGAGGTCCTGGAAGGCCGGCGATCCGGCGGCGACCGTCAGCCCGCGGGCCATGAACGAGTCCTTCGCGGTGTACGGGATGCCGTCGAGCGGTCCGAGCGTGCGCCCTTCAGCGCGGCGCAGATCGGATGCCTCGGCCTCGGCCCGCGCGTCCGGATTGCGCACCACCACGGCGTTGAGGGCGGTGGCAGTGCCGGGCGCGTCGTACGCGGCGATCCGGGCTTCGTACGCTTCGAGCAGCTCGACGGCCGTGACGTCGCCGGCCGTCAGTGCGGCGCGGAGCTCGGCGATGGACTTCTCCACGACGGGGTAGTGGCTCATGATGCTGCTCCGCTCGGTCGTTGAGCGAAGGGCGCTCCAGCGCCCGAAGACGAAACGTGGTGCACGGGGTTGCTCGTGCGCTCGGGGCGTTTCGTCTCGCTCGTACCTCGCTCGCTCAACGACCGGGATGCTGCTCCGCTCGGTCGTTGAGCGAAGGGCGCTCTAGCGCCCGAAGACGAAACGTGGTGCACGGGGTTGCTCGTGCGCTCGCTCAACGGCCGGGGGCTGCGCGCGCTCATCGCGCCATCGCCGGCTGCTGCTGGGTGATGCAGTGGATGCCGCCGCCGCCCGCGAAGATCTGGCGTGCGTCCACCGTGACCGCGCGCCGGCCGGGGTAGGCGGCCTCGAGGATCTCGCGGGCCTGCGCGTCGGCGCGCTCCTCGCCGAAGCCGCAGGCGATGATCCCGCCGTTGACCACGAGGTGGTTGACGTAGCTGTAGTCCACGAACCCCTCCGCATCGCGGAGGGTCTCGGGCGCGGGAAGGTCGATGATCTCGAAGGCCCGGCCGGCGGCATCCGTCTGTTCTGAAAGGAACGCACGCAACGTATGCGACACCTCGAAGTCGGGGTGCTCGGGGTTCTGCTGCGCGTGCAGCAGCACGCGCCCGGGCGTCGGGATTGTCGCGACGATGTCGACGTGCCCGTTGGTGCCGAGTTCGTCGTAGTCGCGCGTGAGGCCCCGGGGGAGCCACACCACCTTGGTCGCGCCGATCGTGCGCGCGAGCTCGGCCTCGACCCGCTCCTTGTCGGCGAACCGGTTGCGGCGGGGATCGAGTTGCACGGTCTCGGTGACGAGCACGGTGCCCTCGCCGTCGACGTGGATGCCGCCGCCTTCGTTAACGAGGAGCGAGCTGACGACCTCGGCGCCGACAAGCCTGGCGGTGAAGCGGGCATGGTGGGCGGCGTGGGTCCAGGACGCCCACTCGGGCGCGCCCCAGCCGTTGAAGATCCAGTCGACCGCGCCGAGCGCGCCCGGACGTTCGTCGTCGACGACGAAGGTCGGGCCGTGGTCGCGGAACCAGAACTCGTCGACGGGCGTCTCGACGAGCTCGATGGCGCTGCTGAGCGCCTGCCGGGCGCGGTCGGTCTTCGACGGGTCGACGAGCATCGTGACCGGCTCGAACTCGGCGACGGCGTTGGCGACGGCGGCCCACGCGTCGTAGGCGCGCTCCAGTTCGGCCGGATCGTCGCCGAACGTCGGCCCATCTGTCGGGAACGCCATCCAGGTGCGCTCGTGCAGATCGCCTTCGTGCGGCATTCTCCAGGCCATCGTCAGCCCCTTCGCTCTGGTCGGCGCCGTGACGCCGAAGTAATTGATCTAGCGATCAATAGAGACAGTATCTATGCTGGCGAGACCATGTCAAGCACAACGTCCCGCCCGCGCACGCGCAAGGCCCCCGCCGAACGCGCCGCCGAGATCGTCGTCGCCGCCACCGATCTCGCGCGTGAGCAGGGACTCAGCGCGCTGACGCTGCGGTCGGTCGCCGAGCGAGCGGACATCACGTCAGGCCTCGTCGCGCACTACCAGCCGTCGATGGACGACCTCGTCGCCCGCGTCTACACCGACCTCGTCGAGGAGGAGGTACGCGACGTCGAACGCGTCGTCGCCGGGGCCGACGAACCGGCAGCACGCCTCGGCGCCCTCATCGACACCCTCATGGACGGGGCGCGCGAAGAACTCACCGTCGTGTGGGTCGAGGGATGGGCGATGGCGCGTCGCAGCGACGCGCTCGCCGCCGCCGTGCGGGCGCAGATGCAGCGCTGGCAGGCGCTCGTCGAGGGCATCGTGACGGAGGGATGCCGCACCGGGGCCTTCACGACGACCGAGCCCGGCGAAGTCGCCTGGCAGCTCCTCGGCATGATCGACGGCCTCAACGCCCAGTCCCTCGCACGCGGCACCGACACCACCCGCTTCGCCCGTCGCACCGCCCGCGCCGCCGAGGCGCTCGTCGGCGCGCGGCCCGGAACCATCGCGGTGCGCTCGTGAGCCGGCTGGCGTGGCACGACCTCCCCGTCGCGGTGCGCGCGGGTATCGAGGACGTGCTCGGCGGCCGGGTCGTCGAGGCGGTGTCGCAGTCCGGCGGCTTCTCTCCGGGCTCCGCCGATCGCGTCGTCACGGCGGACGGACGCCGCGCCTTCGTCAAAGCCGCGAGTCCGGCGGTCAACGTCGACACCCCGGCGATCCACCGTCGCGAAGCCGCGATCACCGCGAAGCTCCCCGCGGCCGTTCCCGCTCCGGCCCTCCTCGGCGCCGTCGACGACGGCGACTGGATCGCCCTCGTGCTCGAAGACGTCGAGGGGCGGCATCCCTCCACTCCGTGGCAGCCTCGCGAACTCGCGGGCGTCTTCGATGCGCTGCAGCAGGCAGCCGCGGTCGTGCTGCCGGCTGACGTGCCCGTGGCCGACGCCGGCGACGAGCTGGCCGGGTGTGGCGTGGTGCGGTGGCAGGCGCTCGACCCCGACGCCGTTCCGCAACTGCCTGGTGGGCTCGACGCGTGGGTGCGCGCGCATCTGGACGAGTTGATGGATGCCGCGACCCAGGCCGTCTCGGACGTCCGGGGTGACCGGCTCGTGCACTACGACACGCGAGCTGACAACATCCTGTTGCGGCCGGACGGCAGCGTCATGCTGGTGGACTGGCCGTGGGCTGCCCGCGGCGCCGGGTGGTTCGATGCGCTGACCCTCCTCATCAACGTGCGGTACTACGACCGGCACGCCGATGTGGAAGGCATGATCGCGGGGCATGCGGTGTTCGACGGCATGCCGGCCGAGGCTGCGACGCATGTGCTCGCCGCGCTGGCCGCGATGTTCCTCGAGGCGTCGCTGCGGCCCGACCCGCCGCGCATGCCGACGCTGCGCACGTTCCAGCGCGACCAGGCGATCGTGACCCTCGACTGGCTGCGCACGCGCTGGCAGCAGTGATCAAGAGCGTGGCGACCGGCGCGACGCGTCGCCAGAATCTCGGATCACCGGCGCCCGTCCGAAGCGTGGGTCGACTCGAACAGGGTAAAGATCACCCGTCGCGCTCAGTCAGCGTGCCGTGCCTCGCTGATGACGGTCGCGGCGATCGTCGCGCTCTCGGGGTGCGCAGTCCAGACGGCGGAGCCGTCCGGCCCACGATTCCGGAGCCGTCGGCACCGTCGAACCGCGCACCGGGGATCGTCGCTGATGACCCGTGGCAGCAGAACGTGCTGGATGGAAGGGTTCGAAGCACAAGCGCTTTCTGACGCGGCGCGCAGCCCGCCCCGGTTCCCGAGGAGCAGAACGAAGCTCTGTTCATCCGGTAGCCGCAACCCCGCTACAACACCGGCCGCGCGGTACACTCCGAAACTTCAAGGCTGCGGGCAGTCTTGGACAAGCTTGTCCCACTCCTCCCCGACGACGTCCAAGGGAACTTGCTCATATGGGACGAAGGGTGTCCCGTCTAGGAAGGCTTGTTCGGATGGAACGTCAGTGATTGGGTAGCCGTGCGTCTCGAGACACGAAACGAGATCGACGGTTGCCGCGTACAGATGGCGCAGCTGCTCGTCAGTCATCTCAGGAGGTTGACCGTAGCCGTGGTCCTCCGAGCATTTATGGGATGCAGCGTCATAGCCTGCCATTTGCGCCTCGGGGAGGCGAATTCCGAAGCTTCCGTCGTCGTAGACCGTGACGTCGTATCCGGCTTCCGCGAGACAGTCCTTCATCGTGGCGGTGAACTGATCGTCGGCCGCCCCGGGGCTGTGCTCGACCGTCGCGGACGGCTCGTCGACACTGGCCGAGCAGCCCACGACCATCAGCATAGATACGGTCAAGGCTACGGCACCTCCACTGCGGAATCTCCTCATGACTTCACCCATTCTTACGGCCAACGGCTTGATCGTACGGAGGCAGTTTGAGTGACTGCCAACGCCACTCAAACTGCCTCTGGTTCAGGCGTTCGTCCAGTTGTAGTCCGTCGCCTTGCCGCTGTCGCACGCCTTGAACTTGATGTAGGTCGAGGTCGCGTAGTTGAACGACCGCGAGTTGAGCGTGCCGAACGCGTCCGAGCTGCACTTCCAGTGGACCTTCACTGCCCCACTGCAGGTGACCGCGAGATAGCTCGGGCTCTCACCGATTCGCTTGATGGATCCGCAGTTGCCCAGCGCCAGCGCTGGCGCTGACGCGCCAACGATCAGACCCGCAGCCAGCATGGTCGCGGCTGCCGCGCCGCCGATTATCTTCTGTAGCTTCATCGCCCTTCCGGTTCTTGTCGGGGCTCCGAGGGCCGACACCAACTCACCCGCGGCAGCGACTGAGTTCACTTGGTATGTGTCGGTTCGGACTCGGACGTTACATGCGCAGTCGAAATTTCCCGGAACGGAACTCGCCGGCGGTCTTGCTTTGAACCGCTGGACTCACCCAACCCTGACACGTAGGGCAGCGCTGGATCGCGCAACCCGAGGTCGCGGGCGAACAAGCGAACGAGGGCGGTGCGGTCGCCCCGGGAATCGACCTCGAACCCAAAATGTAACGTTCTGCGCAGTTCTGACACATACAAGTAGAGGCAGCGATCAGCGCTGCCCGACTCCGAGTTTCGAGGAGGCACGGCATGAAGAACAAAATCAGCGCCGTCGCGCTGGCGGGTGTGCTGGCGGTGGTGTTCGCACTGGCGCCCGCCGGGGCTGCGCTCGCGGTGAGCAAGACGGGATACAAGGGCTGTGGTGCCAGCGCGCCGTACAGCTGGTTGACGAGTTACTCCACCGGCTCAGTCACGCACAAGGGGCCCGGGGCTTCTCCGTCGGTGACCTTCATCAACGGCAGCTCGTGGACGCAGCGCTATTCGCAAGGTGCGTTCAACGGCGGGAGTTGGACTGTGAGCACCGGCGGTGCTCTCGATGATGCCGGCACCTACGCGTACTGCACGAACTACACGTGAGGGCGAGACGAGCGCGCCTGGACCGCTGCGCCGTCCTCGTGGCCGCAGCAACGGCGGGATGCATGCTTCTCAACGGATGCAGCGTCGCAGCCGACTTGGACCGTTCGCCGTCCCCAACCCCGACCGCAGCCTCGTCGCCCGCCGAATCAGTCCCTCAGGCAACGGCCAGCGTTTTTCGCGGCACGGTTCAGGAGTATGCAGATGCCCTCGTCCAATGCATGGTCGACGCAGGTTGGGAGGCGAGCACCAACCCAGACGATCCGCAGGGTCCAGGCGTGATCCGATTCGGTATGGTGCCCACAGAACAGCAAGCGGCGTGGGATGCCGACAATGAGTTGTGTCAGACGGAGCTGGGTGTGCTCGATGACGCACCGCGCACGGACACGGAGTTGCGGGCGAAGTACGACTGGCTGGTCGGGATGAACGAATGCCTTGTCGCCGCAGGATACGTCGCTGAAGCACCACCGAGTTACGAGTCGTTCAGCGATCAATTCGCCACGAGCGGCACGATCACGTGGGATCCGATGAGTTCGGTCGACCCTGCCAACGTGCAGTCGGCGTTGGATGCGTGCCCGCGATCGACGGATGCCTGGTGATACAACTCGGTTCACGCCGTAACCATTTGTTGGCTCCAGACATATGCAGGGTGAAGCTGAGTCGTCGTGACGTGGCGGTGTCTCACGAGAGAACGGAGCTGGCATCCGTCGGGATCCCCTCTCATTGGTGACCATCACGCCCGAACGACTGCGCCTCGTCTACGACTATTGGCCGGACCAGCCGTTTACGCGAAAAGCACCTCCACGAACCTCGCGGGGTCGCCGCCGCGGTAGATGCCCGCGAGGTTCGCGCGTCCCTGCCGCCTTCTTCTCTGAAGGATCGGTCGACGAGGGCTGCGACTTGGTGGCGATGTGGGCGACCATCAAGTCTGAGTCGACGTACCGTGCAAGCAGTGCGGGCGGTCGGTCCCCGCTAGCTGAAGATTCATCTGTAACAAACCAGCCACCCCGGACACATATAGAGCGAGAGCGTCGATGCGTCGCCCATGGAAGGAAATCAGGTGCCGGCTGGGAACATGTGGCGTTTGATCGGTGCAACTGCCGTGGTCCTCGCAGCGTCGCTCCTGATGTCCGGGTGCGCTCATCCGGAGGTTGTCGGGACAGACGAGGGGGAGAGTGCGCGCCCGTCACAGAGTCACGACGACAGCGTGCTGCCGTCCTATGACGAAGATGACCTCTCGCGATGGCAGCAAGAAAACCTGGACGCGGCGCAACGCGAACTTGGCATCGTCGACCCACCGGATACTCACCTGGTTCGCTACGTGACGCAAGAGGAATGGGCGAGCGCGCAGGTGGATTGCCTGACTGAGGCGGGATTCGCCGCCGTCGAGAGCGGCGGCGGTATGGACCTCACGCGCGTACCCGATGAGCAAAAGGGCCCGAATAGCCCCTTGCACAGGGCGCTGTACGCGTGTCAAGCGGAGTATCCGGTCGATCCCAGGTACAGCGTCGCGCCAAATCGTGCTCAGCTTGATGTCATGTACTCGTACTTCGTCGACGACTTGATTCCATGCCTGCAGGGCGAGGGCGTCGACGCGCTTGACGAGCCTCCCAGTCGCAGCAAGTTCATTGACGACAGCGCCACCGAGGGTCGAGTTGTCTGGAGTCCCTATGCGGACGCTTACTTTATGACCATTACCTCGGAACAGTGGGAGCAGCTGAACGCTGTATGCCCGTCCCAGACGCCACTCGATCGATTGTGGAATTAGGGTCCGGTGCAGATGAGGGAGGAGCTACGGATGGGACAGCGAGCTAGTGTATGGCGTCGGATCAAGACCTGGTTTCGCCCCCCACGCGAGTCGTACGACAATCGGCGGAAGAGGCCCGAAGACAGGTCTGCTCCCGCCGAGCAGTACTCGCGCTCAACCGATCCGCGACGCGACGGCGGGTCCTTCGCAGCTGGACCCTTCTGAGGCGGCCAGTTCCTTGTCCAAACGTGCAATGCGGCCGCATGGCAGCGATCCGGTGCGAGCTCGTCGTCGCACCACGAGGAAGATGGCAGGCTCGCATACCTCCGGTGGCGCGGTTGGGTGATCACATGTCGGACACGCCGCGTGATTCGGCCGAGGAACAGTTCGCTGCGCTGTTCGCCGACAACTACGGGGAAGTAGTCCGCTATGTTGAGCGTCGGCTGGCAGACTCCGAGGTCGCGCGCGAACTCGCGAATGAGTGCTTCTTGATTGCATGGCGACAATTCGACCCGAACGCTCCCTTCGCCCGGACATGGCTATACACGACCGCACGAAACCTGCTCGCGAACGAATACAGGCGACGTCGTCGCGAGTTCGACGCCCGCGTGTGGCTGGTGGGACCCCAAACGACCGACGTTCCTCGCGACGATCGCGTTGACCTCATCAGCGCTCTTCGCAGAATGCCAGAGGACCAGAGGGAAGTGCTGGCGCTGTCATATTGGGAGGGGCTTTCGGCTGAAGAGATTTCTGAAGTCCTCGGAATCTCGAATGGCAATGCCCGAGTCCGCTTGAGTCGAGCTCGAGCCCAGCTGCGGGTGTTGCTCGAATCCACTGAAGCTGTCTCATCTGAAATGCAGGAGTCGCAAAGTGACCTGGGACGATAAAAGGATCAACCGCGCTTTCGCTGCGTTGGATCCGGCGCGGACCGATACTCGAGAGGGCGCGAGCCTCCGCGGGCAGTCCGCGCTTCAGGGCATCCTCAGCACTCCGACAGCGCCGCGGTTCGTAACTGAACGTCCACGACGACGTGTCGCATCTTGGCGTCTCGCTAGGCCCCTCGCGGCAATGTTTGTTCTCATCGCAGTGCTTGCGCTTGTCGTCCCCGTGACGATGATGCCATCGCGTGCAGTCGCGTCGACACCGCCGCGGTTGGCGCTACAGAACGCGAATGTTTCGCTACAGGAGGTGGTTGACATGTCGATTTCGGAGCTGGCGGCGGATTCCGGCCTCGCCATGCCCGCGCGCGGGTCTCGCTCCATCGGATGGTACTTGGACGCGACCGTGACGGCTGACGGAGAATCCAGTGTGATCGCACCACAGGAGCGCATCGTGCAATGGGGTGAAGATCTGTCAGGCAAAGTCACACTTGTCGCCGGAACTCCGTATGTTGCCGGGGATGATGCCGATTCTGTACCGGCGGGATCAGCGGCGGAGCCGGGAACAATCCTGAGCGAATTGTCTTCTGAGGCGGGGGAGTTCTACGTTCCGGCACCTGAGCCTCCTCCGTCCGATCTCGCCGGAATGCGAGACTTTCTCGGAGAGTTCGGGTACCCGATGGAGCCGCTCCGCGCCGGCGATGTCGTGCTCGCGGTAGATAGCGCGTTCCAATTCTGGACATTGACGAACGCTCAGCACGCGGCGATTTTGCAGTTGATTGAACAGGCCGGCGACGCGGAGGTCGCCGGCACAGGCGTGGACAGGATGGGCCGGGCTGTTATTGCTCTGAAGGTCACCAACCCACATGTCGAAGGCACAGACTTCCTGTTGCTGATCTCGTCTGACACAGGTCGAATCGTGGGAATCGAAACCATTCTTACTAAACCGACGACAAAGCCGGCGCTGCCAGCCGGTGCAGTCGTCGCTTACACCCTTTGGGAGACAAAATGACCATGAAAACCACCGGTCTCAGTCACGCTGTCGTGATCGCGACCAATGCCCGATCCGGAGTGACTAGTCGGGCAATGTCTGCCGCGGGTGCAAGCCTCGCGCTTGCGCCGTATGGTTCGTGGGCAGATGTCGCTGGTGTCGTGAGCTACGGGTCAAGTCCCGTGGTGTGGTGTCACTCCTGTTGTTCCCTGTGGTGGGTGAGGGTCAGGCGGTGAGGTGGAGCTCGGGGCGGGCGGGCTCGGCGTGGTCGTGCAGGATGTGGA
>Ga0160453_100560_pt1 | contig 26033 bp, 23 predicted proteins | sample HID1971K_E6MG_FD_108228 | JGI IMG/M metagenome (GOLD analysis project Ga0160453, IMG submission 108228) | Enriched millipede-associated microbial communities from UW Madison campus, WI, USA - HID1971K_E6 MG | ecosystem: Host-associated > Arthropoda: Insects > Digestive system > Unclassified ...
GGCTCATCTTCGCAGACGAGCCTGCGGCATCGGCTCAAGCTCAGTTGGCGGCGACCTTCTCGGTGTCGGCGACGCTCTTCGCGGGGGCCTTGCGCGCGGGAGCCTTCTTTGCCGGGGCGGCCGGCTCAGCCGGCGCCTCGACGGGCTGCGCCGGGCGCGGGCGCGCAGCGAACTCCTCGAAGACGTAGCGCGGGCTCTGCACCGTCGACAGGTTCACGAGGTCGCGACCGAGCCAGAAGTTGTTCCACCAACCCCACAGGACGCGCCACTTGCGCTCCCACGACGGCATCGCCAGGCCGTGGTAGCCGCGGTGGGCGAGCCAGGCGATCCAGCCCTTGAGGGCCAGGTTGCCGGACTGGAACACGCCGACCCACAGGCCGAGACCCGCGACGGCGCCGAGGTTCTTGTGGAAGTACTGACGCGGCAGCTCGCCGCGCAGCACGGCCACGAGGTTCTTCGCGAGGAGCTTCGCCTGACGCACAGCGTGCTGCGCATTGGGCACGCAGTAGCCACCCACGCCGCCGCCCGACAGGTCGGGCACGGCCGAGACGTCGCCGGCGGCCCAGGCGCCCTCGACGAACTCGTCCTCGGTGCCCACGCGCAGGTCGGCGCGCGTGCGGATGCGGCCACGTTCCTCGACGGGAAGGTCGCCGCCGCGGACCACGGTCGGGTTCGCCATCACGCCGGCCGTCCAGATGATCAGGTCGGTGGGGATGACCTCACCGGTCGACAGCTGGACGTTGCCGTCCACCGCACCCTGCACCTGCGTGTCGAGGTGCACCGACGCGCCGCGCTTGGCGAGGTTCTTCAGCACCCACTCGCTCGTCTTGAGCGACACCTCGGGCATAATGCGCCCCATCGCCTCGATGAGGTGGAAGTGAGTGTCGTCGAACGTCAGCTGCGGGTAGCTCTTGACGAGCGAGGATGCCAGCGAGCGGAGCTCTGCGAACACCTCGATGCCCGCGAAGCCGCCGCCCACGACGACGACCGTGAGCAGGCGGTCACGGTCGGGGCCGGGGGGAAGCGTCGACGCCTTGTCGAAGTTCGACATCAGCTTGTCGCGGATCGCGACCGCCTCTTCGATCGTCTTGAGGCCGATCGCGTTGTCGGCGATGCCCGGGATCGGGAACGTGCGCGACACGGCACCGGCGGTGACGACGATCTGGTCGTACTCGAACTCGTACGGTTCGCCCGCGATCGGCGTGATGGTCGCCGTCTTGTGCGCGTGGTCGATGCCGGTGACCTTGGCGGCCACGACGTTCGTGCGCTTCAGGTGACGGCGCAGCGCCACGACAGCGTGGCGCGCCTCGATCGAGCCGGCCGCGACCTCGGGGAGGAACGGCTGGTAGGTCATGTAGGGCAGCGGGTCGACGATCGTGACCTCGGCCTCACCCTTGCGAAGATGCTTCTCGAGCTTCCACGCGGTGTAGAAGCCTGCGTATCCGCCGCCGACGATGAGGATCTTTGGCACGGTGTTGCTCACGGTGGGGACTACTCCTGGATGTCAGCGGCTCGGCGTGCGGGACGCCAATCGGATGCGTCGGACAGCAGCGGTGACGCCGAGCGCCACCAGTATAGCGGCCGCCGTGAGCAACGTGAGCGGCAGGGTCCCGTACAGGACGGTGTCGCGGTCGGGCAGAAGCGGCGACGACGCGCGCGCCACGGCGTCGGCCTTCGGCAGCGGCGGCACCTCCGCGGAGGGCGCCGATTCCGTCGGCAGCGGAGCGGACTGCGCCCGGCGGTACAGCCGCACCCAGTCCTTGAGGCTGCCCATGGGGTTGGCCTCGACACTCGCGACGTCCGCCGAGACGGCGGCGGCGGCATCCACCAATCCGTAGCCGTACAGCAGCTTGTCGGCAGGGTCCGCCCCCACGGCGTGCGCGGTCTTGACGATGCGGTTGATGACGTTGTCGGCGTCGAGCTCTGGATGCGCGGAACGGACGAGCGCCGCGATTCCGGCGACGATCGGCGCCGCGCCGCTCGTACCGTCCCACGAGACCACTGTGCCGTCGGCCGAGACTCCGACGAGCTCCTCGCTCGGTGCGGACACCCCGATCGTGATCCCCTGCGTCGACGCGTCGATGCTCGCCTTGCCCGCGCGATCCACGCCACCCACCGTCAGCACGCCGGGGATCGTGGCGGGGGCGCCGACCTTCGTGGTGCCGCTGCCCCGGTTGCCGGCGGCCACGACGATCACGACGTCGTGGTCGAAGGCGTACTGGAAGGCCTCGTCCCAGCTCTCGGGCCAGTCGGGCACGTTGGTGGTGAGCGACATGTTGATGACGTCGGCGCCGTTGTCGACCGACCAGTGGATCGCATCGACGATCTGGTCGGCGAACGACCGCGTCGCGGACGACCCGAAGCCCACCGAGACCGACAGCAGCTGCGCCTCGGGAGCGACGCCGATCACGCCCGTGTCGGGTCCCGTGCCCCGGCCGGCGGCCAGCGAGGCCACCCAGCTGCCGTGGTCCGCGTCGACGGCGCCGACCGGCGTCCGTCCGTCGGGCGAGCCGGCTCCCGACACGTCGGTGCCCGCGCTGACGGCGCCGTCGAACTCGGCCGAGCCCCGCCCGATCCCGGTGTCGATGATCGCGATCTTGACACCCGCGCCGCGGGTGGTCTGCCACGCCTTCGCGATGCCGTAGTCGCTCAGCCAGTACTCCGCCGAGCGCACGGCATCCTGACCGGCCGCGGCAGGCGGTGTCGCTTCAGGGGTCGCCGCCTGCGCCGTCGCAGGCGCGCCCGCGACGAGTGTCGTCACGACGGCGGCCGCGGCGAACGCCGCCAGCAGGCGACGGATCATCCGGCCGAACCCGGGTGAGCGCACACGCATCGTTCGGGCGACCACGACGACAGCTGCAGCGCGCGGTCGCCGATCGGATTGACGCCGGGCCCGGCCGCGAGGGCGTGGCCGGCGAGCGCGTGGAGGCACTTGACGCGTGTGGGCATGCCGCCCGCCGAGATTCCGGCGATCTCTTCGACCTCGCCGTACGCGGCGCGGTCGCGCAGGTACGCCTCGTGCGCCCGCAGGTACATCTCGGCGACCTCTTCGTCGGCCAGCTCGTCGGCCAGTTCCCGCATCACGTGGTCGGCTTCGAGCGTCGACATCGCCGCGGTGGCCGCGGGGTGGGTGAGGTAGTAGAACGTGGGGAAGGGCGAGCCGTCGGGCAGTCGGGGCGACGTCGCCACGACCGTCGGGTTGCCGCACACGCAGCGCGCGGCGATGCCGATGACCCCGCGGGCCGGACGCCCGAGCTGCTCGCGAAGCACGGCGAGGTCGGCATCGCTGACAGCGGGGTATGGCGGAGTCGTCACCGATCCAGGCTACCGGGGCCGCCTGGGACGCGGCTGGACCGTGACGGGTGCGGCGCCTCAGTCCGCCGGGGTGCCGGTCGGGGTGGCGCCGGTCGTTCCGGTGTGTGCCGGATCGGTCGGCGCGTCGTCGGGCACGCCGAACGAGACCGGGGCGACCGTCTGGGCGAGCCCCGCCTCGGTGACCGAGCGCACCAGCTGCGACATCCAGTCGGACTGCGCCGCCTCGATCTGATCGCTCACCGGCGCCTGCTCCTGCGGCGCGAGCTCGGGCGGAAGGTCGTTGTCGACGAGGTACACGACCTCGCCCGGCTTGACGTAGTAGAGGCGCTCGCGCGCCTGCGTGGTGATGTAGGCCGGGTCCTGCCACCGCTCGCGCTGCGCCTTGAGGTCGGCGACTTCGTCGCGGCTGACCTGCACCGCGGCCTCGAGCGCGGCGATCTGCTGCCGCTGATCGACGTACGTGCCGATCGTCGGCACCAGCACGAACGCGGCGAGCACGACGAGCCCGAGCATGATGACCATGAAGCCCGACAGCCGGATGCCGCCCAGCCAGCCCCGCACGTCGACGGGTCGCCGTGCGCTCACGGGGCGCCGGTGAGAGGCATCCACGGTTCCGGCGGGCGGGCGGGACGCACCGGACGGACGGGAAGGGGGAGCCGTCGTCTTGGCCACGGCTCCCCCTTCCTTACAGTCCTGCTGCGCGTCAGCCCTTGAAACGCGGGAACGCTCCGCGACCCGCGAACACCGCGGCCTCGCCGAGCTCCTCTTCGATGCGCAGAAGCTGATTGTATTTCGCGACGCGCTCGCTGCGAGCGGGCGCGCCGGTCTTGATCTGACCGCAGTTGACCGCGACCGCGAGGTCGGCGATCGTGGTGTCCTCGGTCTCGCCCGAACGGTGCGACAGCATCGAGCGGTAGCCGTTCTGGGTCGCGACGGCGACGGCGTCGAGCGTCTCGGTGAGCGTGCCGATCTGGTTGACCTTGACCAGCAGCGCGTTGGCGACACCCAGGTCGATGCCGCGCTGGAGGCGCTCGGGGTTGGTGACGAACAGGTCGTCGCCGACGAGCTGCACCTTCTTGCCGATCGCGTCGGTGAGGGCCTTCCACGCGTCCCAGTCGTCCTCGGCGAGGGCGTCCTCGATCGTGACGATCGGGTAGTTCTCGACCAGGTCGGCGAAGTAGTCGTTGAGCTTCTCGGCGGACCAGGCCTGACCCTCGACCGTGTAGACGCCGTCCTTGAAGAACTCGGTGGCAGCCACGTCGAGACCGACGGCGACGTCCGTGCCGGGCGTGAACCCGGCCTTCTCGATCGCCTTGATGAGGAAGTCGAGGCCCTCACGGTTGCTGGGCAGGTCGGGTGCGAAGCCGCCCTCGTCGCCGAGGCCGGTGGCGTAGCCCGCCGCCTTCAGCTCGCCCTTGAGCACGTGGTAGACCTCGGTGCCCCAGCGCAGGGACTCGCGGTAGGTCTCGGCGCCGATCGGCGCGAGGAAGAACTCCTGGAAGTCGATGCCGTTGTCGGCGTGCTCGCCGCCGTTGATGACGTTGAACAGCGGAACGGGCAGGACGTGCGCGTTGGGGCCGCCGAGGTAGCGGAACAGCGGCAGGTCGGCCGAGTCGGCGGCGGCCTTGGCGACCGCGAGCGAGATGCCGAGGATCGCGTTGGCGCCGGTGCGCTCCTTGTTGGGGGTGCCGTCGGTCTCGTTCAGGATCTCGTCGATGACGCGCTGCTCGCTCGCGTCGATGCCTTCGATCGCCGGGCCGAGCTCGTCGATGACGGCGTCGATCGCCTTCAGGACGCCCTTGCCGCCGTAGCGGCCCTTATCGCCGTCGCGCAGCTCGTACGCCTCGAAAGCGCCGGTCGACGCGCCGGAGGGGACGGCCGCGCGCTGGACGATCCCGTCGTCGAGCAGCACCTCCACCTCGACGGTCGGGTTTCCGCGCGAGTCGAGGATCTCGCGCGCGCCTACAGCCTCGATCTGTGCCACAGGAATTCTCCTTGCTTGTGGAGCGTGTTTCGTCGGAGCGCCATCGGTCCGCGCTCAGTCTAGTGATGACGGATGCCTCGGCCAGTGGGTCATGACGGTGCTCGTCAACGCTCGTCACCGTCTCCCAGCACGCGTGCGATCACGTCGAGCTGCGCGGCGTCGGCGCGCACGTGCGGCTCGCGATGAGCGAGGCCCGTGATCAGCGTGGCCATCAGCTCGCGCACCGACGTCTCGAAGTCGAGACGGAAGACCCGCAGCTCGGGGTGGCGCGCGTACACCTCGGCCATGCCGGGCGAGTGGCGCGTGGACGCCCACACCCCACCGACGGTGAGCTCGACGGCGGCGGCGAGGCCGAGCCGCGCCGGCGCCGAGAGCTCGAGGCGAGAGCCGACGATCGCGCCGAGCCGCACGGCTTGGGCGCTCGCCGAACGCTTGTATGACGCGGCGACGTCGGCGGACAGATTCTGCTCGAGCACGCCCGCGGCGTTCGCGGCGAGTTCGCAGAACACCGGTCGGGCCGCCGCGGTCGCCGCCAGTGCCTGCGCGACCGCCTCGATGTCGCCGTACGCCACGTCCGCGATCTCACGCTCGAGTGCGTCGAGCCAGGCGGCGTACTCGCGACCGTAGATCTGCAGCAGGATCGCCTCGCGCGACTCGAAATACCGCAACACGTTCGACTTCGCCAGGCCCGTCTGTCGTGCGAGCTCGTTGAGGCTGAGGTCGCTCACCCTCATCTCGGAGAGCATGCCGCGCGCGGTGGCGAGGATCGCCGCACGGCGCGACTCCCGTTGCTCGGCGCTGCGAGCACGCTGGAATGAGGTCGACACATTCCCTCCAGACTTCCCCTCGCGTTACGGACCGGTGGTCTGTTATGGTCTTCAGACCACCGGTCTTTTATTCTACGCAGGAGTGTCCATGTACCGAGTTCCTCCGCAGGCGGGTCGCCGCATCGTCGTCACCGGCGCCAACAGCGGAACGGGGAAGGAGACGACCCGGCGTCTGGCAGAGGCCGGGGCATCCGTCGTCCTCGCCGTGCGCTCGGTCGAGAAGGGCGAGGAGGCGCGGCAGGAGATCCTGTCGGAGCATCCCGCCGCCGACCTCGAAGTGCGACGACTCGATCTCGCCGACCTCGGCAGCGTGCGGGAGTTCGCGTCGACCATCGTCGACGCCGGCGAGCCGCTCGATACGCTCGTCAACAACGCCGGAGTCATGACGCCCCCGCGCCGGCTCGAGACGGCGGACGGATTCGAGTTGCAGTTCGGAACCAACTTCCTCGGACCGTTCCTGCTCACGAGCCTCCTGATCCCCCGCCTCCTCGAGTCGCCGGCGCCCCGGGTCTCGACGATGTCGAGCGGCACCGCGAACAGCGGACGCATCCACTTCGATGACCTCCAGTGGCGCACGCGCTACCGCGCCTACTTCGCCTATGCGCAGTCGAAGCTCGGCAACCTCCTCATGGGGCTGCGGCTGGCGACGCTCGCCGACGAGCACGGCTGGGCGCTCGTGAGCACGATCGCCCACCCGGGGTACACGCGCACGAATCTGCAGACCGCGGGAGCGAACCTCGTCCGATCGACCGATGCGCAGCGGCCCCCGATCCAGCGCACGCTCCTGCCCTCCCAGACCGTCGAGCAGGGCGCCGAGCCGCTGCTGTTCGCCGCCGCCGATCCGGCCGCCGTGCAGGGTGCCTATTACGGTCCGCGGACCGGCCTGACCGGGCCGACCAAGCGCACACGCATCCCGCGCAGCGCGCGCCGCGGCCCCGACACGGCCGCGTCGCTGTGGTCCGTCGCGCGGGACCTCACCGGTGCGCCCGACATCCCCGCGATGGTCGCCGAGCGGAGCCGGGGCTGAGTTCGAGCGTCACACCACCAGAGCGATCGCGATCCCGTCGTAGCCCTTGGCGTCGAGGGTCTGGATCGCAGTCGCCTCGAACCGGGGGTCGCGGCCGAGCATCTCCAGTCCGCGCTGCACGCCGATGACCTGAGCGCTCTCGGTGGCCGGGTTCGCGACCTCTCCTGCGCGCACGGTGTTGTCGACGATCACCACCGTGCCCGGGCGGCCCAGGCGCGCGGCCCAGTCGAGGTAGATCGTGTTCGACTCCTTGTCGGCGTCGATGAAGACGAGGTCGAACGGCGCGTCTTCGCCGCCGGCGATGGGGCCCTCGAGCGTCGGCAGCACATCGGCGCCCCGCCCGAGCCGGATCTCGACCTTCTCGCCGACACCCGCGCGGTCGAGATTCGCGCGCGCGAGCTCGGCGTTGCGTGGCTCGGCCTCGATCGTGACGACGCGGCCGTCACCGGGGATGCCGCGCGCGAGCCAGATCGTCGAGTACGCGCCGAGGGTCCCGACCTCGAGCACCCGGCGCGCTCCCGAGATCCGGGCCATGAGATGCAAGAGCTTGCCGTTCACGGGCGCGACCTCGATCGCGGGGAGCCCCGCTGCGCGCTGCTCGGCGACCGCGCGCTCGAGGGCGTCGTCGTGGCCGACCAGCGTGTCGGTGAGGTAGGCATCCACGCGGCGCCAGACGTCGGGAGTGGGGTCGCTCATGCCTCCCAGCGTCACGCCGAGTGGCGCCCACGTCAACCCGCCGAGCCCGCCGAGCCGGCCGTGCGCGCGACTCGCGCGACGAGGGCCTCGAGAAGGCCCGCCCCCGTCGCCGCGTCATCGACGGTGACGACGAACCGCTTGCCGTTGCGGCGCACCACCTCGATCGCCTCGCCATTGCGCAGCACGACGCCGAATCTCCGGCCCGTCCCCAGCCGCACGCCCCAGCCGCCGAACTCGCCCATCGCGTTCACCTCGACGCGGGCGGCGGAGGCGACATCGACCAGCGGCACGCGGAAGCGCGGCAGGCCGAGCACCGAGTCGACGTGCAGCCCACGGTCATCGACGCGCACGTGGAAGGCCACTGTGGTGGCGGCCAGGACGAGCGCGAGCGCGGCCACGACGCCCAGCAGCCACGTCACGGTGGCGTCGGCACCGCTGATCCAGGCCCCGACCGCGACAAGCACGACGATGATCACCGCCACCACGATCGACACCGCTGCCGCGGGCTTCATCGACGTCGTGCGCAGCCACATGGCACGTTCGTTCGGACCCAGTGCCAGGGGTGTCGCCTGGGTCGCGGCATCCATCCGCTCCTCGTGCGGTTGCGCGAACCACGCACCCGCGCCGACGAGCGCCGCGACGCCTGTCCAGACGAGACCTGCCCAGAGCGACAGCGTCGCGTGCGACCCTGCCGGACCGGCCTGGATCGCGAGCGTCCACGTGAACAGGCCCACCATGAGCGCCGAGGTCCCGGCAGCGATCGCGCCCATCAGCCGGTACGACGAGCCGCGGTCGCCGCGGCGGAGCCCCGGCAGTGCGGTCAGCGCGATGAGCACCGGGACGCCGACCCCGAAGCCGACGGTGGCGAGCGGCAGCGTCCACGCCGGAGCGAAGCCGTCGGGTTCGCCGGCCGCGTTCCAGTGGACCGCGATCGTCGCGGGCACCGCGGGGAGCAGCAGGAACTGGATCACGACGCCGACGACCACGAAGGCGACAGGCGCCCACAGCGCGACGAGCATGAAGCGCCGCACAGCGAGGTCGGAACGGGTGGTGCGGTCGGAGCGGGTCATCGGGGGTCCCCCTCGGGAGTCACAGCGACGGGTGCAGGCGTGGCCGTCCGCGGCGCCGCGAGCGCGCCCGGCCGGAACTGGCGGACCAGCACGATCACGCCCACCGCGACCGCGAGCACCGCCCACGCCACGACTCCGAGCGGGCCGGCCAGCGCCAGGTCGGGCGTCTCGCCGGCGGCGGCGACGATCACGACGAACGCACCGACCGCGTTGAGCGAGCCGTGTGCGAGCACCGCCGGCCACAGGGACGCGCTGCGCAGGCGCAGCCAGCCCAAGAGCACTCCCCACGCGATGCACCCTCCGACCATGAGCAGGACCCCGCCGAGATCGGGACGCGCGAAGTTGTACCCGAGCAGGATGATCGGCGCGTGCCACAGCCCCCAGACCGCGCCGGTGATCAGGAGCGCCGGCCAGGTGCCGAGCGGGAGCAGGGCGGTCTGCAGCCAGCCGCGCCAGCCGAGTTCCTCGCCGAACGCCAGAACGCTGTTGAGGACTGCGCCGACGGGGATCGCGACGAGCTGAAGCGCGACGAGCGCTGCGATCGGCGGCAACGGAGTACCCGCGGGAGCCGTCGACGCAATCTGCTCGGCGAAGCCCGAGAAGCCGACGAGGTCGAGACGCACGAGTCCCAGCGCTCCCGCCACCAGCGTCGTCACCACCACGATGGCGATCGGAAGCACGAGCCCCAGCGCGAGGAACACCACGAACCTGCCGACGGGCCGCAGCGGCCGTAGACCGAGGAACCGCGACCGATCGCCCCTCGGCACCCGGAACGCGAACACCACGACGATCGCCGCGATCGCGGGCGTGAGCATCATGAGCGGCAGCAGCAGCGCTGTCAGCGGCGAGGCGAGCCCGTCGCCGAGCCACAGCGGCAGCGCGACGAGCCATGCCAGCCCGCAGGCGAGAGCGACGAACGCGACGACGGCGGGCCAGGCGACGCGGACCGGTCGGTCCGTGGAGCGTTCAGGGGCGGTGGTCATGGCGGGCGATCTCCTTCACGAGGTCGGCGAGAGTGTCGGTGGACAGGTCGAGGAGGCGGGCCCGTGCAACGAGTGCGGCGATGTCGTCGTGCAGCTGAGCGAGCGGGGTGGCGGCATCCGTGATGACGGCACCGCGCCCGCGACGCAGCTCGAGCAGCCCCTCGTCGCGCAGTTGCTGGTATGCGCGCAGCACGGTGTGCAGGTTGACGCCGAGCGCCGAGGCGAGTTCACGGGCCGCTGGAAGCCGGTCACCCGGCCGAAGCCTGCCGGTCGCGGCATCCGCGCGCACCGACGAAGCGACTTGCGCGAAAAGCGGAGCGTCGCTGTCGGGATCGATCCTGATCAGCATGCGGTAATTCTATAACAACTAGAACAATTGTCGCGAATCGCCAACCGACTTCGGCCGGCGCGTCAGCCTCGGCCATGCTGGGCGCATGCGCGTGACTCCCCGCCGCCTCGCTGTCGGCATGAGCCTGTGGATCCCCAACCTGTTCAGCGGCATCCGCGTGCGGCGCTTCTCGGACGACTGGACGAGCGCCGTCGTCGAGCTGCACGTCAACGTGTTCACCCGCAACTACGTCAAGACGGCGTTCGGCGGGTCGATGTCGGCGATGACCGACCCGTACTACTTCATGCTCGTGATGCATCAGCTCGGACGCGACTACGTGGTGTGGGACACCCGCGGCGAGATCGAGTTCGTCAAGCCCGGCCGCGGCGTCCTCACCGCCCGCTTCGATGTCTCGCGGGAGCAGGCCGAAGAACTGCGCGAGCGCGCCCGCGGCGGTGCGAAGGTCCTGGAGTGGTTCGAGACCGACATCACCGACGCGTCCGGCGACGTCGTGGCGCGCGTGCGTCGCGAGGTGTACGTGCGCGAGAAGAAGCGGGTCACTCAGGGTGGCGCCGCCTCGTCGTGACGATCAGTGCTCGCCGCGGTACTCCGATGCGGTGAGACCCAGCACGGAGCGGAAGTCGTTCGCGAGGTGCGCGTGATCGGCGTAGCCGAGGTCGGCCGCGATGTCGGCGAGTGACGCCGCGGGATCGTCCCGCACGCGCTGCGCGGCCTCTTGCAGACGCCGGCGCCGGATCATGGCCGCCGGCGGAAGGCCCACCGTGCGATGCGCGAGACGCTGCAGCGTGCGCGCCGAGACGCGCAGACGCTCGGCCGCGTCGTCGAGGCGCAGGATGGCCGGGTCGGTCATCAGCAGCTCGGCCATCGCGTTCGCCAGGCGTGCCTCGGGCGTGAGCGCACCGACCCGTGCGACGAGCCAGGCTCCGACGACGCCCGCTGCCGCCTGCAGGTCGGGCATCGCGGCCACCACGGCGGCGTGCAGGGCGGGCTCGTCGAGCACGACACGGCCGTCGGCGAGATCGGCCGGCGCTGCGCTGAGATGCGACAGCGCTGCGGGCCGCAGCAGCGCGCCCACCGCCCAGCCGCTCCCCCGCAGCACACGTTCGCCCGTCCGGGTCGTCACACCCCACAGCGCGACGCCGTCGGGTTCGACGACGAGGTTGGCGGCGGGGTACGGCAGCAGCGCCTGGCGGGACTCGACGCCATCCGGCAGGTCCCATTGCGGGATCCAGTACCACTCGACGAGATCGGATGCCGCCTCCCCCGGCGGCAGCCGCGTGAAGCGCGGCAGCCGATCGGGGTAGAGCACGCCGCGGTTCGGGTCGGTCACCCGGGCAACGGTAGCGGCAGGCGCCGACACCCGGCGCCCGGCACCCGGCGCCGCGGACGGAGGTTGTCGCGAATCTGCAAGCCGCGGCATCCACCCCTCCGCGACCATCGGAACATGACCACACAGAACACCACCGGCGTGACCGGTGTCCACACGACCGACGGCCGTCCGAACGCGGCGACCAGCCTCACCCCCTTCCTCGCGATCCGCGGCGCGAAGGAGGCCATCGACTTCTACCGCGACGTGTTCGGCGCCCGCGTGACCGATGTCACCGAGTTCGGCGGGCTCGTGGTGCACGCGGGGCTCGACTTCGGCCTCGGCCTCCTGCAGCTGGGCGAGCCGTCCCCGGAGCACGGGCTCGTTCCCGCACCGGAGGGCGACGCGGACTGCTACTCGCTGGGCATCTACGTGAGCGACATCGATGCCGTGACCGCCCGTGCGGTCGCCGCCGGCGCCACCGTCCGCGAGGAGCCGTCGACGTTCGTGTCGGGCGACCGGTTCTCGAGCGTGCGCGACCCGTTCGGCGTGCGCTGGTCGATCATGACACGCGTCGAGGACCTGTCGGAGCAGGAGAGCGCCGCCCGCGTCGCGGAGTGGGCCGCCTCGTACGCGGGCTGACCTGCGGCGGCGGCGCGGGTGCGCGTCACCCGTCGCCGTCGCCCACCGCCGCGATCAGCGCGGGCAGCAGCGCCTCGGCCGTGCGGCGGTACCCCAGTGCGCTGGGGTGGAAGCGGTCGAGGCTGAACATCTCGTCGGGCTGGGTCACGAAGAACGGACCCACCGCCCGGCGCAGCGACACCGCGCGCGCGTCGTGGCGTCCGGCCGCCTCGGCCTGCGCGTCGGCGAGCTGGCGCGACAGCCGGGAGCCGAGTGCTCGCAGCGGCTGCGGCACGGCGCGCAGGGCGCCGAGGTCGGGGCAGGTCCCCACCACGACCGCCGCGCCCCGGGCGCGCAGTCGCGCGATCGCCTCCTCGAGCTGCGCGGCCGACGCCGACACCGGGATCCGATGCGTGACGTCGTTGCCGCCGACCACGATCACCGCCACGTCCGGCCGGTAGTCGGCGGGCAGCGTGTCGATCTGCGACGCCAGCATCGAGGTCTCCGCGCCGACGACCGCGGCCGTCCGCAGCCGCACCGGGCGCCGCTCGGCACGGGCGAGCCCCTTCGCGAGGCGCGCGCCCAGCGTGTCCTTGCGTCGTTCCGCGCCCAGTCCCGCGGCGATCGAGTCGCCGAGCACGACGAGTTCGCGCGGAGGCCCGTCGAAGCGCGCGCCCCACACCCGGTCGGCGTCGAGGGCGTCTTCGCCGAGCGGCTTTCCGATACGACGTCGCGCGAGCGCGGCCTGACGGTTCAGCACCGCGCGCCCGCCCAGCACCACCAGTCCCGCCCCCAGCGCGACGCCCGCGGCGCCGACGACCACCGGGCGCAGCACGACGTCACGCGAGCGAGCCATGCCGCCATGCCACCGCACCCGGATGAACGGATGCCGTCACGCCGGTGACGGGCCGGTGGCCCGGCCGCCGGCAGCGAGGGCGTCGGCCGTTCCGCTGCGCGCGCTAGGGTTCCGCCCGTGACCACCCCCTCGCTGCAGCGCCGACTCGGCCTCGGAGACGCCGTGTTCATCGGCCTCGGGTCGATGGTCGGCGCCGGCGTCTTCGCGGTCTGGGCGCCGGCCGCGGATGCCGCCGGCACGGGTCTGCTCGTCGGCCTCGCGATCGCGGCGGTCGTGGCGTTCGGCAACGCGACGTCGTCGGCCCAGCTCGCCGCGGCGCACCCGACCTCGGGCGGCACGTACGCATACGGCCGCGCCGAACTCGGACCGTGGTGGGGCTTCATCGCCGGGTGGGGCTTCGTCGTCGGAAAGACCGCGAGCTGCGCCGCGATGGCCCTCACCTTCGCCGCCTACGCCGCCCCGAGCGGCTGGGAACGCCCCGTGGCGGTCGCCGCCGTGGTCGCGCTCACCGCCGTGAACGGGTTCGGGGTCACCCGCACCGCCGGCGCGGCGCGGGTCATCGTCGTGATCACCCTCGGCGCCCTGGCGGCGGCCGTGACGGCCGCGTTCTCGGGCGGCGCCGTGCCCGCCTGGTTCTCGTCCGACGCGGTGTGGGCGGGCGGCGGCTACGGCATCCTGCAGTCCGCCGGGCTGCTCTTCTTCGCCTTCGCGGGGTACGCGCGCATCGCCACGATGGGCGAGGAGGTGCGCGACCCGCGACGCGTCATCCCACGGGCGATCGTGATCGCGTTCGTCGTCGCGCTCGCCGTGTACGCCGTCGTCGCGGTCGCGGTTCTCGGGGCGCTCGGCCCGGCCGGGGTGGCGGCATCCACCGAACCCGTCGCCGACGCAGCCGCGCGCTCAGGGTGGCCCTGGATCGGTATCGTCGTGCGCGTCGGCGCGGCCGCCGGCTCGCTGGGCGCGCTGCTCGCCCTCATCGCCGGCGTGACCCGCACGGTGTTCGCGATGTCGCGCGAGCGCGACCTGCCGGGGTTCCTCGACCGGGTGCATCCACGCCGGCACGTGCCGCATCGCGCCGAGCTCGCCGTGGCGGTCGTGGTCGTCGTGCTGGTCGCGTTGGTCGACCTGCGCGGAGCGATCGGCTTCTCGTCGTTCGGCGTGCTGCTGTACTACTTCGTGGCGAACGTGGCGGCGTTCCGGCAGCGCGGCCAGGCCCGCCGGTATCCGCTCGCACTGCAGGTGATCGGGGCGATCGGATGCCTCGTCCTGGCCGTCACCCTGCCGTGGCAGTCGGTCGTGGTCGGCGCCTTGGTGGTCGCGCTCGGTGTCGCCTCCCGCGCGATCCGGCTCACCCGAGCGGCTTGACCTCGATCGCCTCCGGCGTCGCTCCGGCGCCGACCGTGGCGAACGCGGTGTAGCCGTCCGCCGCCGCCCGCTCCAGCAGCGCCTTGAGGTTCTTCGTGCGGTGCTCCAGGCGCACGCGCGACCCCTGCCGCACCAGCGCGGCCTTGAGCGCCAGAAGCTCCCCCTCGGGCACATCGCGGTCGTGGACCAGCACGATCGCCTCGGCGACGGCATCCACCCGGTCCGCGACGAGGTCGACGATGCGCTCGAAGCCGATCGAGAAGCCCACCGCAGGAACGTCCTGTCCGAGGAAGCGGCCGATCATGCCGTCGTAGCGGCCGCCGCCGCCCAGCGAGTAGTCCACCGACGGGTGCGCGAGCTCGAAGATCGTGCCGGTGTAGTACCCCATGCCACGCACCAGGAACGGGTCGAACACCAGGGGGATGTCGCCGAGCGGACCGTCGTCGACGCCGCGCGCCGCCGCCACCGCCTCGCCGATGCCGACGAGGTGCGCCACGATCTCGTCGGGGGCGCCCTCGGGCAGCGCCTTGCGGATCTGGCGCTCTCCGTACGGGTGGTACTCCATCGTCATCGGGCGTCGCAGGAACACGGCGAACGCGTCCACGGCGGCCGCCGTCGCGCCCCGGTCGCGCAGCTCGGCGACGATGCCGTCGGGACCGATCTTGTCGAGCTTGTCGATCGTGATAAGCACGCCCGGACGCTCGTCGGCCGAGACTCCGAAGCTGTCCAGCATCCAGTCCAGCACCCGCCGGTCGTTGATGCGGATGCTGCCGCCTTCGAGCCCGAGGGCGTCGAGGGTGTCGAGCGTCGCGACGGCGAGCTCGGCCTCGGCGCGGGCCGACGCGTCGCCGATGATGTCGATGTCGCACTGCACGAACTGGCGGTAGCGGCCCTTCTGCGGACGCTCGGCGCGCCACACCGGCGCGATCTGGATCGAGCGGAACACCGACGGCAGCTGCCCGCGGTTGGTGGCGTAGAAGCGTGCGAGCGGTACGGTCAGGTCGTAGCGCAGGCCGAGGTCGGTCAGCGCCGCAGGCTCGTCCGCCGCGTCGCGGATCGCGTCGGCGTCCAAGCCGCGCTTGAGCACGTTGTAGGCGAGCTTCTCGTTGTCGCCGCCGATGCCGGCGTGCAGTCGCGAGTACTCCTCCATGACCGGGGTCTCGATCTCGTCGAAGCCGTGCGCGCGGTAGCGCTCTCGGATGACGGCGAGCACGCTCTCGCGACGGGCCTTGTCGGCGGGGAGGAAGTCGCGCATGCCGCGCGGCGGGTTAACGGATGCCACAGGGATATCTTTCCAGGTGCGGCGGGCCTCACCGATCCCGGGACGACGCTTCGGCCTCACGGATCTCGCGCTCCAGCCCCCGCAGCCGCTCGCGCAGAGCGCGCTCGGCGTCCCAGCCGTTGGCCCGCGCCGTCGCGACGAGGGCGAGGAGGGCGTCGCCGAGCTGAGCCTCGTCCGTCGGGCCGGGGCGTTTCGTCTCGCTCGTTCCTCGCTCGCTCAACGGCCGGGGGGAGACGCCGACCTGGGACGCCTTCGACAGGAGCTTCTGGGCCAGCGCGAGGCTCGGCATCCGCTCGCTCACGCCGTCGAGCACGCTCGTGCGCGCGCTCTTCTCGGCGGCCTTCGCGGCGTTCCAGTGCACGAGCACCTCTTCGGGCGTGGTCGCGACGGCGTCGCCGAAGACGTGGGGATGCCGCCGCACCATCTTGTCGGTGAGCCCCCGTGCGACGTCGTCGATGTCGAAGGGGTCGTCGGGGTCGCGCGAGGCGATCTCGGCGTGGAACAGCACCTGCCACAGCAGGTCGCCGAGCTCTTCGCGCAGTTCGTCGCGAGACCCGTCCTCGACGGCGTCGATGAGCTCGGCGCTCTCCTCCACGAGATACGGCACGAGCGCGCGATGGTCGATCTGCTGCGTCCAGACGCACCGGTCGCGGACGGCGCGCATGACGAGCGCGGCCTCGCGCAGCGCGTCGGGGTCGTCGGGGATCAGACGGTCGCCGTCAGGCGTCGATGGTGCCATGCCCGCCACGATACGAGCACCGCGGCCAGGATGAGCGAAACGACCGACCCCGCGAGCACACCGAGCGTCGCCTGATCGCGGAGGGCGGCGGCGTCCGAGAACGCCAGCTCCGACAGCAGGAGCGACACCGTGAACCCGATGCCGCCGAGCGCGCCGGCCGCGAGGAGGTCGGCGAAGGCCAGCGGCGGCGGTCCGCCGCGGTGACCGATGCGCAGCGACACCCACCCGAGCACCGAGATCCCGATGAGCTTGCCGACCGGGAGTGCGACCAGCACGCCCCAGAAGGCGGGCGACAGCTGCGAAAGCGGCACCGCGGGGATCGCCACGAGCGCGGCCGAGAACGCGAACACTGGCAGGACGACGACGTTCACCCACGGCTCCAGCTCGTGACGCACGCGCAGCGCCGGACGCTGCGCCATCACCAGCCCCAGCACGACGCCCGCGATCGTGGCGTGCACGCCGGACAGATAGACCAACACCCACGTCGCGATCGCGAGCACCACGAGCACGATCGCGATCGGCACGCGGGCGCGCGTGTCGAGTTGGCGGCTCAGGATGCCGAACGCCGCGACCGCGACGGCGGCTCCGGCGAGCGCACCGAAGTTCACGTCGGACGTGAAGAGCACCGCGATGAAGACGATGCCGACGATGTCGTCGAGGATCGCGAGCGCCAGCAGGAACACGCGCAGCCGCGACGGCAGTCCCCTTCCGAACACCGCGAGCACGCCCAGCGCGAACGCGATGTCGGTGGCCGTCGGGATGGGCCACCCCGCGGTGGCATCCGATCCCCAGGCGATCGCCGCGTACAGGACGATCGGCAGCAGGACGCCGCCGGCGGCGGCGATCGCCGGCTGCAGCGCCTTGCGGGCGGTGTTCAGCTGCCCGCTCGTGAGCTCGTACTGCAGCTCGACGGCGACGACGAAGAAGAAGACCGCGAGCAGGCCGTCCTTGATCCAGTGCGAGACGCTGAGCTCGAACAGGCCGGGGATGCCGAGCTCGGCGTGCATGACGGCATCCACGGATCCGGCGGCCGGCGAATTGGCCACGACCAGTCCGAGGACGGCGGCCACCAGCAGGACGATCGCGGGGAATCGGGCGGAGCGAAGAAGCGACATGGGACCTCCGTGAGGGCGTTCGCGGGTCGACCGCAGTTCTGGGGTCGACGGGGACACGCCGACCAGACTTCCCGGCTCTCCGCGGGCAAGTCTATCCAGCAGCCGGAAGGCGTGTCGTCACACAGCGTCCGCCGTGACGTCGACGAAACGACGCACCGTTAGCCTGGAGTGATGCGTGAACTCACCAATACCGAAGCGATCGACCTCGTCGGACGATTCGAGGCGGAGCAGGGCATTCCCGAGAGCATGCGCGGCGACGTGCGCCTGCTCGGGACGCTCCTCGGTCAGGTGCTGCGCGAGAGCGGCTCGGCCGGCCTCTACGAGGACGTCGAGCGCTTGCGCACAGCGACGATCCAGGCCTACACCGACGAGACGCCCGAGGCGTTCGCGCGTGCCGCGGCCATCGCCGACTCCTTCACGATCGCGCGCGCCGACGAGGTCGCTCGCGCGTTCACCGCGTACTTCCATCTCGTGAACCTCGCCGAGGAGCACCAGCGGGTGCGCGTGCTGCGCGAGCGCAACGGGCGCGCCGAGACCGGCGCGCAAGCCGACACGGTGGCTTCGGCGTACGCGAAGCTGGCCGCCGAAGTCGGCGACGACGCCGCGCTGGAGCACCTGCAGAGCATGCGGTTCCACCCGGTGTTCACCGCGCACCCGACCGAGGCCCGCCGCCGCGCCGTCTCGACGAGCATCCGTCGCCTCGCGTCGCTGCTCGGCGAGCACGACCTCGCCCACAGCAGCAGCGCACAGCCCGGCGGCGCCGACCAGCGCCGCGCCCAGCGCCGCATGCTCGAAGAGATCGACACGCTGTGGCGCACCGCGCCGCTGCGCCCCGAGAAGCCCTCGCCCACCGACGAGGTGCGCGCCGTGATGGCCGTCTTCGACGACACGCTCTACACCGCCGTCCCCCACGTCTACCGGCGCATCGACGACGCCCTGCAGGGAGTGGATGCCGGCGGCAGGGCGCCGATCGTGCGCCCCTTCGTGCGCGTCGGCTCGTGGGTCGGCGGCGACCGCGACGGCAACCCGTTCGTGACGGCATCCGTCACGCGCAAGGCGTCCGCCATCGCGAGCGAGCACGTCCTGCTCGGCCTGGAGCACACGGCCAGCCGCATCGGCCGCACCCTCACCCTCGACGCGGCGACCACGCCGCCGAGCGACGCACTGGTCGCGCTGTGGCAGCGCCTGCGCGCGGCCGACGAGGACGCCGCGAAAGACATCGCCAAGCGCTCCCCCGACGAGCCGCACCGCCGCATCATGCTGCTCATCGCGCGCAAGATCGACGCGACCCGCAAGCGCAACGCCGACCTCGCCTACCGCGACCCCGTGCACCTGCTCGCCGACCTGCGCACGGTGCAGGACTCGCTCGTGCAGGCCGGGGCGCCGCGGCAGGCGTACGGCCACCTGCAGCAGCTGCTGTGGCAGGTCGAGACGTACGGCTTCCACCTGACCGAGCTGGAGGTGCGCCAGCACTCCGCGGTGCACGCCAAGGTGCTGGCCGAGCTCGAGTCGGGCGCCCCGCGCAGCGAGTTGGCCGAAGAGGTGCTCGACGTCATCCGCACGGTCGCATTCCTGCAGGAGCGCTACGGACCCCGCGCCGCGGGGCGCTACATCGTGTCGTTCACGCAGTCCGCCGACGACCTCGCGAACGTGCACAAGCTCGCTCGCTACGCGGTCGGACCCGACGGCACGCCTCCGGTGCTCGACGTCATCCCGCTGTTCGAGACCTTCGCCGACCTGCAGGCCGCGCCCCGCATCCTCGCCGAGATCGTGGACCGCCCCGAGTTCGCCGCGCGCCTGGACGCGACCGGGCGACGCCTGGAGGTCATGCTCGGCTACTCCGACTCGTCGAAGGACGTCGGCCCTGTCGCGGCCAACCTCGCGCTGTACCAGGCGCAGGCCGAGATCGCCGCGTGGGCCGACGAGAACCGCATCGAGCTCACGCTGTTCCACGGCCGCGGCGGCGCCCTCGGGCGCGGCGGCGGTCCCGCCAACTCGGCGATCCTCGCCCAGCCGCCGCACTCGGTCGACGGACGCTTCAAGCTCACCGAGCAGGGCGAGGTCATCTTCGCCCGCTACGGCGACCCTGCCATCGCGATCCGCCACATCGACCAGGTCGCCGCCGCGATCCTGCTCGCCTCGGCCCCCTCGAACGAGGAGCACAACCGCGCGGCCGCGCAGCGGTACGCGGACGTCGCCGCCGCGATGGACACCGCCTCGCGCGAGCGCTTCTTCTCGCTCGTCAAGGCGCCCGGCTTCGCGCCGTGGTTCGCACGCGTCACGCCGATGGAAGAGATCGGGCTGCTCGCGCTCGGCTCGCGCCCGGCCCGCCGCGGCCTGTCGGTCGAGTCGCTCGAAGACCTTCGCGCGATCCCCTGGGTGTTCGCGTGGACGCAGGCGCGCATCAACCTGGCCGGCTGGTTCGGCCTGGGCACCGCGCTGCAGACCGTCGGCGACGAGGCGCTGCTGCAGCGGGCGTACCAGGACTGGCCCCTGTTCCGCACGCTGATCGACAACGTCGCGATGAGCCTCGCCAAGACCGACGACCGCATCGCCCGGCACTACCTCGAGCTCGGCGACCGCGACGACCTCGCTGCCCTCGTGCACGACGAGATGCACCTCACGCGCGACTGGGTGATCCGCGTCACCGGCGGCACCGAGCTGCTCGGCAACAAGCCGGTGCTGCAGCGGGCCGTCAAGATGCGCAGCCCCTACGTCGACGCGCTGTCGCTGCTGCAGCTGCGCGCCCTGCGGGCGCTGCGCGAGGCACCCCAGGACGCACCGGTCGATCCCGAGCTGCAGCGCCTGCTGCTGCTGTCGGTGTCGGGCGTGGCAGCCGGCCTGCAGAACACCGGGTGACTCGGACTTCGGGCGAGTGGATGCCGCGGCTCGCGGCATCCACTCCCGCTCAGTCCACGCGACGGTCGTCGGCGTGGCGCGCGAGGCTGCGCCCGTACCGCTCCGTCAGCTGGACCATGAGGTCGGGCGTCTCGCGGTCGAGGCCGAACACGTAGCCCGGGAAGTCCAGCTCGCGCTGCGCCGCCCAGATCTCCTCGTGGCGGTCCGACGGCAGCACCTGCAGCGGGTCGCCGACGGCGACCCAGCCGATGGGCACGGTCGATTCGGCCGGCAGCGTCGTGCGCAGGTGCACCACGGCGTTGATGCGCACCTCGCTGCGCGCGCCGATGCGTGCGCCGTTGAACACGCGCGTGCCGGTGGCGAGGAACACCTCCTCCTCGATGACGGCGCCCGAGACGCTCGCCATCGGTCCGATCAGGACGTGGTCGGCGATGTGCACCGGGTTGGTCGCCGTCGCGCGGATCAGCGCGTTCTCCATCACGATGACGTCCGAGCCGAGCGTGATCGCTCCGCCCTCGGCGGTGACCACCGCGCCGTGGAGGATCTGGCAGTCCGGCCCGATCTCGACGTCGCCGCTGATCACGGCGGTCGCCGCGATGACCGCCGTCGGATGGATGCGGGGCTCTGCCCCGAGGTGCTCGAAACGCATCGTCGCCGTCTCCCGCTCTCCTGGATCGGATGGGGCAAGCGTAGCCGCCGCGCAGCTCGTCACACGTGCGAGCGCCGCGCGCACGGTATGTAGGGTGAAAAGGCGCCGACGACGTCGCCCTCTCTGCTGGCCTTCCGAAAGCACCACCCCCCATGTCCTCAGTGACCACCCTGACCTCCACCGACTCCGTCCGGCTCGTCCTGGACACCGTCGAAGCCCGCAACCCCCACGAGCCCGAGTTCCTCCAGGCCGTCCACGAGGTGCTGGAGTCCATCGCGCCGGTGCTCGACGCGCACCCCGAGTTCGTCGACGGCGGCATCCTCGAGCGCATCGTCGAGCCCGAGCGTCAGATCATGTTCCGCGTGCCGTGGGTCGACGATGCCGGGCGCCTCCAGGTCAACCGCGGCTACCGCATCCAGTTCTCGTCCGTGCTCGGCCCGTACAAGGGCGGGCTGCGCTTCCACCCGTCGGTGAACCTGTCGATCATCAAGTTCCTCGGCTTCGAGCAGATCTTCAAGAACGCGCTGACCGGTCAGGGCATCGGCGGCGCCAAGGGCGGCAGCGACTTCGACCCGCACGGCCGCTCCGACGCCGAGATCATGCGCTTCTGCCAGTCGTTCATGAGCGAGCTCTACCGCCACCTCGGCGAGCACACCGACGTGCCCGCCGGCGACATCGGCGTGGGCGCACGCGAGATCGGCTACCTGTTCGGCCAGTACCGCAAGATCACCAACCGCCACGAGTCCGGCATGTTCACCGGCAAGGGCGTGCAATGGGGCGGCGCCGAGGTGCGCACCGAGGCCACCGGCTACGGCGCCGTGTTCTTCGTCGAAGAGATGCTCGCCGTGCACGGCGAGACCCTCCACGGCAAGCGCGTCGGCGTCTCGGGCTCGGGCAACGTCGCCATCTACGCGATCGAGAAGGCCCACCAGCTCGGCGCCACCGCGGTGACCGCGTCCGACTCGTCGGGCTACGTCCTGGACGAGGCCGGCATCGACGTCGACCTGCTGCGCCAGATCAAAGAGGTCGAGCGCGGCCGCATCTCGGACTACGCCGCCCGCCGCCCCGGCGCCGTCTACGTCGAAGGACAGCGTCCGTGGCACGTCCCGGTCGACGTCGCCGTCCCCTCCGCCACCCAGAACGAGCTCGACGCCGACGATGCCCGCGCGCTGGTCGGCAACGGCGTGCGGGCCGTCGCCGAGGGCGCCAACATGCCCTCGACCCCTGAGGCCGTCGAAGTGCTGCAGGGCGCCGGCGTGCTGTTCGCCCCGGGCAAGGCGGCCAACGCCGGCGGTGTGGCCACCTCGGCGCTGGAGATGAGCCAGAACGCCGCACGCCAGCGCTGGAACTTCGACGACAGCGAGGCGAAGCTGCGCGCCATCATGGGCAACGTGCACCACGCCGCCTTCACCGCGGCGGAGAAGTACGGCCGCCCCGGCGACTATGTCGCGGGCGCCAACTGCGCCGGCTTCGAGCGCGTCGCGCACGCGATGCTCGCGCAGGGCGTCATCTGAACCACGAGCCGTCACAGACGGAGAACCGGATGCCGCGGCATCCGGTTCTCCGTCTTTCAGCGCCCATCGGCGGGGGTCGTCTGGTAGCGTCGCCGCCGTGAAGACCGGGATGGTGCCGGACACGCAGCGCGGCGCGAGAACGGAAGGCGGACCGGCCGGCTCTTGATCCGCCCGTCCTCCCTTCGCCCCGACAGCGAGAGGGGGTGGATGTATGAGCGAGCAGACCATCGCGGCCGGTGAGGTGATCACCGCGACCGTGACGAAGGCCGTGCCGTTCGGCGTCCTCGTGGAGTGCGCCGGCGTGCCGGGACTCGTGCGCGGCACTGCTGCCGATCCGGGCGTCGAACTGCGCGTGCGCGTCGTCGAGTACGACGCGGCACAGCAGCGGTTCTCGGCGACCCGCGCGTGACGCGATGCGGGGCGTCCGAGAGGGCGCCCCGCATCCGTCGCCGAGTTCAGGCCTCAGCGGCCGACGCGGCCTCGGACTTCTTCTCGGGCCACAGCTGATCGAGCAGCTGCGCCACCCACGAGATCAGCTCGGCATCGCCGAGCGGCTCGCCGCCCGCGCTCGGCAGCGGCACGACCATCGCCTCGCCGCCGGCGACGAGCTTCGCCTTCGGGTGCAGGCGCTGCAGGCGCACCCGCATCGAGTCGGGAAGGTTCGCCGGCGCGATGCGCAGGTTCGGCCCCATCGCGACCACGTCGGCGAGCCCGGCCTGCGCGGCACGGCGGCGCAGGCGCGCAATCGCGAGCAGCCCCTCGACCTCGGCAGGCGGTTCGCCGTAGCGGTCGGTGAGCTCTTCGATCACGAGATCGATCGAATCGGCCCCCTCGGCCGACGGTGCGGTAGCGGATGCCGCGGCGGAGAGCTTCTGGTACGCCTCCAGCCGCAGCCGCTCGCTGTCGATGTACGACTCGGGGATACGTGCCTGCACCGGCAGCTCCAGGCGCAGCTCGGTCGGCCCCTCGGTCTCCTCCCCGCGGAAGGTCGCGACCGCCTCGCCGATCATGCGCAGGTACAGGTCGAAGCCGACGCCCGCGATGTGGCCGGCCTGCTCGGCGCCCAGCAGATTGCCCGCGCCGCGGATCTCGAGGTCCTTCAGTGCGACCTGCATGCCCGAGCCGAGGTCGTTGTTGACGGCGATCGTCTCGAGGCGGTCGGCCGCGGTCTCGCTGAGCGGCTTGAGGTCGTCGTACAGGAAGTACGCGTACGCGCGTTCGCGTGCGCGGCCGACGCGACCGCGCAGCTGGTGCAGCTGGCTGAGGCCGTACTTGTCGGCACGGTCGATGACGATCGTGTTCGCGTTGGAGATGTCCAGTCCGGTCTCGACGATCGTGGTGCAGACGAGGACGTCGGATCTGCGCTCCCAGAACGCGTCGACGACCTCCTCGAGCGCATGCTCGCCCATCTGGCCGTGCGCCACCGCGATGCGCGCCTCGGGGACCAGCTCGGCCAGCTCCGCCGCGACGCGCTGGATCGACTGCACGCGGTTGTGCACGTAGAACACCTGGCCCTCGCGGAGCAGCTCACGACGTATCGCGGCGGCGATCTGCTTGTCGTTGCGGGGGCCGACGTACGACAGGATCGGATGCCGGTCCTCGGGCGGGGTCTGCAGCGTCGACATCTCGCGGATGCCGGTGACGGCCATCTCGAGCGTGCGCGGGATGGGCGTCGCGCTCATCGCGAGGATGTCGACGTTGGTCTTGAGCTTCTTCAGCGCGTCCTTGTGCTCGACGCCGAAGCGCTGCTCCTCATCGATGATCATCAGGCCGAGGTCCTTGAAGATCACCTTCTCGGTGAGGATGCGGTGCGTGCCGATCACCATGTCGACGGTGCCGTCGGTGAGCCCCGCGAGCACCTCGCGGGCCTGCTTGTCGGTCTGGAATCGCGACAGCGCCTTGACTTTCACGGGGAAGCCCGCGAAGCGCTCGGTGAACGTCTCGAGGTGCTGCTTGACCAGCAGCGTCGTCGGCACGAGCATGGCCACCTGCTTGCCGTCCTGGATGGCCTTGAACGCGGCGCGCACCGCGACCTCGGTCTTTCCGAAGCCGACGTCGCCCGACAGCAGCCGGTCCATCGGGATCGGCTTCTCCATGTCGGCCTTGATCTCGTCGATCGTCTGCAGCTGGTCGGGCGTCTCGGCGAACGGGAACGCCTCTTCGAGCTCACGCTGCCACGGTGTGTCGGGTCCGAACGCGTGGCCCTTCGACGCCATGCGCGCCGAGTACAGCTTCACGAGCTCGACGGCGATGTCGCGCACCGCCCTGCGTGCCTTGCTCTTGGCCTGCGCCCAGTCGCTGCCGCCCATCTTCGACAGGCTCGGCGCCTCGCCGCCCACGTAGCGCGACAGCAGGTCGAGCTGATCCGTCGGAACGAACAGCTTGTCGCCCGGGTAGCCGCGCTTGGACGGCGCGTATTCGAGCACGAGGTACTCGCGCACGCTCTTGACCGCGTTGCGGCCGCCGCTGGACACCTCGCGCTGCGTCAGTTCGACGAACTTGCCGATGCCGTGCGTCGCATGCACGACGAAGTCCCCCGCCTTCAGCTGCAGCGGGTCGACGACGGCCTTGCGGCGCGACGCGAGCTTCTTCACGACGCGGGAGTCGCCGCCGATCGTGCGGCCGTAGAACTCCGACTCGGTGAGCACCGCGAGCTTCGCGTCGGGCGACTCGAACCCGCGCTCGAGCACGCTCACGACGGCATGCGCCACGCCGGGCTCGGGCGTGTGCAGCACCTCGTCGACCTTGCGCGCCGCGATCCCGCGCTCGGCGAGCACGTCGCGCGCGCGTTCCACGAGTCCGGTCCCGGATGCCGCGATCACGACCCGCCAGCCGTCGGCGAGCAGGGCGCCGACATGGTCGGTGGCGCCCTCCACATTGCCCTGGAACGAAGGAACCGCCGTTCCCGGCACGCGGATGGCCGCCGACGCCTCGAGGGCGACGTCGATGTCGGTGCTGATCGGGCCGTCGTACCCCGTTCCCTGAGCCTGTCGAAGGGCGGCAGCGGCATCCGCCTCTCCGGAGTCGAAGGCACTGAGCGTCCACCACACGCCGTGGCGTGCGTGCGCTGCCGCGCGCAGCTCGGGGAGTGAGAGGAAGTCGCCCGCGCCGAGGTCGACGGGGGTCGTCGCGCCGGCGGTCGCCGCGCTCCAGGCTGCGTCGAGGAACTCGCGGTTCGTCTCACCCAGTGTGATCGCGCGGGTGACGGCGCGCTCGGGGTCCACGAGCGCGACGGCTGCGCCCTCGGGCAGGTAGTCCACGAGCGTCACGAGGCCGTCCACGACGGCGGGCAGCAGCGACTCCATGCCTTCGACGGGGATGCCCTCGGCCATCTTCTCGAGCATGCCGGTGAGCCCGGGGAACTCGTCCTTGAGCTGACGCGCCCGACCGCGCACGGCCTCGGTCAGCAGCAGCTCACGGCTGGGCCTCAGCGTGACCGCCTGCACCTCGCCGGGCAGCGACCGCTGATCGGCCAC
>Ga0160453_100561_pt1 | contig 26009 bp, 29 predicted proteins | sample HID1971K_E6MG_FD_108228 | JGI IMG/M metagenome (GOLD analysis project Ga0160453, IMG submission 108228) | Enriched millipede-associated microbial communities from UW Madison campus, WI, USA - HID1971K_E6 MG | ecosystem: Host-associated > Arthropoda: Insects > Digestive system > Unclassified ...
TGCAAGGCGTTTGCAGAAGCATACAGCAAAGTCCTCTAACGCATCCTCTGTAAACAGTTTCAACACCTATACATATATATAGAAGAAAAAATAAATTAGCCAAGCCCACAACCAGTCCGCATAAATGTCCAAGTCCCCTCATAGTATGTATAAGCCAGTTAAAAAACCAAGGTGTGAGGGGATGATTTCATGCGTCGCATGACATGGATCGCGGCAATTATACTAAGTATGGCACTAGTGTTATCTGCTTGCGGGACGAAAGACGCCGAATCCGTGGTAAAGGATTTGGACAAATTCTTAAATAGTATGGAAGGTTACAGTGGCACAGGCACGATGACCTTACATAACGGTCAGCAGCCTCAAGTGTATCAGGTGGAAGTATCGTATTCTAAGCCAGAGGCTTACCGTATCAAGCTGACAAATGCAGAGAAGGACATTTCTCAAATTGTTCTTCGTAATGATGAAGGTGTGTTTGTACTAACGCCAAAACAAAATAAAGTGTTCCGTTTCCAAAGCGATTGGCCGCAAAAACAAGGTCAAGTGTACTTGTACCAAACACTAATTCAAAGTATTTTACTTGATGGTTCTCGCCAATTTACAACAACAGATGATGCATATGTATTTGATGTTATGGCGAAATACAATAGCACATCGCTTGCTAGACAGAAGATTTGGCTAAGCCAAGACGACTATAAACCGATGCAAGTAGAAGTTAGCGATACAAACGCTACTGTACTTGTAGACGTTAAATTCGATACATTCGAATTCAATCCATCTTTTGCTGAAAGTTTCTTTGAGACAGAGTCGAATATGCAGACAAGTTCTAATGATGTAACGGAACAACAACCAACAACGATTGATCCAAGTGAAGAGGATGTAGATACACTTGCTCCTGGTGATGAGGGTGTAGGCATTGATGCAGGCAATGTGGACAGTGACACTAGCACTGATCCAGATGGTGGTGCTCAAGTTGAACAATCTACAACTGATGAGGAAACTGATCTAATAGAAGAAGACGATGCAACGAGTATCGCTCCAACGACTCCACAATCATTTACAGCTATGGAAGCTATACATTTGCCGTCAGGAGTTACTATTAAGGATATGACAGATATTGAATTTGCTGGCGATCAAGGTGTTATGACACGCTATCAAGGTGCATACAATTACACGTTGATACAAACAGAAGCGAAAGAACTTGCAACAACTTTGGTTCCAGGAGATTTTGTTGATCTAGGTTTCACCATTGCTCAGCTTACATCTGGAGATAATGTTCAAACCTTAACTTGGACGTATTATGGTAATCAATTCCGTCTAAGTAGCGCAGATCTACCGGAAGTTGAAATGATCAAAGTTGCTCAATCCGTTCTAGCTGAAGTATCTAAATAAGTTAGATGTCATCACTTGGGTAACAGGTAATCCATGTTATGAAGTATGATGTTGATGTCATAAAGCTAGCCCATTGTTCGAAGTATTCCTTCGATTCAATGAGCTAGCTTTTTGCTATAGTTATATGAAGAATAATAGGCTGAGATTAACATTGACACACCACATAACTAGGGGTAACATAACAACTATTAGATATAAAGTATCGGAAATTTATTAGAAGAATGAAAGACAACTTCGATGCAAAGTATGCTACGTTAGCATACCCGTCGTTATCAAAGTCCGGTTTTTTAACGACCTCATAAAATATAAGTTCAAAACAATTGCTTGTCAGCACCAAGAAGATGGCCCACAGCGAAAACGAGTAGCACAGCGTACGTTTTGTGTACGTGAGCACACAGGCTTTCGATGGGGGACATATTCGATGCCGATTAAACTAGGGCGCGTTACATCGTGATCACAAGTGATTGTTTTGAACATCCTCTAAAGGTAGGTGGAGTAGTTGAGTACGTTTTACCGCCCTACATGGGCAGATATTTCATTAGATGCATTGCATCATAATATAGAAGCAATAAAGTCTCAATTAAAAGAAGGTACACGATTATTAGCATCGGTCAAAGCGAATGCATATGGTCACGGCTTAGTAGAAATTTCAAGAGCAGTAGAACGTTTTGGTGTCGATTATTTGGGTGTCGCATTTCTTGACGAAGCACTGCAATTACGTAAAGAAGGCATCCAACTACCGATTCTTGTTCTTGGCTTTGTAGCACCAGAGCATTTGCATATTGCAAGAGAATACGATGTTACAATTGCCTTATATCGTGAAGATCAACTACTTGCTGCCGAGTCTATGGAAAAGACTGCTGACAAGCGTCTAAAGGTCCACGTGAAAATAGATACGGGCATGGGAAGACTAGGTATATTAGGGCATGTGGAAGCCATCTCATTTATCGAGAAGGCAATGGCTATTTCAACGCTTCATGTTGAAGGCATATTTACACATTATTCTAAAGCGGATGAAGCTGACAAAACCTATACTTCGCTACAATATGATCGTTTTCATGCAATTGAGAATCATGTAAGAAATGAAGGATGGGATATCCCGATTATTCATGCCGCTAATAGTGCGGGGGGAATGGACACTCCACAGTGGTCAGGTGATATGGTTCGCCTAGGAATTGCGATGTATGGCATGTATCCTTCAGAAGAAGTGAACAAAGATAATGTAGCCTTACAGCCGGTACTAAGTTTGAAGACCAAAGTCGTCCATGTAAAAGAAGCTCCTTCAAATTGGGGTATTAGTTACGGTGCAAGATATGTAACGAATGAAACAGAATGGATCGGAACATTACCTATTGGGTATGCAGATGGTTATAGTCGTATGTTATCTGGCAAAATAGAAGTTTTACTGCAAGGTAAAAGAATTCCTGTGTTAGGTGCCATTTGCATGGATCAATGCATGATTTCATTAGATAAGTTAAAAGATTATTCAATGGAATCGTTATTAGATCAAGAAGTTGTGCTGATTGGTCAGCAAGGGGAACACACCATCACTACTGAACAGATTGCTGATTTATTAGGGACGATTAATTATGAGCTAACTTGTATGATAGCAAGTCGTGTACCTCGTCGTTATATCGAAAATAATCAAGTGATTGCGGTCTCTAACGGAATATAATCGGAGACCGCTCCGAGAACAAATCACTGTTCCCATCGCCGTTGGCCTCGGATTTATTGGGATAAACAATAGTGGTATAAATCCGAGGACAAAAACGACCGCTATCGCTTTTCCACTAGTGATTAGTTCTCTCCGCTACTATCATGGGGCAAACCAGGTGAAAAGTTACTCTATATCTTCTAGTGAGTAAACTTTTTTGCGGCATAGACGTTAACTACTCTTAGCAAGGATTTTGTATAAGTCAAAGCAAATGTGTGCTTTAAACAGCATAGGTGATAGATCTTAGTTAGTTACTTTTTACTAATTTTTTCAATTTGGATAATTTTATCAATAATTATATATAGCTTATAAGTACCATTGTGGTGTAATATGATAGTACAATGGGAAAAAAGATCAAAAATATATGTAAAGTGGAAAGATTTACATGTATTTTTTTATGCAAACATAACGTTTTAAGTATTATCTCGATCAAATCCATATATCGTTGGATATAGCATACTTGATATATTCATTACATATATATGATCAAGTATAGAAAAGTTATATTTATGTCATAATGTGTAGTAAAGTGTTGGAAAAGTTTTGGAGGTGCGAATTCTGTGGCCAATATTCATAATACGAAGCGAATAATGATCAGTCTGCCCGATCAATTGCTAGAAGAAGTTGATGGAATTGTCGCAACTGAAAAATCAAATCGCAGTGAGTTCATTCGCCAAGCAATGAAGCTGTATTTGATCGAGCGCAAAAAAAGACAAATACGTGAAAAAATGCAGCGTGGCTATATGGAAATGGCAAGAATTAACTTAAATATTGCCTCAGAAGCTTTTCAAGCGGAGGAAGAAGCAGACCATACTTTAGGTCGTCTTGTTAGCGGGGTGTAGGGATTGATCGTAAAACGCGGAGATGTGTTTTTTGCTGATTTGTCACCGGTTGTTGGCTCAGAGCAAGGTGGAGTTAGACCTGTTCTAGTCATACAAAATGATATTGGTAATCGCTTCAGCCCTACAGTTATTGTAGCGGCTATTACTGCTCAAATTCAAAAAGCAAAATTGCCTACTCATGTTGAGATGGATGCAGAAAAACATGGGTTCGATCGTGACTCAGTTGTTCTTCTAGAACAGATTCGTACGATTGACAAACAACGACTAACAGATAAAATTACACATTTAGATGATGAAACGATGCGTAAGGTTGATGATGCATTATTAATAAGTGTAGGATTAATTGATTTTTAAAATAGACATATTTAGGTAAATTAGCTATAATCAAAATAAAACCTGATACAAATATGTGAAGAACGCATACCAATCTATCGATACCGATAGTGGCATGCGTTCTTTTTTGTTATTTGCAGGTGGAGAGCGACATTGAATTTAAAATAGGAAAGGAGTGATGAAGGGAATGACAGTAAGGTCGCATGCTAATAAAGTATCATGCGAATGAAGGGAGGAAGAACGATATGTTAAGAGGTAGAAAGATGTTAATTACGTTACTATCAGCACTACTTTCGGCCGTCCTTGTATATGGATTGTATCTTTTGCAATCAGAGCGCATTCAAGCAGAGGAACAGGTTCAAGTGGTTGTGCCAAGTGAGTGGATTGAAGCGGGGCAAATGATTACGACGGATCAATTGAAGTTATTGTCTATGCCAATATCATTAGCTACAACGGAAATGATATTCGCCATAACCGATGTCGTAGGACAAGAAGCAGTAGTTCCATTAGGAAGTGATGAGCCAATATTGCAATGGAAACTTAATCGCTATGCACTTCATCCGAATGATCAAGAAGCTACCTTTCAAATACCAAAGGATTATATCAAGTCAATATCAAATGGTATTCGTGCTGGAGATGCAGTCTGGATATACAGTTCTGGAGCAGAAGCTATACCAACAAGAATATTCCAACAAGATATTATCGTGGCATCAGTGAAAACGGGATCGAATCTTGAAGTAGATGCACCGGATGAAGAGGGTAAAAATGCAATCGTGCGGAGTAACGCTGAACAAATGTATGCATCAAGGCGTATAGCTAATGGCATGATCGAGTATATCAATGTCAATCTTACTGAAGAACAATGGTTGTATATTGATACTCTATGTAAAACTGGTGATGTTAAGCTCGTTATTGCTTATCATTCTCTACCGCAGTTAGTGAAAGGACAGATAAATGATGAGTAGCGATAATACTAATTATCATCATAAGCAGTTATGTACATTTATCGGAACGACACCCAATATTGGTACAACGATATGTGCTCTCGCTACAGCATATCGTATTGTTGAAGTTACAGAGCGTAAAGTGGCATTTATATGTATGAATTTCAAATCTTCAAAGTTACACCGATATTTGAAAATCCCCGCGGCACAGGCAACTGTCGATGAACTACTTCCACATTTACGTTCTCGTTCACTTACTTCAACGATGTTAAGGAATGCGATGTCCATATTACCATCACATCCTCAGTTACACGTATTACTTGGCAATCGATATCGAGAGATGGCAGAGTACTTTAGCGATGAAGATATCCAGCAGTTAATTACTATCGCTAAAGAACACTATGATTATGTCATCATTGATTGCAACGCGTATTGGGATAATGCAGGCAGTTTATGTAGTATGCAACAAGCAGATGATATTGTACTTGTTACAACCAATGCGTTATCTCATTTTCAAGAGGATGCAAAAAGTTGGTACGGTACGATGTCACATTTACTAGGATTAAATAATAAGCACATACATGCTTTAATTATTAGGCAGAGTAAACATTACTCAGGGTTTACGGTACAAGAAATTGAGAACGAGCTGCAATTGAAAGTAATAGGAGAGGTACAGTTTCCGACTTCCTTATTTGCCAGCTTAGACGAAGGGGAACTAGACTATTGGTTAACTGAAACATCCGAAGGTCGTAACTGGCTAATTGGATTATCAATTAACTTACTCCCCGAGCAATTTACGTTGAAGAAACAGCGAACTTGGAAAAGTATGCATGCGTTATGGCAACGGAAAGTAAAGCTACCCTTAGCAAAGTCGATCGGAGGTCACGATCACTAACTGCTTTCGAAGTAACTTTTTATTAGCAAGAAGTTTTTTCTTTCAAGAAAATAAAAAGTTTTAGATAATGCTTTCGAAGTAACTTTTTATTAGCAAGATGTTTTTTCTTTCAAGAAAATAAAAAGTTTTAGGAGTTGAAGTGTTCAATATGACGGACAAAGAGATTAAACGATTTTCAGCAATTGAATTTATGTCCCGACACAAAGCCCAAAATAATGATGCGCTAGACGATAATGGATCGTTCCTTCAATTCCAAACCCTATGCAATGAGATGCGGAGTTTTCTAAGTTCACCGAGAGGTTTGAGTGAAGAAGAAAGAAGAGAATACAGTGAGTCACTCAATCAAGCGGTACTAGGATTTCCAAAAGCAAGACAATATATATTAAATATTATTGCCGATCGACTGTTGAAGCTACACATTAATGAGATTGAACAATATGAACATCCTTACGCCTCACTTGCGGAAGCAATATTTTCTGAAGTGGTCGGCATGCATGTGTTGGAAGTCATCATTAGAGATACGGTTGGACTTGAAGAAATCCAAGTAGTAGGAACTAATATATATACGATAATACGTGGTGAAGTAAGCCTCTCACCCTATCGATTCGAACAAGTTAAAGAAGTAGAACGCATTCAACAAAATTTGGTGTTATTCAATAATGATCAAATTAATATGCGTAAACGTTGGGCGGAAGTTATGCTTCGAGATGGTTCTCGCGTAACGATTACAGGACTTGGCTATACTGCTCTTCCAACATTAACGATTCGTTTTTATACACTCCGTAATATACCTCTCTCACAATTAGCAAGTGATCCTTATCGAATGATGTCTCCAAGTATGCTCACTATTTTTCATTTAATTCTCCAAAATCGTTATAATCTCGTACTTATTGGACCAACGAATACAGGGAAAACGAACTTATTGAAAGCTTGTATTGCGGAGCTACCAGCAGAAGAAAGATTGGTGACCATTGAAGGACGTTACGAGATGATGATTAGTAGAGATTATCCTAATCGCAATATTATCGAGTATGAAATTAATGAGGATGATTATTTGCATAGTTCTAACCAAGCATTCAAGCTCGCTCTTCGCCAATCACCACAACGTATTATCCATGCAGAAATTCGTGATGATGATGCAAATATCTATGTGAGAGCTTGTACTCGAGGACATCATGGAAGTATGACGACGGTACATGCTAATCATCTTGAGGATGTACCAGAAGCAATCGTAGACATGTGTATGCTTGATGGTAGAGGAATGGATGCTAATCGGCTAGCCAAACGAATTACTCAATTCGTAACTGAAATTGGTATTCAGCTTCAGCTTATAAATGGACGGCGTATTATTACAAGAATAGGAAGATTGCAGTGGGACAATAATGAAGTTCACGTTAAAGATTGGGTAACTTATGATCCTGATACAGATCATTGGACAATACATTGGCATTATATACGACAGGAGTTACCTCATATTGAGGAAGGAGTATCGTAATGATTTTTCATGTGATGACCTTACTCATTGTTGGCGTATTGTTTATTCTTCTGATGTATATGATTGAGAACTTATTCGTTACAGTATTCACAAGACACCGACGAAAGAGCCGCCTTACACCAATAGTGTCGACTAAAACATTGCATCGTCAATCACCGATACAGAAACTAGTACAAAAGTTAATAACTCATCTGGACCATCTGCTACAAACATTGAGAATTTCTGTTAGCGGGGAACGATTATTTCACTGGTTACTAAGTGTTGCGCTTGTAGGGGGAGTGCTAGGCTCTTATATGTTCGGATCAATGAAGGGGGCTATTCTTTGTTCGGCAATGGTAGCGGGTATCCCTTATATTAGTCTCAAAATGCTACTTATTCATCGCCAATTAGGGGCGCAGATTGATTTCTTGCCTGCGATTGAACTGTTCTATCAATGTTACCTTATAACTGGCGAGCGTCAGATTAAAATCGCTCTGGCAAAAGTTATTGAAGAAAACAGAATAGCGGGACCAATGAAAGGAATATTTGAGCAACTATATCGTAATTTATGTGTGCGTGATAATGATGATGAAAGCTTGGATATATTCGCTAATTCGCTCGGACATATATGGGCTGACTACTTTGTTCAAATGGTAAAAGTAGCTTTGCATGAAGGGGTCACGATATCGAGTAGCTTAAAACAATTGATTCAAGATATGAGAGCTGCAAGACGTGCGAATGAACAGGAAAGGCATCAGCTATTAGAGATCAGAATTGCAAACTTCACTCCATTGTTATTTCTACTTTTATTTGTAGTCATTAACTTCAAGTACAATCGTGAGCAATCAATATATTACTATTTCCAAGACCCTTCAGGTCGTGAAATGATACTGCATATGATCACGATGATTTTCTTATCTTTCCTTATGGGGATATATTTATCACGCAAGAAGATGACTTGATGTACGATGTGATAGGGTAGTTCAAAAAGCCCCTCTTTGAACTTATAATGTTATCTTAAATTGAAGCGTGAGAGGTGTATGATGTTTGAATTTCAGTGGTACAACTGGATATTATTTTTGGCTCAAGTTGTATTTGGCACAGTAGGTATTGGTGCAATTTTATACAGTATTCCTTCATCGTCTCGAAGCCACTCGATCCAGAGTAAGTTATGGGGATGGCGTAAGCGAGAACCTCCTCCAAGGCTACTACGATTATTTGGAATAGATGATCAAATGGTTCTTCAAAGTAATCACGCCATATTGTGGGCGGGATGTGGGTTCACTTATTCGATCGTTTCGTATATGTTACTGCGACAAATATTACTATGGGGAGGATATATTAGTACAATCCTTTTACTGTTATGTATACAATTGCTTTCGCTACAATGGACTATGTATCTAGTGATCATACTGTCGATTCATTTAGGTGTAATTATTGCCTTTCATCTGGATCAATACGGGCTTCGAGCTTACCGACAATTACGAGCGAATTCCATCACCAAGGAAATCTACGCCATTAGCGGACAACTTCTCTATTTTTCAGATTCTAAACTACATATTCATACGAAGCTTCGTAAATGTCTACCATACAGTCGGTTGATTCGCAAAGACATGGAAATTCTACTTGCTGATTGGTATCACGATCCGATAGTTGCACTGCAAAGATTCAAACAAGTCATAGGTACTGAAGAAGGGATTAGCTTTGTAGATACGATTGATGCACTTAGACAACATGATAATGAAGATTTCTATACATTGCTAAGAACGAGACTTCTTGATTACAAGGAGACCATAGAACTAACGAAAGAAGGAAGAAAGGAGGCAGCATCCTACATCCTGTTCGTCATTGCTGGTATCCCCATTCTATATACATTTCAAGTATTTATATATCCATGGGTACAAGAGGTTAATAAACTATTATCACTCATGAATTAAGTAGAGAGGAGAGGAGGTGAAACAATGAAAAACATTTTAATGACGGTAATGATGCTCATTGTTGTCGTTCTTCTATTCAATAATATTATCTCGAAAGATGGAACGGGAACGAAAGCTCAAATTCAATCACAAGGAAATGCAGCTAATTTACAAATTGGAACGATAACACCTTAAGGTATTGAAACATCGCGCAATGAAATGACAGGATACTCCGAAATTTCCTCTACACTATCTCCGAACGCTATGAATATCACGTTATCATTTCTACAGATTTTATTGTCCACATCATTAACCTATAGCGATACAGTAGCAAACTACAGGTATTACCCCTTATTCATTAAGAAAAGAGGGAAGTTTATGAAACAATTAGTAGTCACTTGTGCCTTGCTTCTTACAATGCTGATCATTTACTTATCGGTTACTCAAGCTCAGGATGGAGTGAAAGATCAGCTCGATAAGTCGAATTCGCATATGACCAATTATGTGAAAGGGATTGACGCATGAAGCAAATATTAGTTTTTATTATGTTTTCAACTATTATTTGCTGGATGATGTTCGCGCCAATTTACAAACATGTACTTATTACAAGACAAGCTATTTTACAGCAAGAGGTCGATTATCTATTAGAGGTAGGTGCTAGTGGGCAATATGGTTACATTAGCGGTAATATGATTGATCAATCGAAGCAAAGACTAGCGAGATTCGGTCTTACAACGGGGAGTTTGCAATACGAAGTTTCGAGTACGGAAGGACAAACATTTATCAATGATAGTTACCGAGTAAGTAGAGGTGATGGGATTGCTCTTTCCTTAACTTATCCATATGAGCGATTAACAGCTATTGATGCGCTAATAGGCATAGAACCATTACCAGAAGGTCAACTGATGAGAGCTTATGGTGTTCGGATGAGTGAATATGTTGAATAGAGGTGGACACTCATCTATAAATTATTAATTATTCCGTTGATGTTAGTTATCTGGCTCATGATGTATACCGAGCAGTTAGATCATGAACTATCAATGAAAGCTTACTACAAAGGAAAGCAGGCAGTGAATCGTGGTGCCCATGCAGGAGCATTGCAACTTGATGAACTACGGTTAAGTGAGGGTGTATTTGCAATTGATCCAGAAATGGCATACCAAATGGCTACGGAGTACTTATATGCTAATTTACGCTTAGATGAACATGGGTACCCTACTTCAAAATCGTTCCTAAAAGAGCAAGTGGAGCTACTTCATTTTGAAGTTTTAGATGCCACTCTGACGTATCCATATGATTACAGACTAAGTGAGTACGGCTACAGTACCACGTTCGATCGACCTGCAGTTGTTATTGTCATTAGAATGGAATATCCCCGTATATTTTCGAGTAATAATCCTGTAGAATGGAATATAATTGGTAGCTCTCAACTTGTATTCCAATAATAATTTGCAGGAGGACAATGATAGATGAATCGTGAACTTACCCAGAAATTACATAAAGATTATATTAAAGCATCTAAGCTCACAAGTTACATTAGTCACGGAATATTTATATTAATTATCATTGCTGCTTTGATCGTTGTTCTTATGAACGATTGGACTATGATTCCTATTTACATTTCAGGGGCTGTGTGGATACTCTCATTCGTTATCTTCACGTATGTCATGCCATCGTATGAATATCGAAGCTTTTCATTCGAAGTGTTTGATGAGGAACTTGAGATCCAATCAGGGATATGGTTCCGCTCTAATGTACTCATACCGATGAATCGCGTGCAACATGTTGAAGTTGGAAGTGGTCCGATTATGCGGAAATATAAGCTTGCTAGCTTAAAGGTTGTTACGGCAGCCAAGCAACATGAGATTAGCGGATTACATCAATCAAATGCAGAGGCATTGAAGCTTCAGATTGGGGAATTAGCGAAGGTGGATGAACTACATGACTAATCCACGTAAACTATCACGCCTAGATATTCTTTTTGGGTTTCTGAGGATGCTAAGAGTATTCATTCCAATGGTTTTTGTTATGTTTGTTAATAGTGGTGAAACGAAGTGGCTGTTTACGGTATGGGGGCTACTAGGTACTGTCGTTATTGTCGTGCTTTCAGTATTATACGGATGGATAACATGGAAGAAATTCAGTTTCAGCTTAGAGTCAGACCGTATTGTTATCATGCGCGGAGTGTTCAATAAAGAAGAGAAGATCATCTATTATGCTCGAATTCATTCTGTAAATGTACAACAGCCACTCCTTCATCGAGTGTTCAGTGTTGCGAAATTACAGATTGAGACCCCGGGTGGGAAGAGCGGTAAAGCAGAAGGTGAGTTAAGAATACTTCCGATGGCGCAGGCTATCGAACTACAACAGCAGTTGAAACATTATGCTACTATCATTCGCGAAGGTGGCATAATACCTACTTTACCTACCGAGGTAGACAGTGAAGATATCAGTGGGGAAGCAGAATTGAATGAAGCTTCATTAAGGAATTCAATCCATGTTGGAAGTGAATCTGAACTGACTACTCATCACCAACTGGGAAATGAAATAGCCGAAGTCCAGTCTTCTCATAAACATTATATAATGCAAGAACAACTAGACTACAATATGAAGCTATCTTTGGGTCAATTATTCAAGGCTGCCCTCACCTCATTGAATTTGAATTACGCGATCATCTTCATCGTTGGCATATACTCATTTGCCGATGATTTTATTAGATTCGTAGTGCCTGAATTTAATTATAATCAGTACTTGAATGATTATAATGGTGTTTCTTTCAAATTTATTGTAGGATCTGTCCTAATAGTTATGATATTCGTGTGGCTTTTGTCTATTGTATTGTATTTGATAAAATTTGGAGACTATCATATAACACGTAGTAAAGAGCAATTATCTATTAAATATGGACTACTAGAGAAGAAAAGTTATGTTTTCAATGAAGGTAAAGTTCAAGCGATCATTATGGATGAAAATCCAATTCGCCAATTATTGGGCTTTGCAGAGTTAAAAGTTCAAGTCATTACATCCGATGCGAATAAGGAACAGCTTGTTATTCATCCTTTTATTCGTAAGAAAGAGCTGTCAGAGATTATTAAGCAGTTAATACCTAGTCGTGATATCAAGATTCAAGAGAAACTTAATGGTGTCCCCATTCAAGGTATGATGACATATGCGTTACTACCCATGATAATTGTAACGGTTATTTGCATAATTAGTATTTGGTTTATGCAATTCAATGGTTTGTGGATGTTGTTATTGTATCCACTAATAATGTTGTGGGTTAATAGTTGTAGAGTTTCTGCAGGGCTATGGCTTGAAGGTAATGAATTAATACTACGCAACAGATTTATTAATCGAAAGACTTATTTTGTAGCTAGAAAACATATCGTATCGCTGAAAGTAAAGGAATCACCACGTCAACGGAAAATTGGATTACATTCGATTAGTACGACCGTGCTCGGCAGTGTATTTGCGTATTCCGTAAGTAGCTTGCGACGCGGAGATGTTGAATCAGTGTGGAATTGGTATAGTCGAAGTAAGTAAATCGTATAGAAGACGCACTTCATAAATTTTGAAGTGCGTCTTTCACTATGTAGATTTACTTTAAATAACTATAGTATGATTACGAGAAGTAGTTGATGATATGGGAGTGTTTACAATGGACGAATTTACAAAAAAACGTATTAATAAAATTATGGTGAAATATACAAATGAAGCTATACCTGAACAACATAAAGATAAAATGAAATTGAGTTTCAAAATTAGAGGTAACAATGTAACTCTAATAGAAGAAAGACCAGCTTTCCGCAGTGATCAGTGGGTAAAAAGGGATATTGCACAATTTAGACTGGATCAAGATCTGTGGAAGATTTACTGGAAAGATAGTAAAGGTAAGTGGCATTTTGTAGATGACTTTGTTGCTGATGAGATTTTTGAAAATCAGTTAGCTATCGTAGTAAATGATGAACGTGGGATGTTTTGGGGGTAATGATGACGTAAAACAGCCGTTGAAAACTTTTGTAATGCAGTAGGCTTGCTCTTGAAGGTGAAGGCCACATTGTCGTATTAATCTAGTGCAATGGTATGGGCTCAAAGTTAGCAATAGAGGGATAGCTTTAGAATTTGATTCACTTACACCAGATATTGTTATGCAAAGATTAGATGAATTTGTTTATTATTTAGTTCAATTAATTCACAATAAGCGTTATACTATAAAGAGTTAGGCAATGAAAGTCATAGAAGGGTGTGCAGAGGTATGAAATTAATCGTTGAACAACCAGCAGCGAGTTGGTACAAATCACAGATGGAATTACAGCAAGGAGATCATGTTCGTATCTATGTAAGATTGGGCGGCTGTGGTAGCGTTCATCCTGGACTATCATTGGGCGTAATGAAGGATCAACCACGTGAGATTGGTTTAGTGGAAGAAGTGGAAGGTGTAAACTTTTACATCGAGCAAGATAATCTATGGTATTTGGAAGAGAAAGATTTGACCGTTTCTTTCGATGCACCAACTGAAGAAATTAAGATGAGTGTACAATAGTCAAAGCTTACTATATTTAAAGTGTGTCGTTAATTTTTTTGGAATTTGTGTTCATATGATGTAGTAATCTTTATGGTTACAAGTTTATGTTCTACTATAGATATTAATAAAAGCTCGCTAAAACTGAATTTTCAGTTCTAGCGAGCTCTTCGTTTTAAACGCCGGAGTAGGCCATGAATCCACCGTCGATCGGAACAGTTATACCAGTTACGAAACCGGATGCAGTATCATCACAAAGCCATAGTAGCACACCTAATAAATCATCTGGTTTACCGAAACGTCGCATTGGAGTATGTGTAATTATTTTGTTAGAGCGATCCGTTAGAGAACCATCTTCATTTACAAGTAATTTATGATTTTGTTCAGTAAGGAAGAAACCAGGAGCGATCGCATTAACACGAATGCCTGTTTCAGCCATATGAACAGCTAACCACTGAGTAAAGTTCTCAATTGCTGCTTTTGCTGCACTATAACCAGGAACTTTCGTCATAGGGGACGGAGCACTCATAGAAGAGAGGTTAATGATAACTGGATTTTCTACAGTAAGCATCTGTTTTGCAAACACTTGAGACGGTATTAGCGTACCGACGAAATTTAGATCAAGCACTTGACGGATACCATCGGGTTGTAGATCGAAGAATGATGAGACATTAGGATTTTTCCAATCATCCATAGAGAAAGTTTCATTCGTTGTATTTGCACTAGCTTGATTGCCACCAGCACCATTAATAAGAATATGACAAGGTCCAAGCTCTTTCTCAACAACTTTACTTGCTTCTTCCACGCTTTGCGTATCTGTTACGTTACAAGGAACTCCAATAGCAGTTCCACCTTGCTCAATAATCGTTGCTACAACACGCTCGACTTTCTCTGCAGTACGACCAAGTACAGCTACTTTCATTCCTTGTCGAGCAAGTTCGATAGCCATGGCACCACATAACACACCAGAACCACCAGTAACAACAGCTACTTTGTTAGCAAGTGAAGGATGAATCGTTTGTTCTTGAATAGTAGACATAATATTACCTCCTAATACTATTTATATTCGATGTTGAATACGCTTCGCTAGCATAGTCATTGTGATCACGAGTGGATGTTTTGAACTACCTAATTAAAATAAAGGTTCAAAACGTTCGCTCGTCAGCACCAAGAAGATGACCCACAGCGGAAACGAGTAGCACAGCGTACGTTTTGTGTACGTGAGCACACGCAGGCTTTCGATGGGGGACATATTCGATGTTGAATACGCTTCGCAAGCATAAGTCATCGTGATCACGGGTGGACGTTTTGAACTACCTAATTAAAATAAAGGTTCAAAACGTTCGCTCGTCAGCACCAAGAAGATGCACCACAGCGGAAACGAGTAGCACAGCGTACGTATTGTGTACGTGAGCACACGCAGGCTTTCGATGGGTGGCATATTCGATGTCGAATACGCTACGCAAGCATAGTCATCGTGATCACGGGTTGATGTTTGAACTACCTAATTAAAATAAAGGTTCAAAACGTTCGCTCGTCAGCACCAAGAAGATGACCCACAGCGGAAACGAGTAGCACAGCGTACGTATTGTGTACGTGAGCACACGCAGGCTTTCGATGGGGGACATATTCGATGTCGACTAAGTTACGTAAGCATAGTCATCGTGATCACGGGTGGACGTTTTGAACTACATCTAAAGTGAGCCTTTGTCTGCGTAGCGATACCCATCCCACAGCCCCCACAAATGCATAATCCCTAAACCTCGATCATATAGTCCGTATCCAGGGCGACATTGTTCTCCCCAAATATGTCGGCCATGGTCTGGGCGAGCATATCCCGTAAATCCAATATCATAGTAAGCCTTAACGATACCAGCAATATTAACTGTACCATCCTCTGTGCGATGCGATGTTTCAATGAAGTCACCATTTTCAGCTAAGCGAATATTACGGATATGAGCAAAAGGAATACGATCACCGAACTCATGAATCATGGATACAATATCGTTGTCAGAATTGGCACCCAATGAGCCACTGCAAAGTGTAATTCCATTCGATGGATGATCAACAAGTTTCAAGAAACGACGTAAATTTTGTTGGCTTGTAATGATACGCGGTAAGCCGAACAATGGGTATGGAGGGTCATCGGGATGAATCGCCATTTTAATACCAGATTCAGCTGCAACAGGGATAATCGCTTCAAGGAAATAAGCTAGATTACTCCAAAGTTGTTCTTCATCAACCGCTTGATATGCTTCTAAAGTCGTTGATAATTGCCCCAGTCTCTCAGGTTCCCAGCCAGGAAGTTGGAATGTTGAGTTACTTTGAAAATAAGCAACAAGTTCATGCGGAGATAGATTCATCACTTTTGCCTTTTCTAAGTAAAGGGCAGTTGAACCATCTTCTAGTTCTTCGTATAAGTTCGTACGCAACCAGTCAAATACAGGCATGAAATTGTAGCAAATAACTTTGACACCAATCGAACCTAATTTGCGAATCGTATTTTTATAGTTTTCGATATATTGATCACGAGAAGGTAAGCCTAACTTAATATCCTCATGAATATTAACACTTTCAACGACATCGATATGCAGTCCCGCAGCAACTGCTTGAGACTTAACCTCTAGAATACGTTCGATAGGCCATTCTTCACCAGCAGCAATATCATGAAGCGACCATACAATACCTTCAGTACCTGGAATCTGCTTAATATAAGCCAAAGGAACAGGGTCATTACCCTCTCCAAACCAACGAAATGTCATGCGCATAATAAATCCTCCTAAAACTTTTTATGAAACTAACTTGAGTCGCTACATCGCAAATAAAAAGTATCTTCGAAAGCATAAGCCAACTTTTTATGAAACTAACTTGAGTCGCTACATCGCAAATGAAAAGTAGCAACGAAAGTAAAGTGTTAGACAAAATAATGTGGATATTTTTCACTCAGTACGGTCAGCTCATCAACACCGCGATTAAGATGCTGCTTCATGATTTGTGTAGCGAAAGTAGCATCTTTCTTCTTGATGGCTTCGAAAAGATGACAATGTTGTTCGTATATCTGCTCCCAATCATCGTTATCGAGCAATCGTAATTTACGACTTCGATCTAAATGAATGGTTAGTAAGCTCATCGTGTTCCATGTATGAGTTTTATTAACTCCAGCAAAAAGAATCGAGTGGAATTGTTGATCTAACGTGAAAATACGATCTACATCATTAAGTTCCAAGCATTCTTTTTGTTGTGAAAGATTCATCGCAAGATAATGGAGAGAAGCTTCAGGGAAATCGTTGCAAGCAATCTCGATAATTGCACATTCCAGCTGTAGTCTCATAAATCTGGCTTCCTCTACAAGTGAACGCTCAATTAATGACACGAGCGTACCTCGTTGTGGTAATACTTGAACGAGTCCTTCTTGAGCTAATCTAACAAAACTTTCACGAATAGGAGTTCGACTTACATTGAACTGAACAGCCATCTCATTTTCAGAAAGTGATGTTCCAGGTAATATTTTGAGCGTTATAATCTGTTGTTTCAATGCTTCGTATACTTGATCTCTAATCGAGCGAGTATCATTTGATGGTGTGAACATAGTGATTCACCTCCTAAAACTTTGTATTAATAACTTGATATATGATTTTTAAATAGCATCTAAGGCTAGTGCGATAAGTAAGTGCTTACATTAACACTTACATACTACCATACAAGTTAAAGTTTGAAAATATGTAATTACTATTTCGTAGGAAATTACAATGAATTAAGACTTCAGTTCACGATAAAGTGGATATCAATTTGATGAAGGTTGGAGTTTCATTCGACATGGTGTTCATTTTATTAGAGATGCAAAACTTTCATTAAACTTTAAGTTGTAGTGTTAATATTTTTTTTAGAATGACTTTAGTTATTCATAAGTTGGTCACATCGTACAAAATGTTAGGCACAATCATACATTAGTTGTTGACGCTGGCTAGGTCTAATGATAAGTTTATATGTGAGAATGATTATCAATGTAAAAAGTTCGATGAACTCGTTGAGTTAAGAACGAGTTTTATTATTGCACACAACTGAGAATGATTCTCTATTTGAGAGAAGAGATTAGAGGGAAGACATGAAAGTATGGCATTTGGTAGTTATTCTAGTGACACTATCTATCATATCACTGTTCGTTGGTGTAACTGATATCTCTATATTTGAGCTATTTACTTTATCTGAGAAGCAACTAGAAGTGATGAAAATTACGCGTATCCCTCGTCTAGCTAGTCTTATTATAGCAGGTGTAAGTATGAGTGTTGCTGGTCTTATTATGCAACAGTTGAGCCGTAATAAATTTGTATCTCCTACAACAGCGGGTACAGATGATTCAGCTAAATTAGGTATCATGGTGGCTATGTTGATGTTTTCTTCTGCAACAACAATGGAGAAAATGCTTATTGCCTTTGTATTTGCCTTAGCAGGTACGTTTCTATTTATGAAATTATTAGAAAAGATTAAGTTCAAAGATGCGATTTTCATCCCGCTTGTTGGCTTAATGTTTGGTAATATCATTAACTCGGTTACAACATTTTTCGCTTACAAAAACGATCTAATTCAAAATATCTCATCCTGGTTACAAGGAAGTTTTTCAAGTGTTATGTCAGGAAGATATGAATTAATTTATATTAGTGTTCCTTTACTTATTGTGGCTTATCTCTATGCGAATAAATTTACAATTGCAGGTATGGGTGAAGAGTTCTCAGCCAATCTCGGACTTAATCATAAGCGAGTTGTAAATATCGGATTGATTATTGTGGCTCTTGTATCTGTAGTTGTCATTCTTAGTGTAGGAGCTATTCCGTTTCTAGGTCTAGTCGTTCCTAACATAGTTTCCTTGTACATGGGAGATAATTTGAAAAAATCACTGGTTCATACCGCTCTAATGGGTGCGATTTTCTTATTAGCTTGTGATATTCTTGGAAGGATAATAATTTACCCGTATGAAATTCCAATTGCGCTAACGGTTGGAGTTATCGGTAGTATTTTATTCCTTTACTTGCTAATGAGGAGAAGAGTTTATGAAAGCTAAGTTAACTATATTATTCGGTGTAATGATAGCCGTTATTATTGGTTTTATATTTATCGATCTCCCGCACAATTGGGATTATGCATTACAGCGTAGATTGAAAAAAGTGTTTGCCATTATTCTTACAGGCGGCGCAATTGCATATGCAACATTAATTTTCCAAACGATGACGAATAATAGAATTTTGACGCCAAGTGTTATAGGTCTAGATTCATTATACTTATTATTTCAAACGTTTATCGTCTTCGTATTCGGTTCTATGAGTTTCCCTGCAGTAAATAAATATATGAACTTCGGTTTATCTACGGTGTTCATGATGTTGTTTGCTGTAGTACTATATCGCTTATTATTCAAAAGAGAAGGTAAAAACTTATTCTTCTTATTGTTAGTCGGACTTGTAATGGGAACAATGTTTGGTAGTATCTCTACCTTCTTGCAAGTGCTCATTGACCCCAATGAATTTCAAATTCTTCAAGGGAAAATGTTTGCAAGCTTTAACAATGTGAATTCCGATCTGCTCATCGTAGCAACCGTAATTATAGTGTTAGTCGCATTGTACTCTATTAGATATAACAAGTACTTGGATGTTATGTCGTTAGGGAAAGAGCATGCAGTTAATTTAGGTGTACCTTATGCAAGAACGGTACAAGGAATGCTGCTTATCATTGCTATTTTGATCTCAGTAAGTACAGCACTAGTAGGCCCAATTACTTTTCTGGGATTACTTGTTGTAAATCTTGCTTATCATTTTATGGGAAGCCATCGACACTCGGTATTAATACCAGCATCGATTTTTATTAGCATCATTGCACTTGTAGGTGGTCAAATGCTTGTTGAACGTGTGTTCACTTTCAGTACTACCGTAAGTGTACTTATCAATTTTATAGGTGGTTTGTACTTTATATACTTGTTGCTAAAGGAGAGTAAAGCATGATTGAAGTGAGTAATGTTACCAAACTGTATGGTGGCAAGCCTGTCGTAGAAAATGTTTCTTTGAATATCCCGCAACGACAAATAACTTCGTTCATTGGTCCTAATGGAGCAGGTAAAAGCACATTACTATCTATAATAAGCAGGCTTCTAACGAAAGATAGCGGTACTGTTAAAATCGATGGTAAAGATGTGAGTGCTTGGAATACGGGGGAACTAGCGCGCAAAATCTCTATTCTAAAGCAGTCCAATCATATTAGCATGCGATTAACGGTTCGTGATCTTGTCAGCTTCGGTCGATTTCCATATTCACAAGGGAAGTTAACGAAGGAAGATTGGGTTTTCATAGATGAAGCAATTGAGTATATGGACCTCACTGACTTGAAAGATCGTTTTCTAGATCAATTAAGTGGTGGACAGAATCAAAGAGCTTACATTGCTATGATTATTGCCCAGAATACAGAAGTGATTTTGCTCGACGAGCCTCTTAATAATTTGGATATGAAACATTCCGTTCAAATTATGAAAGTCTTAAGAAGACTTGTTGAGGAACTCGGAAAGACAATTGTTATTGTTATTCATGATATTAATTTTGCTTCTTGTTATTCTGATTATATTGTTGCACTAAAGGATGGCAAAATCGTACAAGAAGGACCAACAGCACAGATTATCGATGAACCTGTATTGGAGAGCATTTACGATATGAATATTCCAATAGAAGTTATCGATGGCAATCGTATTGGTGTGTATTTCAAATAATAGAGATAAAGGGTGGAGAAAAGTAATGAAAAAGAACTTATCAATGATGATGTTAGTTTTAGTAATGGCTATTGTTATGGCAGCATGTGGTAACACGAATAACGCTACAAAAACGTCCACAACTGGTGGAGCTACAACTACTCCTGAAAATTCTGCGGCACCAGAGGCAACAAGCATTAAAGTAACTCACCAACTAGGTGAAACAGAAGCTCCAATCAACCCAGGTAAAGTTGTTGTATTCGATTTTGGTGTGCTTGATACATTGGATCGTTTAGGTGTTGAATCTATTGTAGCTGTTCCTCAAGATTCATTGCCTGCATACCTTGAAAAATATGCAAGTAGCGATTATATGAACGCTGGTGGCTTAAAAGAGCCAGATTTCGAAGCGATCGATGGTGCTGAGCCAGACCTAATCATTATTTCTGGTCGTCAATCTGATGCTTATGAAGAATTGTCTAAAATTGCTCCAACAATCTATATGGGTGTTGATAACGCTGACTACTTAAAATCATTCACTAGCAATGTTGAAACGCTTGCTACAATCTTCGGTAAAGAAGAGCAAGCTGCTACTGAACTAGCTGCGATTAACGAAGTAATTGAAGGTGTCAAAGCTAATGTATCTGCAACGGATAAAAAAGGTCTAATCGTATTAGCTAACGAAGGTAAAATTAGTGCATACGGTCCTGGTTCTCGCTTTGGTATCATTCATGATGTGCTAGGTGTTCCTGCTGTCGACGAGACGCTAGAGATTTCTACACATGGTAACGAAATTACATTTGAATACATTGCAGAGAAAAACCCAGGTTACCTATTCGTAATTGACCGTACAGCGGCAGTAGGCGGAGAAGGTAATGCAAAAGATACAGTTGAAAATGATTTAGTGAAAAACACTGATGCATTCAAAGAAGGTCATATTACTTACCTAGACCCTCAATACTGGTACCTATCTGGTGGCGGGTTAATCTCTGTTGAGAAAATGGTTAAAGATATTGATGCAGCAGTAAAATAGTTAATAGATTCGAACATTTCTCGTAGCGATTAATTTGCTGCGAGAAATGTTTTTTTTTTTTGCAATTGAGAAAAAGTAATAGTATGATAAATAATACAAACTTCTGTATGAAGTTATAATCGATTAATAAGTAATAGTTGATACTCTCAAAGTTAGAAATTAAAGTATTAGTTGAGATCGGAAATATGTAGTAGTGATCATTACATAGATATCTTTCAGTACTATCTTTCTTCGTAGAGCTACACTTGCTGAAGTAATCATTATATAGCAGGAGCATTATTAAGCAAGACAAGCCTACTCGTAGAAAGATAAGGAGAGAACGTATAATGTCCAAAGGAGAGTTTTTCAAACGATTTATATTCATTACAATTGGTGCAGTATTGATGGGGGTCGCACTTGAAAAATTTCTAGTCCCTTATAATATCATTGATGGCGGAATCGCCGGTATTTCCATCATGATATCTCATCTTACTTCACTACCACTAAGTATTTTACTATTCGTTCTTAATATTCCATTTCTAATTATAGGATATAAGCAATTAGGTAAAGGATTTGCTTTTTCAACATTGTATGGGATAGCAATAATGTCACTAACAACGGCAATGTTACACCATTCTGTTCCTTTTCCAGATGATAAGTTATTAGCTGTATTATTCGGTGGTATGGTACTTGGTATGGGTGTTGGACTTGTTATCCGCTATGGTGGTTGTTTGGATGGGGTTGAAGTTATATCGATTCTAATCTCCAAAAAGCTGAAGATATCTGTTGGTAACATTATTATGGTGTTTAACGTAGTTATCTTTGTGATCGCAGGATTTGTATTTGAATGGAGTTCAGCCATGTACTCGATGGTGACATATTATATAGCGATAAAAGTTATTGATATCGTCGTAGAAGGATTGAATGAATCGAAGTCCGTTATGATCATTTCTAATAAATATGAAGAAATATCTCAATTAATTGTTGATCGCCTAGGTCGCACTACAACTTTACTACATGCTTCTGGTGGTTACTCAGGACAAGATACGAAAGTTATATATTGTGTCGTTTCACGTATTGAACTTTCCAAATTAAAATCAATTGTCCAAGTTGCAGATTCACATGCATTTATGGCGGTAGAATCTGTAGCAGATGTTGTTGGTGGTAGCTTCAGAGAATCAGCACATTAATGCAAACTAAAAAGGATGATATCGCAGATTAACAATGCGATATCATCCTTTATTTTGTTATGACAGTGAACAGGCATTATGTCTGTATTGTTTTGAACTTTCATAATGTCAGGATTACATAGAAGCGTGGATTGTTGTTCGTTTCTTATGACTTTGATCCTTCACGCCGAATAGGAAGAACAATGCAATGATCATACCACCAGATGCTGCATAGAACAGATAGGAGTAGCCCAATAAATCGACAATAAGACCCATCAATGGCGGAGAAGATAGTGCAGCTAATGATGAAGCGATATAGTAGATACCTGTTCTAGTCCCAATGCTACTCTCTTTACCTAGTGCAATAACGAATGGGTAAGAGTTAATGTTAATCAAAGCCCAGAAGATACCGCCAATTAATAATAAAATTCTTAAAGTAAGCAGTGAATCAACAAATGAAATAGATGAGAAAACGATGATGAGCCCGACTACACCAAACATAATCGTACTTTTTTTACCGTATTTATGACCTAAGTATCCTGCTGGAATAGCTGCAGCGACAAATGACAAAGAGAAAAAGGCAAGCGAGAAAGACGCTTCAGTATCCGTTAGATTAAGTTCTTTTCTTCCGTATAATGTGAATAACGCCTCAATACCTTGATAAGAGAAGAACCAAAAATATATAGCGCCAAGTAAGAAGAGGGTAGGCAATGTCCATTCTTGTTTGTAAGTTGATAGCTCTTTCTTGGCTTGACGAAGCAATATATGAGCCCTTCCCCATACACGCTCATGTGTTACTGTTTCTTGCTTCTGAGGAGTATAAGTTATATATTCTAGTGCATCACGACGTTCACGAATGAACATCATCAGAATAACTAAACTCATTAGTGTGAGAACAGAAGATGTTAAGAATGGTAATGCGATATGTTGATCATATAACTTTGAACCTACGGTGAATGCAAATATAGAACCAATACCACCCATGAGATTAATAATCCCATTGGCTTGCGTGCGCTTACTAGGTACAGTAATATCTGGCATGAGAGATACTGTTGGGGAACGATAGAGACTCATCGATAGATTCATAAGGACCATGAATAAAATTAATAACGAAAAGCTAGTACTCAGAGGTATTAAAGCACAGAAGATGGCAGCGAGAGGCATGCCGATCAGAAGAAAAGGCATTCTTTTTCCGATTTTTGTATCTGTTTTATCACTCTTTCGTCCGATTATTGGCTGCAGAAATAATCCGAAATAATTATCTATTGTCATTAAAAATCCGACTAGCATGGCACTTTTCACAACGTAGTTGTCTAAAATAAGTGGAATAAATGCATTGTATAGCCCCCAGGTTAAACTAATGCTGAAAAATCCAAAGCCAAGCAGCCAAGTTTTCTTCATAAATTTAGTCCTTTCCATGCAAAATTTGATGTAGGCGGTCAGGATAATCTGTAATAATTCCTGCTACACCAGCAGCGACAAAGCCCTTCATTTCTTGTTCATTGTTAACGGTCCACACATTGTAAATTTTCCCTTTTTGTTTTGCTTCTTCCACCCATTCAGGTATGACTGCATAACGAGGAGCGTGTAATGCATTCGCTTGTAAGGTTGCAGCATAATCCCAAGGACGATATAAACCTTCCATATAAAGAATACCTGTAGCAATCGCGGGATCGATTTGTTTGCAAAGTGCTAACGAGTAATGATTAAAGTTGGAGATAATAACATCATGTTGTAAGCCATATTCATAAATTTTATCGATGACTTTTTGCTCAATTCCTTGATAGATGAAAACGCCACTTTTGATCTCGATGTTCAATTTAATATGAGATTGTTTTGCAAGCTGCATCAATTCATCTAAAGTAGGTATTTTTTCTGCTGAATAACTTTCATTGAACCATGTACCAGCATCTAGTTGCTTTATTTCTGCCAGCGTTACATCTTTAACATACTTATTGATACCAGTTGTTCGCAATAAATTTTCATCATGAATGAGCACAAGTTCACCATCTAATGTCATCTGAACATCTGTTTCAATTCCAGTGGCACCAAGTTCAATCGCTTTAGCGAATGAAGCCATCGTATTTTCTGGGCAATATCCACTTGCACCACGGTGTGCGTAATTTATTGTCATCTGTATAAGCTCCTCAATAATTAAGTTTGTTAGTTGAATCGTACCATATACAAAAGCGCTTTCAAAGTGATTTTTTTGTTAAGATTAGCGGCATGTAACAATCGCTCAGTTCCTTTACAGTGGAAAGTTAAACTGCTATAGTAAAGAATAACAATGTACCCTAGGGAGGTATTTTTATTGGGTAATGATCTAGTGGATGAAATTTCAACAATGGGTGAGAATAATGACAATCATTGTGCTTCAAATTCAAATAGTTGTCATTCTTCAAGTCGAAATAGTCACCATTCTAATGAAGAAAAGCGAAAGCTTGTATCTAGATTAAATCGAATCGAAGGTCAAATTCGCGGTATTAAAGCAATGATTGAGAAGGATACGTATTGCGATGATGTGCTGAACCAAATTGCTGCAGCACAATCAGCCCTTGGTAGCACGGCAAAGTTATTATTAGAAGCGCACATGAAAAGCTGTATTGTTGACAGAATTGAAGCTGGTGAGCATGAAGTAATTGACGAACTACTCGTAACCGTAGCCAAATTAATGAAGTAAAGAGGAGAGAATATAATGAGTGAAGTCGTATTGAAAGTTGATGGAATGAGCTGTGGACACTGTGTAAGTTCAGTAGAGAAAGCTTTACTAGAAATAGGCGCAAAGGGAACAGTTGATCTTGCTAGTAAAAAAGTAACTGTACAATATGATGAGAATAAAGTGAACACAAAAACCATCGTTGATGCAATTGAAGATCAAGGCTACGACGTAGTTCAATAAGTAGAATTAGCAAACTCATCGTGGGAAGCTTAATCTAAGTTAGCAAACTCATCGTGGGAAGCTTAATCAAGTTAGCAAACTCATCGTGGGGAGCATAAGCTAAGTTAGCATACTCATCGTGATCACGATGAGATGTCTTGAACTACATCTTTTAAAGAAGGTCGAATTTCTAGTCTACA
>Ga0160453_100568_pt1 | contig 25681 bp, 16 predicted proteins | sample HID1971K_E6MG_FD_108228 | JGI IMG/M metagenome (GOLD analysis project Ga0160453, IMG submission 108228) | Enriched millipede-associated microbial communities from UW Madison campus, WI, USA - HID1971K_E6 MG | ecosystem: Host-associated > Arthropoda: Insects > Digestive system > Unclassified ...
CGGTACCAGGCCTGCGTAGTATTCCAGCACGTCGGCGCCGGTGACGATGTCGACGTAGCGGGTTTCCGAGTACGACTTGCCGGTGTCCAGGGTTTCCAGCATGGCCAGCTCGTCGTTGCGCTCACGCAGGATGTCGACGGCGCGACGCAGGATGCGCGAACGCTGCATGGCGGTCATCGCTGCCCAGACTTTCTGGCCGCGCTCGGCGCTTTCGACGGCTTTTTCGACATCGGCCTGAGTGGCACGTTGCACGTGGGCGAGGACTTCGCCGGTAGCCGGGTTGATGGCTTCGAAGGTGGCATCGGTGCCAGCGTCGACGTAACCGCCATCAATGTAGAGTTTTTGCGTTCCGAAACGGGCCATAGTGTCCTCGCAAGTGCAGTGTGTGATTGGCTTTCGCGTCACGCCCCTGCCGTGTTGGCAAGCGCCGTGCGCGTTGATTCAGCGGCCTGGTCGTCTGTTGCCAGGGTGTGCTGTTTAGCCAGTTGTAGATCCATGTATTCGTAAGCAATCCGTATCGCCTGATCGGTGTCGAATGCATCACCCGACAGCGCTCCACGCAACCACAAGCCATCGATCAGGGCTGCCAGGCCGCGGGCTGCCTTGCGTGCATGGTAGAGCGGCAAGACGCGGCGGAACTGGCAGCACAGGTTGGAGTACAGGCGGTGGTCGTTGATCCGCTGCAACCTGTGCAAATCGGGCTGGTGCATGCTGGAAGCCCAGAAGGCCAACCAGGTTTTCATTGCCGGGCCGTTCACCTGGCTGGCATCGAAGTTGCCCTCGATGATCACTTTCAGGTGGGCTCGCGGGCTGTCATCGGTCAGTGCCTGACGACGCGCCCTCACGCCCTCGTTGAGCATGCTCATGATGTAACCCATCGTCGCTGCGATCAGGCCGTTCTTGTCCCGAAAGTAGTGACTGATGATGCCGTTCGACACGCCGGCCAAACGGGCAATCAGCGCAATGCTGGCGTCCCCCAGTCCGACCTGATCGACCGCTTGCAGCGTGGCTTCGATCAATTGCTGGCGGCGGATGGGTTGCATACCGACCTTGGGCATCTTGCTATCTCCTCAGGCCTGCGAGCAGACGACGGGCGGCTGACTCGGCGAAGGCCAGTCTATTTTGTTTTGATTGAACGTTCAATCAATAAAGAATAAGCTCTGCGACAATTTGTGCCATTGACAGTTTTTCAGGCTGTTTCGAAGGCACGAACTGACACCCCAGGAAATCGTGTAACCCCCGGAATACAAGGCGTTGACGGGCTAGTGCGAAGCAAGATGCAGATTCTGCCCAGCGGTCATGGACCCTGCGGCGGGCCCTTGGAGCGGGCGGGGTGCTCTGTGACGAATGCGCGCACCTCATGCGAGGCGTGGCATTTTTTTGCAGGCCACCTGTCTGTTTTTTTGCAACGTATCGATTCGGGATCACGGTTTCCAGGGTGCTTTTATAACACCTGTAGCAGTGGGGCTATTGCACCAATTGCTCGGGAAAAGACTGATTAGCCTCCAAAGCCGTACTGCCCGGAGCATTCGTGCAATGAGTTCTGCCTCCCTTACCAAGCCCCCCGCCGAGAGGGTACGGGTCAACCGCGTCGTGTTCTTCACCTCCGCGCTGATGATCCTTGTTCTGACTGCCTTGCTGATCGCTGTACCCGAAACCGCTGGCCAAGTGCTGGGCGTGGCCCAGAAGTGGCTGACGCGCACTTTCGGCTGGTACTACATGCTGGTGATCTGCGGTTACCTGGTGTTCGTCGTCTACCTGGCTTTCTCCGACTACGGCAAGCTCAAGCTTGGCGGCAAGGACGACCAGCCCGACTTCAGCTACGGCGCCTGGGCCGGCATGCTGTTTTCTTCCGGTATCGGTATTTCGCTGCTCTACTTCGGCGCCTCCGAACCACTGGACCACTACTTCAACCCCCCGGAAGGCACCCCAGCCAGCCTCGAGGCCGCGCGCCAGGGCTTGCAGCTGACCTTCCTGCACTGGGGCCTGCATGGCTGGGCGATCTACGCCCTGGTCGGCCTGGCCGTGGGTTACTTCGCCTACCGCCACAACCAGCCGCTGGCACTGCGCTCGGCGCTGTACCCGCTGGTCGGTGAGCGCTGGGTCAAGGGCGCCGCTGGCAATGCCGTGGACATCTTCGGCATGTTCGTCACCCTGCTGGGCCTGGTGACCAACCTGGGTATCGGCTCGATGCAGGTGTCTTCGGGCCTGGAATACCTGTTCGGCATGGACCACAGCAAGACCAACCTGCTGGTGGTGATCCTGGTCATGGCCGGCGTGGCCACCGTGGCTGCGGTGTCGGGTGTGGAGAACGGTATCCGCCGCCTGTCCAACCTGAACATCATGCTGTTCAGCGGCCTGCTGATCTTCGTCCTGCTGGGCGGCGAAACCCTGCACCTGCTCAACGGCTTCGTGCAGAACGTCGGTGACTACCTCAACGGCATCGTGCTGAAGACCTTCGACCTCTACGTCTACGAGGGCGAAGCCGGCAAGTCCGAACGCTGGCTGGGCCTGTGGACCGTGTTCTACTGGGCCTGGTGGATTTCCTGGGGCCCGTTCGTCGGCATGTTCATTGCCCGTATTTCCAAGGGCCGCACCGTGCGCCAACTGGTCAGCGGCGTGCTGCTGATCCCGCTGGGCTTCACCCTGGCCTGGCTGTCGATCTTCGGCAACACCGCGCTGGACCTGGTGATCAACCAGGGCGCCGTGGAGCTCGGCAAGACCGCGCTGGAACAGCCGTCGATGTCGATCTACCAGCTGCTGGAATACTTCCCGGCCGCCAAGATCGTGATCGGTGTGGCGGTGTTCGTCGGCTTCGTGCTGTTCCTCACCCCGGCCGACTCCGGCGCGGTGATGATGGCCAACCTGTCGTGCAAAGGCGGCAAGGTCGACGAAGACGCCCCGCACTGGATGGTGGTGTTCTGGTCGGTGATCATCACCCTGGTCACCATCGGCCTGCTGTTCGCCGGTAACTTCGAAGCCATGCAGACCATGGTGGTGCTGGCCGGCCTGCCGTTCTCGGTGGTCCTGGTGCTGTTCATGTTCGGTCTGTACAAGGCCATGAAGCAGGACGTCGCGGTAGAGGGCGAGCGCGCCGAGCTGGCCGCCCGTGGCCGTCGAGGCTTCAGCGAGCGCCTGGGCCAGCTGGAGCTGCAGCCGACCCAAGCGGTGGTGCAGCGGTTCATGGACAAGCACGTCAGCCCGGCGCTGAAAGAAGCTGCCGCGCAGTTGCAGACCCTGGGCTTCGAGGTGGAATCCCGTGTCGGCCAGTCGCGCAACATGATGGGCCTGCGGGTGATGATGGATGAGGGCAACCCGTTCGTCTACGAAGTGAGCCTGGACGGCTACATGGCCGCGCCGAGCGAAGCGCCGGTCGAGGGCGAGCCGGAGGTGCGCCAGCGCTTCTATCGCGCCGAGGTGTACCTGCACGATGGCAGCCAGGAATACGACCTGATGGGCTTTGCGCCTGAGCAGATCGTGCGTGATGTGCTCGATCAGTTCGAGAGCCACCGGCAGTTGCTGGGTCGCGTCTACAGCTGAGCTGCACGACGGTGACAGAAAAGGGTCCCGCCGCAATGGCGGGGCCTTTGTTGATGTAGATACCCCCTTGCCTGCGTGGGTGCTGAACATCCTTGTGAATTACCCTCACCAGGAGCCCCTCGCATGCCTTCTCAGCAAATCCCCAGCACGGACCTGCCAACGGCTGTCCGCGCGATGTTCGCCAACCGCCCGACGCTGCGTCAGGTCGCCGGCGAACAACTCATGGCGATCATGCTCGCGCGCTATCCATTGATCGCCGTTCACCGGCCAACCCTGAAATCGGCGGAGCCCTTGTTTCTCATGCGGCCGCAGCCAGACGGGGGGTGGACCTCGAAGCCGCTGGTGGATGTGCTGCTGCAAGCCCTGCTCGATGCTACGTTGCTGGACTTCTCCGGCGTCGAGGGCCTCGACTGCCATTTCAGCCTGGAGCCGCCGCATCGTTTCTTCGCCATCGAGTCCAGCTTCGATACGGCCGATGGCGATCTCATCCGCGCGCAAGCGCTGGAAGCAGGTTTCAACGCATTGCTGCCGCGCCTGCACGAGCACTTCTGCACTGCGCAGATCCACTACTGGAACGGTGACCGTGCCGAGATCGACCGTGGCCTGTGGCTGCAGCAGATGCTGCGGTTGAGTCTGTTCAATGGGCTACGCAATGAAGCGCTGGACGCCGACCAGTGTGGCTGCCTTCACGACCTGCTGCTGGGCAGGACGCGCGGTTTTACCGTTCAGGCCGTACGTATTCGACTGCAGGCAGCAGGCAGCCGGTACAGTAAAATCCTGCCGAACTTGCTGGTCACTGCCAGCAGCGAAGTGCGCAGGCTGATGCTCTGGTGCTCGCCCGCGGGAGAGGTGCGCTGCTTCGATTCGATGGAGGCATTTGCGATTGCCTTGCAAGCTCGGATGAGCGTGCTTTACCGCTTCGAAGGCCTGAGCTGGGAGTTGCTCGACGGTGAGCATGATGCCTTTGCCCTGCAGGTGGCATTGCTGCTGGAAACCTTGCTGCAGCGTCTGGCGCGGGTGCGGCGCAGCCTTGCCCGGAGCGTCGATGAGCTCGAAGAGATGTACGCGCAGGCGTGCGAGCCGTCGCATTTCTTTGCCCCGCGCCGCGAACCGGCCAGCATTGCAGCCACGTTGAAGCTGCCGGGAGGCCTCAGGCGGGCGGGGAAGGATGACCAGACCGCCTATGCCCAGGTCGTGCTCGACCTTGCCGTGCTGCAGTCCGCCTCTGGAGGGGATTATTCCCTGGCGGGCGTCGAAGACCTGCACAGCTACACGAAGCGACGGCTGCGTGAAGAAATGCTCGCCGACCATCCGCTCGATGCCAATTATTTCTCCGATGACCTGTTGCTGACGGTGGATACCTTTGCCGACGACGGTCACGGGCTGGGTTTCGGTCAGCAGATAGGCAGCAAGACCATTACCCTTGCCGAGCTGGCCGTCGGCCGCCTGGATGCTACGCACGCCGGGGTGGTCACGGCGATAAGGCATCGGCAAGGCCAGCTGATCATGGGTTGGATGACCGTTGACTACCTTCGCGAGCTGGTCGGTAGGGTCGATATCGGCGGTACGTATCCGCTCTACGTCAATGCTCAGCTGGACAATGTCGACACCCGCGAGCAACGGTTTGCCAGGTTTGCCGAACAATGGCGGCTCACGCTGCACTTCGATGCTGTGCGGGCAAGAGTCATCAAGGCCATCGACGTTTCTGCCTACCGGGTACTTGAGCAATTCTGCCGCCAAGGCAAGGCGAGAGTCAGAATGGCGCCACTGGCGTTCAAGCGGTCGCCCACTTCGCAGGTGGTCGACCAGGTACACGGCATGTACGTGATCGAACTCAGCGAGCCTTCCGTGCTGCTTCTCTACTGCCCGTTGTACCCCCATAACGCGCTAGCGCAGTTCGCTGACGCCCAAGCCCTGATGGCGGCCATTAGCGAACCCGGTGCGTTGCAGGAGGCTGTGCTGATGTGGTTGGAGCAGCCCCAGCGGGCGATTTATGACAATGGCGGCTTCAGGGAACCCCATTTGCTGCACTGGCAATTCGATCCGTTCGACCCTCTGGAAAAACCTGCGCCCGCACAGTTGGTGTCGCAGTTTCACGGGCAGGATCTGGATAGATACATGTTCGAAGCCCGGCGCAAGCTCATGATCGAGGTCGCCGATCGCAGTGCGATGAGCAACAGTGAGCAGCGCTGGGCAGTGATCAAGGCTTTTTCCTGGCAGTTGCTGAACGCGATCTTGCCCGTGCTACCGGGGCCGGTTGCCGCCGTTGCCTGGCTCTACGCCGGAATACAAGGCTTGGTGGATGATGTCGAAGCGTTAGCGAGCAATGATACGTCGACGGTGACCGAAGCCGTCGTCGATCTTCTCAACAACACCCTCATGGCCCTGATTCACCTGCAGTTGCCAACCCCGCAGCCGGGAGGGGCATATCCTGTGACACCCCTCCGCCGGCAGGGCGAGCTGGCCCTCGGTGACGGCCTGGGTCTTCTCCCTGGCGCACAGCCTGCGCCAGGTGATGCCGTGTCGATAAGCACCCTGCAAGTGGGCGTGGATACCGTATTGGACTTTTCCTGGCACGGCGCTGGCGGCGTCAATGGCCTGTCCCCGACGCAGCGCGGCCGGTTGCGCCAGCTGGTGGCCGATGTTTCGGTAGTGGGACGGCGCCCCGAACAAATGGGCGCTGCTACTGGGCTCTACAGGCTGAGCGAGCGCTATTACGTCCTGCTTGGGTATGACGTCTATGAGGTGCTGCTTGATGATGGGGCATGGATCGTTGGTCCCGACAAGACTGTTGGCCCTGCGCTCATCAGTGACAATGGCACTTGGCGGATCAGCACCGGCTTGCTCGGTGGTTCTGGGAGGAGCCCTGCCCAGGCTCGGGTTCGTCAGAAGCTGGAGGCGCGGATCAAGCACAGTCTCGATGAAGTTGAACAGCACCTGGTTGCAGCGGGGCTTGGGACTTCGAAGTACCAGACGCTTGGTGCGGAAATCGAGGCCTTGCAAGTCAGGCTGGACAAGCTCGACCTTGAGTTGCAGCAACCGCCACCCGTTGACCCTGAAAAGCGTGAGCAGTATCAGCGGCTTCACGACCTGTATTCGCAAAAGCAGCAGGAGGTGAGTTCGCAGAAGCGACTCAAGAGAGTCGAGCGAATAGAAACGGTGGCCCTGCTCCATGGAGCCTATCTGGGCGCTGAAGCAGGCATGATTGCCTTGTTCGACAACCCCAGCTTCGTGCGCGGTACCGCATCAGCAGCAAGTGCACGGCAGACACTGGTAGAGGTACGTCAGAACCTTATCGGATATGGGATGTTCACCATCGATGAGGTATTGGAGATCAGCGATCTGAGCGGCTACCAGGTCCTGGTGGATGAACTGAATTCTTCACCGGAAAACAAGAGGGCCGAACTGTACAGGCGCTATGTCCACATGCTCGAAGGTATCGTTACGGATCAGCCGTTGATCATCGAGGCCTCCAGCCAACTCGACCGCCTGCTCGCGATCACCGATGCCAGTCTGGAAATTCCTTATGGCGCCGAGCCGATGTCGGTAGAGCAAATCATCGCCAAGCGTCAATCCTCGACTGTCGCCATTCGTTTCTTCCAGGCGATGAACCTGGCCGAGATCGCGTTGCAGCTTCGGAAAAGATCCCATAGACGTTTGCGTACTTTCCGTCAGACATTGGCCAGTGTGCGCTTGCGCGTGGCAGCCAACACTCATCACCTGTCCTTGTATTGCGATTTGCCACTGGGCGAACGCATCGAAATCCTGCAATCGGCCTGGGATGAGTATGTGGCGGCCATTCTTAACAGCGAACGCTTGAAGGGGCTGGGGGACAAACTGATCGATTCCCAGCGTCTCGAAGCCTACAAGCAACAGATGATAGAACTTAAAGCCATGGCCGCGGACGCCTTGATCGAGGCTGTGCGAGAGCAAGCGTCGGGCCAGGCCATGGCACCTCGGCGTGCCGTCTACCCACGTAAGGCGCTCCAGGTGGCGCATACGCGTGACGGGCAGATTGTCATCGGCAGCGAAACGATCATTGATGGAAATGCGGTTTTGCAGGTGCAGGCCGCATTCAGCAGCGAAGTCAGCCATTCCTTCCACCGCCAGGGCAGTGTCTGGGTCGAAGATGCCCGGGCCGGAGAGTCGGAACCCGAGGTGCTCGATGCACCTTCCGCGATAGACGAACAGGTCGGCGTCTTCGTCGAAGGGTTGCTCGCCGACAATGATCAGGTCATGGAGCGTGCCGCTCGCATGGTAGAAGAGGATGCCGACGACCAGGGATTGATTGACCTGCTCGATGGCTATATCCGCAATTTGAGTGGCCTTGCCGATCAGTTGCCCGCTGGCACGGAGGCCGAGGCGCTGTTACAGCGCCTGCGCAGTGCGATCATCCGCCTGCGTGAGGAAAAGATACGGCTACTGACCGCTCTCTATGCCAACACGCGTTATCCGAAGGCCCGAGGCTTGGCTTTCCTGCATGAACATGACCTTGTCAGCGTTGAGTATGTGGGGCCCCGGCGCAAGGATGCCGACGGTTATCTCGATGAGTACCGAATCAGCCTCAAGGCTTCGCAGGGGAAAAAAGCCAAGCCGTTGTGGGCCGCGCACTTTCACTTTGCCGATGCGCAAGCTTCCCCGACGGCGTTCGGCAAGGGCCATCTGAAGCTTTGGGGGCAGCGGCTGCAAGGCTACAAGGATCAGATGGTCGCGGCAAAGGCCGGTCAGGTGCTCAGGATCTACCGCGGTGGCCTGACCTATGCGCAGGCCAAGGACATCATTCCCTTCCATGACTTCGGTCGATGATGCCGTAACTGTTTAACACCGGGGAGGGGAGGGGCAAAGACATGGTGCACGCTCTTCAACGAGCGGACATTAACCATGGCATATACCACTCCCCCCACCCTTGTGGCTCTCCACGCACAAAGCGTTCCTCCCATGAGTCGCCCAACCACCCAGCCGGTGGACATTCACACCTGCGTCAAGGCCATGTTCGCCAACCGCCCCACCTTGCGCCAGGTGGTCGACCAGCAGCTTATGCAACGGGTCCAGGCGCGCTACCCGTCGATTGCCAGGCGCCGGCCTCAGTTGAAGTCGGCCGAGGCGCTGTTGCTGCTTGCGCCGCACGGCCCTGTACGGCCCCTGCTGGATGTCGTGCTGCAAGCCATGCTAGAAGCGAGGCCGCTGGATTTTTCCAGCGTGAATGGCGCCGACTACAGCTTCCAGGGGGAGCCGGCCGAGGGTGACGCGGTAGAGCCGAAGGTGCTCGCCGCCAGCCTCAATCAATTGCTGCCATTGCTGCCCGAGCACTTTTACCAGGCGCAGATCGCCTTCTGGAATGGCAGCGGTGAAGACATCGACCGCGACCTCTGGCTGCAGCAGATGTTGCGTGCGAGCCTGTTCGACGGTCTGCGCGCGGCCAGCCTGGGGGGCGACGAGCGCACCTGCCTGCAGGATGTACTGTTGGGCAGGCTGGCGGGCATCACCGTGCAGGCCGTGCGCGTGCACCTGCAGGCTGGACCAACGAACTACAGTGAGATCTTGCCCGATCTCCTGATCACTGCCAGCGACGAAGTACGCAAGACGATCTTGAGCTGCATGCCGGGCGGCCAGGTGAAAAGCTTCGACTCTCTGGAACAATGGGCGTTTGCCTTGCAGCGGCGCATGGGCCAGCGCTTTGCCTTCGACAGCATGAGCTGGGAGCTGTTCACGGGTGATGGTGATGCATTCGCCCTGCAGAGTGCACTCTTGCTGGAGAGTCTGTTGGCAGATGTCGCGCGGCTGCGGCGCAGCCGTATTGCTACGGTTGCGCAGCTGGAGCAGTTATATGCCCAGGCGAGCGAGCCTGCGAAATTCTTTGCGCCGCTCTCGCCTGAGGTCGATGCGCTGCCAGCCTTGCGCTTTCCGACAAAGCTCAGGGAGGCCGAGCAGCAGGTCCGGACAGCCGTTGCCCAGGCTTTGATCGACCTCACGGTGCTGCAGTCGGCGTTCAAGGCTGACGACGACCGGCTTCTGGTCGAAGACCTGAATACCTACGCTGCGCGGCGCCTGCGCGAAGAGATGCTTGCTGATCATCCGGTGGATGCCAACTATTTTCCCGATGACCTGTTGCTGACGGTCGACACCTTCGTCAACGACCAGCATGGCCTGGGCATCGGCCAAAGGATCGACAGCAAAACCATTACCTTGACCGAATTGGCCATTGCTCGGTTGATGGCAACGAATGACGGCGTGATTACCCATATCGGGCACCGTGAAGACCAGTTGATCATGGACTGGATGAACACGCACTACCTGCACGCATTGGTGAGCCGGATCGATATCGGCAGTACCTACCCGATCTATGTCAAAGGGTTGCTGGACGACGAGGCACTGCGCGAGCAGCGGATAGCCAGCTTTGCCGGGCAATGGCGGCTTACGCTGTTGTTCGATGCGTTACGCGCACGGGTACTCAACCAGCTCGACCAAGCCAGCTATCACGCGCTTGGGCGCTTCTGTCGGCAGGGCGCTGACGCCAGTGCCGGCGTCAGGGTCGCACCCTTGGCATTCAGGCGCTCGCCCACCTCCCACCTCACCGAGCGCGTGCACGGCATGTATGTGATCGAAGTGCGCGAAGTGCCGGCCTTGTTGCTGTATTGCCCATTGCTCCCGAACAGCCTGTTTCAGTTCGAGGATGCCAAGGCCTTGCTGGCTGCCATCTGCGAGCCTGGCAATCTGCAGCGTGCGGTGCTGGTGTGGTTTGAGCAGTCACGGCGCGCGATCTACGACAATGGCGGCTTCAATGAACCGCATTTACCGAACTTGTCGCTGGACCCGTTCAGTCCGTCGGACAAGCCAGCGCCCGCCGAGCTGCAGCTCGATTACTGGGACGCAGAGCTGGACACGTGCCTGTTCCGCGCCCGGCAGGCGTTGTTGCTCGAGATCGCCGATCGCAGTGCCATGAGCAATAGCCAGGAGCGCTGGGGCTTGCTTGGCAAATTTGCCTGGAGTCTGTTCCACGTTGTCACGCCTGTGTTGCCAGGGCCGTTGGCTACGGTGATCTGGTTGTATGCCGGTATCGAGGAGGTGGTCGGTGATGTGCAGGCTTTGAGCGAAGGAGGCCAGCCGATGCTCGAGGCGATCGTCGATGTGCTGGGCAACAGTCTGATGGCGTTGGTTCATCTGCAGGTGCCGGAAGTACGACCTGCCGCAGCCGCTGAGCCAGCCCTGCAACCTTGGCTCGATGCGCTGCCAGGCGCTGACGGCCCTGATGTGCGTCTGCTGCCAGTGCCCACGCCGGGTGAGACTGCACCATTGGCAAAGTTGCAGGCCAAGGCCGACACCGTGCTGGATTTTTCCTGGTGCGGAGTGGGAGGCATCAACGGCCTGTCGCCGTCCCAGCGCGGCAGGCTACGCCAGCTGACTACGAAAATTTCACTCGCGGGTCTGATGCCCGTGCATTCGAGCCGGGGGGCTGGGTTGTACCAGCAGGGGGCGCATTACTATGCAAAGTTGGGCGGCGATGTGTACGAGGTGCTGGTCGAGGACGATGGTATGCGCATCGTCGGCACGGATCAGACGGTTGGACCGGCATTGGTGGCTGAGCACGGTGTCTGGCGCATCAAGGCCGGGTTGTTCGGTGGTAGTGGCAGGGGGGTGGGAGAGCGTTTGAGCCGGAAACTCGAGCAACGGGTGACCGGTCCGTTGAAAGCTTTGCAGAACTACGTACTCGCCATCAAGCAAAAGGAATCGGGCTATGAAACGCTATCCAGTGAGCTGAATGAGTTGCATGCTTCGTCGAGAAAGCTCAAGCCTCTGCTTGAGCAGCAGCCACCGTTGCAACCCGTTGAACGCGAGAAATTCGACAAGCTCCAGGCGCTTTACCGCGATAAGCAAGCGCAACTTGAAAAGCAAGTGGTGAACAAGCGACGTGAACGGCTGGAGTTGGTGAAGCAGCTTGAAAAGGAACACCTCGGCGCTGAGCAGGCCTTGGTAGCGCTGCACGACAACCCCAACTACATTCCGCAGCCCGCGCGGGCTGCACAGGAACGCAAGACGCTGGTCGGGCTGCGACAGAACCTCATCGCCTACCAGATGATCATCATCGACGAAATGGCGGCCCTTGGTAGTTTCGGGCGATATGGGCCGGCACTGGATGCCTACCATGCTGCACCTGAGCAGCAGAAGCCCGCTTTGCTGCAGCGTGCGCGAAGTGTGCTCGAAGAAGCGGTCAATGACCTGCCAAGGATGATCGATGCGTCCCTGCAACTCGACCGTTTGATTGCGCTCAGTGATGACCAGCTGCCGATCCCCTACACAGGGCGCAGAATCCCGCTTGATGAGCTCATCCCGAAAAGACAGAAATCGACAGTGGCGCTTTGCTATTTACAGGCGATGCACCTTGCCGAGCTTGGCTTGCAGATGCGCAAGCTCAGCAATGAGCAGTTTCTCGGTCTGCGCGACGCGGTCGCGAGCAAGCGCTTGCGTGTGGCGGCCAGCGCGCACGACTTGTCGTTCTACTGCGACCTGCCGGTTGCCGAAAGAATCGAGTTGTTGCAGACGGCCTGGGACGAGTATGTCGCGGCCTGGCTCAATGTCGAACGGCTCAAAGGCTTGAGCAGGCAGGTGGTCGATATCAAGTGGCTGCTGGCCTACCAGCAGCAGATGCAGCAATTGAAAACGCTGGCGGGGGACGCCCTGGTCGCAGCCATGCGTGAGCAGGCCTCAGGGCAAATTGTGGCGCCGGCCCGACCGGTGCACGCACGCATGGCTCTGCAGGTGGCACATACGCGGGACGGGCAGATTGTTCTGGGTGTCGAAAAGGTCGTGGGGGGGCAGGCGCAGTTGCAGGCCAGCGACCCGTTTGGGACAGAGATTCTGCACCGGTTCCACCGTGAGCACGGGGTATGGGTCGAAGAAGTTGCGGTTGAAGAGGCCGAATCGCAGGATCCGTTGCCAGAGGTCGACGCGATGACCGCAGCTGTTGCCCAAGAGCTCCTGCAGGGTAACGGCAAGGTTATCCAGCGCGCTGAAAGCATGGCCGAAAACGATGCGGACGACGGGTCGCTGACTGACACCTTGAACGGGCAGATCAGCGACCTCGAGCATTTCGCTCGGCTGCTCGACGCTGATAGCCAAAGAGCGGAGCTCGTACATGAGCTGCGCGAGGGCGTTGCCGCACTGCGTCAGAAGCGAGTCGATCTGCTGGAGAAGCTCTACACGCGCACCGTCTATCCCAGTGCGCGAGGGCTGCGCTTCCTGCATGAGCAAGGTTTGATCACTGTCGAGTACGTAGGGCCACGCAAGCAGGACTCGAACGGCTATCTGGACGAATACAGAATCAGCCAGAAGGGCAAGCCGGGCAGCAAAGGCAGGTCGCTATGGGCGGCGCATTTTCATTTTGCCGATGCGCAGGCTGCGCCTACGGATTTCGATAAAGGCCATCTCAAGCTATGGAGTCAGCGCCGCCAAGGCTACAAGGACCAGATGATCGCGGCGCAATCGGGGGAAGTGCTGAGGATCTACCGCGGCAACCTGACGCTGCCCCAGGCCAGCGGCATCATTCCTTTCCAAGCGTTGGCTTGACGGCTGAAGCAGACCGGTAGGGTCACCGGTTGCTGTAGATGCCATGCCTGCCGTGTCCAGGCATGGCTTGGTTGCTGCGTTCGGCGATCATCTGCTTGAGACCGATCAGGGTGATGCCCTGGCTCCGGAGCCGGGGCAGTTCCTGCTCGAGAATGGCCAGCGTCTGCGGATAAGGATGGCCGATCAGCACGGCCGAACCCTGGCGTCGTGCCAGCTCCACGCCCAGGCGAAGTTGCCCGGCGATGGCCTCGGGCGTGCGTGTGTCGTCAAGGAACACATCGCGCGAGACGTGGGCCAGGCCGGTGCGCTGGGCTTCGGCGGCGGCCACGGTGGCTGCGCTGGTACGGCTGTCGACGAAGAACAGATGCCGCTGCTGCAGCTCGCCCATCAACCAGGCCATCGGCTCGCGCTGGGCGGTCATGCGGCTGCCCATGTGGTTGTTGATGCCAGCCGCATAGGGGACTTTGGCCAGGGCGGCCTGGAGCCTGTTGGCAAGCTCCGGCAGCGGCGTGCCGGGGTGCCAGGCGTAGGGGCCGCTGGCCGGATCCATCGGCATGTGCAGGATCACCGTCTTGCCGGCCTTGTGCGCCTGCCGGGCGAAGTCGCTGGCATGCGGGGTGTCGGGCATGATCGCCATGGTGACCGGGCCGGGCAGGGCCAGGGTGCGGCTGTCCCGCTCGCTGCTTTGCCCCAGGTCGTCGATGATGATGCTCATGTAGGCCTTGGCTGGCGCCGCATGTGCGGTGCCAGCCAGCAGGCAGAACAGCGTGAACAACAGATAACGCATGGCAGGTATCAGTGGCCGCCCTTGGTGATGTTCAGGCCCTTGAGCAGGCTCAGCGCCTGGCTCAGCTGGAAGTCGTCGTCCTGTGGCCGCTCCTTGCGCTTGCTGCTGCTGGTCGGGCGGTCGGCGCCGCCGTTGCCGTTGCCCAGGTGGCCCTGCAGGTCGGCTTCCTTGAAGTTCTCGGTGTCGGCCTCGGCCGTGAGCTTGGCGGGGCGCACCTCGATGTCCGGCACGATGCCCTGGGCCTGGATCGAGCGGCCGTTGGGCGTGAAGTACAGCGCGGTGGTGAGCTTCAGGGCGCGGTCGTTGGCCAGCGGCAGCACGGTTTGCACCGAGCCTTTGCCGAAGCTGTCGGTGCCCATCAGCACGGCGCGCTTCTGGTCTTGCAGGGCGCCGGCGACGATCTCCGAAGCCGAGGCGCTACCGCCATTGATCAGCACAACCAATGGCACGCCGTCGCTGGCGTCGGCCGGGTCGGCGGAGAAACGCAGCTCGGAGTTGGCGATGCGACCCTTGGTGTAGACGATCAGGCCTTTGGTCAGGAAGTGGTCGGCCACTTCCACCGCCGACTGCAACACGCCGCCAGGGTTGTTGCGCAGGTCGAGCACAACGCCGCGCAGTTTCTTGCCGTTGTCCTTGCGCAACTTGGCCAAGGCCTTGCCCACTTCCTCGCCGGTCTTGACCTGGAACTGGGTGATGCGGATGTAACCGTAGTCGTTTTCCAGCAGCTGGCTCTTCACGCTCTTGACCTGGATGACCGCGCGGGTCAGCGTCACGTCGAACGGATTGCCGCCGTCACGCACCAGGGTCAGGGTGATCTTCTCGCCAACCTTGCCACGCATCTTGTCCACGGCTTCGGTCATGCTCTGGCCGCGGGTCGGGGCGCCGTTGATCTTGACGATCAGGTCGCCTGCCTGGACGCCGGCACGCGAGGCCGGGGTGTCATCGATGGGCGAAACCACCTTGATGAAACCGTCTTCCTGGCCGACTTCTATCCCTAAGCCGCCGAACTCTCCGCTGGTGCTTTCCTGCAGCTCCTGGAAGTCTTCAGGGCCAAGGTAGGCCGAGTGCGGGTCGAGGTTGCTGAGCATGCCCTTGATGGCGTTTTCCAGCAGGGTCTTGTCATCCACAGGTTCCACGTAGGCCGCTTTGATGCGGTCCAGGACCTCGGCGAAGGTACGCAGTTCTTCCAGCGGCAGCGGCGCCTTGGAGGTCGCCTCGGTAGCCGGCACCGCGGCAGGCTTGGCAGGCTCGGCGGCGTTGGCCAAGGGCGCGCCGACCGACAGGGCAATGGTCAGGGCCAGCTGGGTGAGGCGAGGCGAGTGCAGCATGTCGAACGAACTCCTGATCCTGTAGACGCTCCCTGGGGAGCATCGGCGCAGCGCCTGGCGCTACGCCGTAAAAAATGGACTCAACCTCTGCACCACTGCGCAGGGTCGGTAGGCCGGCCCTGCTGGCGGATGGCGAAGTACAAACCCGCGCTGTCCTGGCCACCGCTGTCGCCAACGGTGGAAATGGCTTCGCCGGCCTTGACGATGTCACCGGCGCTCTTGAGCAGGCTCTGGTTATGGCCATACAGGCTCAAGTAACCATTGCCATGGTCGAGAATGACCAGAAGTCCGGCGCCACGCAACCAGTCGGCGAACACCACGCGCCCGCCGTGTACGGCGCGCACCTGGGTGCCTGGGTTGGCGCTGATCATCACACCGTCCCACTTGGCGCGGGCATCGCTGCCGCGGGCATCGCCGAAGCGCGCCAGCAATCGACCATTGACGGGCCAAGGAAGTTTTCCCCGCGCGGCGGAAAATGCACCGCCGTAGCTGGCGCCGTCGCCGGAAACAATCGGGCCGAGGGTGGTGCGGGCCTTTTTCGGTGGTTCGGCTTCGTCGCGGGCGGCCAGGGCTTGCTGCTGGCGACGTTTCTCGGCTTCCTGCTGGGCGAGCAGGGCTTTCTTGCGTGCTTCCTCGGCCTCGCGGGCCTGGCGGGCCAGGGTTTCCTCGATGGTCTTGAGTACTTTGCCCAGATCGGCCTGGTCCTGTTCGCGGGCCTGCAGCTTCAGGCCGCGGTCCTTCACGTCGCTGTTGAGCTTGGCCAGCACTTGCTGGCGCTTGCCGCGTTCCGCCTCCAGGGCCTGGCGGCGGCTGTCGAGGTCGGCGCGCTGGCTCAGCAGCTGTTCTTGCTGGCGGCCGATGTCCTGTTCGACGTTGGCCAGCTGGCGCAGGGTCTCGTTGAAGGCGCGCAGTTGCTCGGTGCGCGCCTTGCTCAGGTAATCGTAGTAGGAGAGGGTGCGGGCGAACTTCTCGGGGTTCTGCTGGTTGAGCAGCAGCTTGATGTATTCCTCGCGGCCATTGTTCTGGTAGGCGGAACGGGCCTGGATGGCGATCAGTCGCTGCTGTTCAATACGGGCGCTCTGGAGTTTTTTTTTCTCGGTATCAAGGCGCTCCAGCTCGCCCTCGGTCTTTTTTAGTTCTTGCTGCAGTGCCTCCACCTGCTTTTCGAGGTTGCCGATGTCGGTCTCGGTGGACTTGAGGTCTTTCTGCACGCCGGCCTTTTCTTCCTGGAGCTTGCCCAGCATCTTCTTGAGCTCGGCGATGTCCTGGCGGGTGGCGTCCAGTTGTTGCTGGGTCTGTGCGCGCTCATCGGCAAAGGCCGGACTGAGCAGGCAAGACAGGGCGAGTAGGATCAGGGCGCGAAGCATGGGGTTTGGCGTACCAGGGATGGAGACTGGCCTAGTATGCCCGCGCGGGCCTGCAAAAAAAACGCCTCGCTGCGGGTGCGGCGGGGCGTTTGTCTGGAATTCATGTGCATGGGGGCTGCTTTGCAGCCCAATCGCGGGGCAAGCCCGCTCCCACAGGTACTGCACAAGACTTGAATGTTGTGAAGCACCTGTGGGAGCGGGCTTGTCCCGCGAATGGGGCGCAAAGCGCCCCCAGTGCCTATCAGGCGTCGACCAGAATCGAAGTACCGGTCATTTCCACCGGCTTCTCCAGCCCCAGCAGCTCCAGCATGGTCGGCGCCACGTCGGCCAGCACGCCGCCCTCGCGAACCTTGACCTTGCGCTTGCCGACATAGATGAACGGCACCGGCTCGGTGGTGTGGGCGGTGTGCGCCTGGCCGGTGCACTCGTCTTCCATCTGCTCGACGTTGCCGTGGTCGGCGGTGATCAGCGCTTCGCCGCCCACCTTGTCCAGCGCCTCGACGATGCGACCGACGCAGCCGTCGAGTGCCTCGACCGCCTTGACCGCGGCATCGAACACGCCGGTGTGGCCAACCATGTCGCCGTTGGCGTAGTTGACCACGATCACGTCATAGCGCTGCTGCTCGATGGCTTCGACGATACGGTCGGTGACCTCAGGTGCGCTCATTTCTGGCTGCAGGTCGTAGGTGGCGACCTTCGGCGACGGGATGAGGATGCGCTCTTCGCCTTCGAAGGGTTCTTCGCGGCCGCCCGAGAAGAAGAAGGTGACGTGGGCGTACTTCTCGGTTTCGGCGATACGCAGCTGGGTCTTGCCGTTCTTCGCCAGGTATTCACCCAGCACGTTGTTCAGGCTGGCAGGTGCGAAGGCCGCAGGGGCCGGAATCTTCGCCGAGTACTGGGTCAAGCCGATGTAGGCCGCCAGTTTCGGCAGACGCGCCCGCGGGAACTCGTTGAAATCGGCCTCGACGAACACACGCGACAATTCGCGAGCGCGGTCGGCGCGGAAGTTCATGAAGATCACGGCGTCGCCGTCTTCGACCTTGACCGCTTCGCCGATGCGCGTGGCCTTGACGAACTCGTCGCTCTCGTCACGTGCATAAGCCGCTTCGAGGCCTGCCACGGCGCTGTCGGCGCTGTATTCGGCGACGCTGTCGACGATCAGGTTGTAGGCGGCGCTGACGCGGTCCCAGCGGTTGTCACGGTCCATCGCGTAGTAGCGACCGATCAGGCTGGCGATACGGCCCTTGCCGAGCTTGGCGAAGGCCGCATCGAGCAGTTCGATGGACGACTGAGCGCTGCGCGGTGGGGTGTCACGGCCATCGAGGAAGGCGTGCAGGTAGATTTTCTCGGCGCCACGCTGCGCGGCCAGTTCGGCCATGGCGACCAGATGGTCCTGGTGGCTGTGCACGCCGCCGTCGGAGAGCAGGCCGAGGATGTGCACGGCCTTGCCGGCACCCACAGCCTTGTCCACCGCGCCGGAGAGTACCGGGTTGTGGAAGAACTCGCCGTCGCGGATGGCCTTGGTCACCCGGGTGAAGTCCTGGTAGACGACGCGGCCGGCGCCGAGGTTCATGTGACCGACTTCGGAGTTGCCCATCTGCCCGTCCGGCAGGCCGACATCCATGCCTGAGCCGGAGATCAAGCCATGCGGCTGGCTGGCGCGCAGGCGGTCATAGACCGGTGTGTTGGCGGCATAGATGGCGTTGTATTCGGGGCTTTCGCTGTGGCCGAATCCATCCAGGATGATCAGCACCAGGGGTTTGGGCGTACTCGTCATCAATCAAACTCACGGTTGTTCAAAGATGATAAAGACACGCATTTTAGGGCAAATACGCCACCTGCGGCGAATAATCGTCCTATTGCCTGACCGGCGAGCCCTGTTTGGAACATGAAGTGACTCTCCCGCCCGGCCTGTCGGGCTTTGGCGGTCATGGGGGGCTGTGTATACTGGCCGGCATTTTCAATCGCCTGGAACACCGCTGATGGTTGCTCACCTGATTCAATTCGCGACAGATCACTACATCCTGGTTGCCATCTTCGTCGTTTTGCTGGTTGCCTTGCTGGTCAATGAAATTAGCCGCGGCGGCAAGAGCCTGAGCAATGGCCAACTGACCGCGCTGGTCAACGCCGACAAGGGCCTGGTCATCGATATCCGCCCGTCCAAGGATTATTCCGCCGGCCACATCGTCGGTGCAGTGAGCATCCCGCAGGACAAGCTGGCCAACCGCATGGCCGAGCTGGACAAGCACAAAGAGAAGACCCTGATCATCGTCGATGCGATGGGCCAGCAGTCCGGCATGGTCTGCCGTGATCTGCTCAAGGCTGGTTACACCGCCGCCAAGCTCAGCGGTGGCGTTTCCAGCTGGAAAGCCGATAACCTGCCCCTGGTGAAGTGATATGAAGTCCGTCATCGTCTACTCCAGCGACTATTGCCCCTACTGCATGCGCGCCAAGTACCTGCTCGAGAGCAAGGGCGTGGCCTTCGAGGAAATCAAGGTCGACGGCAAGCCGCAGGTGCGCGCCGAGATGAGCCAGAAAGCCGGCCGTACCTCGGTGCCGCAGATCTGGATCGGCACTACCCACGTTGGAGGCTGCGATGACCTCTATGCCCTGGAGCGCGCCGGCAAGCTCGACGCGCTGCTGGCGGCCTGATTTGCACTGCATTCAAAAACATTAGGATAAGGACCTGCCATGACTGACCAACAGACCAACGGCGCAGCAGCCGAAGACAACAGCCCTCAGTTCTCCCTGCAGCGCATCTACGTGCGTGACCTGTCGTTCGAGGCGCCGAAAAGCCCGCAGATCTTCCGCCAGCAGTGGGAGCCGAGCGTTGCCCTGGACCTGAACACCAAGCAGAAAGGCCTGGAAGGCGACTTCCATGAAGTGGTGCTGACCCTGTCGGTGACCGTCAAGAACGGTGACGAAGTGGCCTTCATCGCCGAAGTGCAGCAAGCCGGTATCTTCCTGATCAAGAACCTCGACGCCCAGTCGATGAGCCACACCCTGGGTGCGTTCTGCCCGAACATCCTGTTCCCGTATGCACGCGAGACCCTGGACAGCCTGGTGACCCGTGGTTCGTTCCCGGCCCTGATGCTGTCGCCGGTGAACTTCGACGCCCTGTACGCGCAAGAAATGCAGCGCATGCAGGAAGCCGGCGAAGCGCCGACCGTGCAGTAATTCTGCTGTTAGTAGAAAGGCGACCCTCGTGGTCGCCTTTTTATTGGCCGGTTGTCTGTGCCGGCCCTTTCGCGGGACAAGCCCGCTCCCACAGGGATATGGCCAGTCCTGAGACCTGTGCAGGAATAAGACCCGCTCTGAATGCAGCACAGGACCTGTGGGAGCGGGCTTGTCCCGCGAAGAGGCCGGTACAGGCCGTGTATCAACTCCCGGCGAACCCTTGTTGCCGCCACGCCTCATACACCGTCACCGCCACGGTATTGGACAGGTTCAGGCTGCGGCACCCCGGCCGCATCGGCAGGCGCAGGCGCTGCTCGGCCGGCAGGCTGTCCAGCACCTCGGCCGGCAGGCCACGGCTCTCGGGCCCGAACAAAAATGCATCACCCGGCTGATAGGCCACTTCGTGGAACGGATGCGAACCCTTGGTGGTAAAGGCGAACAGCCGCGGGTTACCCAGGCTTTCCAGGCATCCGGCCAGGCTTTCGTGGCGCTTGAGCGTGGCATACTCGTGGTAATCCAGCCCGGCGCGGCGCAGGCGCTTGTCGTCCAGCTCGAAACTGATCGGCTCGATCAGGTGCAGGTCGCAACCGCTGTTGGCGCACAGGCGGATGATGTTGCCGGTATTCGGCGGAATTTCTGGTTGAAAGAGGATGACGTGAAACATGCACGGCTCCAAGCATGAAGATGACGAGCATTCTACCCCTGAAGCGGACCTGCGATCGAAGGGCTTCCCGCGTGTGCTGCTGTCCCTTGCGATCGTCGGCGTGATGGTGGGGCTGATGATCGGTCGCCTGACGTCGCCGGATGAGCGTGTCCTGGAACAGGTGGACGTGGTGCAGGATGGCCTTGACCTGTGGTTCAACGAAGAGCCGAAGCTGCACGGTGAGCATGTCGAAGGGACGGTTGCGGTGTTGTTCGAAGCCCAGGGCAAGGCCCAGCGTGGGCAATTGAGCCTGCAGGGCAAGCCGGTGGGTTGGCGTTTGCAGAAGAGTGAAGAGGGGTTGCTGTTGACCCTGGTGGCCGCGCGCCCTCTGCACGGCGAGTGGGCCGGTGCAGAAGACGCTGGGCGCTGGCGTGTGCAGGTACGGCTGCACGAATAAAAGAGGGGATTTCCCGGCCTGCCTGTACCGAGGTCCCCAAAACTTGCGCGGACTGCGAATAAAAGAGGGGTTCACCCGGCCTGCCTGTACCGAGGCCCCCGAAACTGGAGATGTCTTGGTTATTGCAGGGGGCGTGCCAGTTTTGCAAAGCCCGGGAATATTGGGCTTTCAGTGGGATTTGGCCGGGATTCGAGGGGATTTGTGCCTTGCCAAGGTGCAGGTGGCACAGCTTCGGTGCAGGACTCGTCGATTTGGCGGGGTCGTTGTGGGAGCCGGCTTGCCGGCGATCACCGGCGCAGCCGGTGCCGTGCACTGCGGCGCCTGCATCGCCGGCAAGCGGGCTCCCACAAAGTCAGCGGTGAATTTGCATCAGTGCGTCAATGGTCCTCGCCCTCGTCATCATCGCCGCCATCCACATTCATCCCCAGCTCCTTGATCTTGCGGGTCAGGGTATTGCGCCCCCACCCCAGCAGCACCGCCGCATCCCGACGTCGTCCCGCCGTATGCTTGAGCGCGGTCTCGATCATGATCCGTTCGAAACTGGGCACGGCGCTGTCGAGCAGGTTCGACTGTCCGCGTGCCAGGGCCTGGTCAGCCCACTGGCGCAGCGCCTGCTCCCAGTTGGTGACCGGAGCGGCGTCCTGGGGCAGGTTCAGTAGCTCGGGCGGCAGGTCGCCGATCAGCACTTCGCGACTGGAAGCCATCACGGTGATCCAGCGGCAGGTGTTTTCCAGCTGGCGAACGTTACCGGGCCAAGGGAGGTTGCGGATGAATTCTTCGGTTTCCGGCTTCAGCAGTTTCGGCTCGACGGCCAACTCCTGCGCGGCGCGGCCAAGGAAGTGCCGGGCCAGGGCCGGAATATCCTCGCGGCGGTCGGCCAGGCGCGGGATATGAATGCGGATGACGTTGAGCCGGTGGAACAAGTCCTCACGGAACTTGCCCGCCTGTACCAGCGATTCGAGATTCTGGTGAGTCGCAGCGATGATTCGCACATCGACCTTCACCGGTACATGGCCGCCGACGCGATAGAACTCGCCATCGGCCAGCACCCGCAGCAGGCGGGTCTGGGTATCGGCCGGCATGTCGCCGATCTCGTCGAGGAACAAGGTGCCACCGTCCGCCTGTTCGAAGCGACCGCGACGCAGGTTGGCCGCACCGGTGAACGCGCCTTTCTCGTGGCCGAACAGCTCCGACTCCATCAGGTCCTTGGGAATGGCGGCCATGTTCAGCGCGATGAACGGCGAGGCCGCGCGTGGGCTGTGGCGGTGCAGGGCATGCGCCACCAGCTCTTTGCCGGTACCCGACTCACCGTTGATCAACACGGTGATATTGGAATGGCTGAGCCGGCCAATGGCACGAAACACCTCCTGCATCGCCGGCGCTTCGCCGATGATCTCGGGGGTGCGGGCCAGCGCCTGGGGGACGTCGAGGCCTTGCTGTTCCTGGGCGTGCTGGTTGGCGCGCTTGACCAGCGACACCGCTTCGTCGACATCGAACGGCTTGGGCAGGTACTCGAAGGCGCCGCCCTGGTAGGAGGCCACGGCGCTGTCCAGGTCGGAATGGGCGGTCATGATGATGACCGGCAGGCGCGGGTGCTGTTCGCGGATCTGCGCAAGCAGGTCCAGGCCACTGGCGCCGGGCATGCGAATGTCGGAAATGATCACGTCCGGCTGCTGCCGAGCCAGGCGGCCCATTACGCCATCTGCGCTGTCGAAGCTCTGGGTCGTCATGCCTTCCTGTTGCAGGGCTTTTTCCAGGACCCAGCGGATGGAGCGATCATCGTCGACGATCCATACGGTTTCACTTCGGCTCATGAGGCGGTGACTCCTTGTTCCAGGGGCAGGAAGATCGAGAACGCGGTGTGGCCCGCGTGGCTTTCACATTCGATCAGGCCCTGGTGCTGGCTGATGATGTTCTGGGTGATGGCCAGGCCCAGCCCGGTACCATCCGGGCGTCCACTGACCATGGGATAGAAGAGGGTGTCCTGCAGTTCCGCCGGGATGCCCGGGCCGTTGTCGATGATCTCGACCCGGGCCACCAGGCGGTGACGCACATGGCCGATGGTGAACTGACGCACCGCACGGCTGCGCAGGGTGATGCGGCCCAGGCGCAGCTCGTTCTGCGAGCTGATGGCCTGCATCGCGTTGCGCACGATGTTCAGTACCGCCTGGATCATCTGCTCGCGGTCGATGAGCAGGTCCGGCAGGCTGGGGTCGTAATCGCGCACCAACGTGATGCATCCCTGGCTTTCGGCGTCGACCAGGCTGCAGACGCGCTCCAGCACCTCGTGGATGTTGGTCATGGCCAGCGACGGCAGCTTGTTCGAGCCGAGCATGCGGTCGACTAGGTTACGCAGGCGGTCGGCTTCCTCGATGATCACGTTGGTGTAGTCGCGCAGCCCGTCTTCGGGCAGCTCGCGCGCCAGCAACTGCGCTGCGCCACGGATGCCGCCCAGCGGGTTCTTGATTTCGTGGGCCAGGCCGCGCACCAGCATCTTGGTGGTTTCCTGCTTGCTCAGCTGGGCTTCTTCCTTGGTGATGCGCAGCAGGCGGTCGCGCGGGTGCACCTCCAGCAACAGCAGGGTATTGCCCTGGTGCAGGATCGGTGTCACCGCGTAGTCGACGGTGATGGTCTGCCCGGTCAGTGAGGTCAGTTGCGCTTCACGCTTGGTGAAGGGGTGCGCATGTTCCACCGCCTGGCGCAAGGAATTGAGCGCCTCGGTCGACTCGGTGAACAGTTCGCTGATGAATTGCCCGTGGCTGCGCTGGCCGCTGACTGCCAGCAGCATTTCGGCGGCCGGGTTCATGTACTCCAGGCGCAGCTCCGCGTTGAGCAGAAGCGTGGCGGTGGTCAGGTTGTCCAGAAGCAGACGGTGCTGTGCATCGCTGATGGTCATAAGGCGTCGGTGACCTCTTTTGGCGCTGGCAGCCCCCGGCGTGACCTGGGGCGGGCGCGCTATGGATCCGCAGATGCCAGGAAAATGCAAGAAACAAACCAAGGCTCCGAAAAGAAGCGGAATAAGCCGAAAAAGGCCTGCAATTGCGCGAATTCGGAACAGAATGCCCTGGTTTAACGTTTTTTGTGATCCATTTTGGGCTGCCCCGAAGGCCCGCACGCAATCGGATGCACCAATATAGAGCATAGAGGTTTCAGGGTTTATCGCACAGTTGGCCGGTGGCGCGGATCAGTGCGTTGCGGGTCAGGTTGTCCACGGGGCGGCTGGCCAGGGCATCAGCCAGTCGGGCGGCGCAGGCGTGTGGCGGTTGCTGCTCGAATGTGGCCAGTTGTCCAAGCAGTGTGGCCTGCAGTCGATCGAGCTGCGGGCGCAGCTGTTGCTGCAGGTCCTGGCGTGGCGTGTCGGGCGCCACACCCTGGCGATGCCAGCGGGAGAGCAAGGTGTACTGCACCAGTTTGTTGGCTTCGATCTGGTCGGCGAAGAAGGCTTCGGCGCGCTGCGGGGTCAGGCCATAAGCGGGTGCGGCCGCGCGAACGTGCGCAAGCACCTGCTGTTCGCGCTGGGTTGCCTGCACCGGTTGGCCCTGGTCCCACTTGTGCAGCGCAACGGCCTCGGCCAGGCTCAGGCGTTGTTCGATGGCGTCGAGTAGTGGTGCGACCGCGGGGCTGTCTGTCGAGGTTGTGGTGCAGCCTGCAAGGCTCAAGGCGGCAAGGGCGACGAGGGAAAATGGACGCATGGCAAGTCTCCAGTGGGGAAACGTCGAGTGTGGAGAAGCTGCCGTATTTCTCGGGTAGGAACCTTCCGAAGCTGTTGAAGGCAGAAACAGAAACGGCCTCCCGAAGGAGGCCGTTTCATGTGATGTTGATCAGCGCCAGGCGCCGATCAAATCAGCAGCTGTAGTACAGCTCGTATTCCAGCGGGTGTACGAAGGTGCGGACCTTGATTTCTTCTTCCGACTTCAGCTCGATGAAGGCATCGATGAAGTCGTCGGAGAACACGCCGCCCTTGGTCAGGAACGCACGGCCTTTATCCAGCTCTTCCAGGGCTTCTTTCAGGCTGCCGCAAACTTGCGGGATGTCCTTGGCCTCTTCAGGTGGCAGGTCGTACAGGTTCTTGTCGGCAGCATCGCCTGGGTGGATCTTGTTCTGGATGCCGTCCAGGCCAGCCATCAGCAGGGCCGCGAAGGCCAGGTACGGGTTGGCCGATGGGTCCGGGAAGCGTGCTTCGATACGACGGGCTTTCGGGCTGCCGACGTAAGGAATACGGATCGAGGCGGAACGGTTGCGAGCCGAGTAGGCCAGCATTACCGGCGCTTCGAAGCCTGGGACCAGACGCTTGTAGGAGTTGGTCGACGGGTTGGTGAAGCCGTTCAGGGCCTTACCGTGCTTGATGATACCGCCGATGAAGTACAGGGCGGTGTCGGACAGGCCGGCATAGCCTTCACCCGAGAAGGTGTTCTTGCCGTCTTTCCAGATCGACATGTGCACGTGCATGCCCGAGCCGTTGTCGCCGTACAGCGGCTTCGGCATGAAGGTGGCGGTACGGCCGTAAGCGTCGGCAACGTTGTGCACGACGTATTTCAGGGCCTGTACTTCGTCAGCCTTCTTCACCAGGGTGTTGAACTTGACGCCGATTTCGTTCTGACCGGCAGTCGCCACTTCGTGGTGGTGAACTTCAACGGTCTGACCCATTTCTTCCAGTGCGTTGCACATGGCAGTACGGATTTCGTGGTCGTGGTCGAACGGCGGAACCGGGAAGTAGCCGCCTTTCACGCCTGGACGGTGGCCTTTGTTGCCGCCTTCCACGTCAGCGCCGGTCATCCACGAGCCTTGCTCGGAGAAGATCTTGAACATCGAGCCGGA
>Ga0160453_100572_pt1 | contig 25442 bp, 19 predicted proteins | sample HID1971K_E6MG_FD_108228 | JGI IMG/M metagenome (GOLD analysis project Ga0160453, IMG submission 108228) | Enriched millipede-associated microbial communities from UW Madison campus, WI, USA - HID1971K_E6 MG | ecosystem: Host-associated > Arthropoda: Insects > Digestive system > Unclassified ...
AATACTGCATCAAATGCTTGACGATCTTCATCTGTTATAATGAGATTTGCTGTAATTGCATCATTTAGTTCCTTAGCTGCAGCAATCAGCTCAGCATTATGAGTCATTAAATTATTTTCTTTGCTTGCCGCTGTTAGCACTGATACTAATTTTTTAGAAGCTTTTCCATCTTTTCGTATAGCTTCTGCTGATTTAACAGCGCTTTTCAATGCGGTACGAGCTTCTTCAGTTGCATCATGATCGATCAATATGTAGTGATCATGCATACCAACGTGAGTACCTGCCTTATAGCTTAGTAGACCCAATACAGGCTCTTCTATACTAGACATGTTATAGTCATATACATATACATTTGTTTCAACGTATTGCGCTACTGTACCTGCTTTTCCTTCAACTGTAAAAGCAAGATTTATTGACGGTTGAGCTTTCATTGTAAGACGAAGATATGATTGACCAACTGCTTCGTATACTTTTACATTTGAAATGTAACTTTTAAATGTTTCGTTAAACGAAGTAACTAGATCAGATGATTTGACATAATCGATCTTTACATCTCTTAAAGAACTGATTACTTCATCATTAATTGATACTAGCTCATTCAAACGACCAGTATGTACTTCTAATTCAGGCAGAGGACTATTTACATTTTCCAATGCCTTGATAGCTAAATCAATTGCTGTTTTAAGTGCGATATCTTGTTCCGACACTGCTTTAGCTTCTTCAATCGCTTCTGTTAGCAATTCTCTTTCATCGGATGATGCTGCATACACTGGTAATGCACTAATAAGCATTGCTATAACAATAATTAATGAAAGCTGTTTGTACCATTTGAATTTCATGATCATTTTTCCCCTTTGAATATCATGTAGTGAACTCTACAGCTCAAATATTTCATCCAACATCTTACAGTCGAGTCTGATAAAAAGTTAAGCTATTGAATTCCTGATTAAATTAAAATAATGATTATCATTCTCAGTATTTGACTAAAAAATATTAGCAGCGAGAACTGCTAATCACTAAGTTGAGAATAATTATCATCCTCAGTGATAATATCCCATCTGCTTTCCTTTCGTCAATAGTATTTAGAAATATTTATGCCAATTTACCTATTCGTCAAATTTTGTTCATATTATTAAATAATTCTTCTATAGCCATAACTAACCTATTGACAAAACAATCATTGCCACAATAAGAACTTTTCTTTACGCGATCAGAAATAAAGGAATTCTCTTAGCTGTGCACAAATCCCGATCAACTAGATGATGCGTACCTCTGGATTCGCAAACAACAAAAAAACCTCTTCAAGCTAGGCTTGAAGAGGTTTGGATTATTCAAAAGAATTGCTACATAATAGGATGAATCTAATAAATCAAATGGTGCCGAGGACCGGAATCGAACCGGTACGGTAGTCACCTACCGCAGGATTTTAAGTCCTGTGCGTCTGCCAGTTCCGCCACCCCGGCATAGTATTATGTATACAATATTCAATTGAAAATCAGTACTGCAAGTAAAAAATGGTGCCGAGGACCGGAATCGAACCGGTACGGTAGTCACCTACCGCAGGATTTTAAGTCCTGTGCGTCTGCCAGTTCCGCCACCCCGGCAAGGGTATGTAACTAATGGTGGGCCCTGAGGGACTCGAACCCCCGACAAATCGGTTATGAGCCGACTGCTCTAACCAGCTGAACTAAGGGCCCTTGATAATATAATGATGACTCATTATGTCCAAAGGTTGGTTGCGGGGACAGGACTTGAACCTGTGACCTTCGGGTTATGAGCCCGACGAGCTGCCAACTGCTCCACCCCGCGTCATTGCCATTTCTTACGTTATCGCAACGGCGACATGTATTAATATACAACATCCGACTATATTACGTCAAGCATTTTTTAATATTTTTTATTTTATTTATTTTTAACCATAAAATTTAACAATTTTGTTATGTTATATTTTGGTTTGTCTCATGTACTATATTAATTTACGGGATTTATTTAATAAATACTTTACACCATATCTCCCTTTTAATGATTTGAAAATTTCTATTTCTTGCGGGCAATCAAGACCGTACATCCAATAGTCATTCTCCATCCTCTGCACAACACAGCTTGCTTGAAACTTTGATTCATATAATCTGATCCAATATATCCACATCTATTGTTACCTCCTAAAACTATTATCTCCCCTTGATTGACTTCCTAGTATCAAAAAGTCACTTCGGTAGCATCATCCAAAGATAACGATAGATTACCCATTTTTAACAAAATCATTCTTGTGCAATAAAGAAAAATCCCCTTATGTTTAACCAAGTGTTAAGTTCCTATTATCGGAACAGATGTACACTGATTACCATAAAGGGATTTTCCAATAGATCATTTTGTTTCAATGAAAAACAAATCATTCTATAAGATTGAATTAATCTTCTTTTTTCTGAATTTGAGGAGATCTAATTGTAATCTTCTCACCATCAAACTCCATTAATACTTTATCTTTAATTTCCATAGCTTTCAGATATTCTTTTGGAACCTGAAGACGACCAACTTTATCGACGACCACATATGCTACATGCTCATTTTGTGAGGTATGTGCTGATAGCGATACGAAGCCTTCACCATGCGATCCGATCTCTGGGTTATGTTTTACGAATTCCGTACTTGTTAAGCCGTCTCTAATCGCAACAACACGGTCTACTTGACTGGCTAAGGTCATATCATGTGTAACAATAACGATCGTGACACCGATCTCCTTATTAAGCTTACGGAAAATATTCATAATCATATCTGAGGTCGCAGTATCTACCGAGCCTGTAGGCTCATCTGCTAGCAAAAGCTCTGGTCGATTAGATAATGATATCGCTATGGCCACACGCTGTTGCTCACCGCCTGAGAGTTGATGCAATTTGTTATGCATACGATGTTTCAGACCGACCCATTCTAGAAGTTGCATCGCATACGCACGATCCAACTTTCCAGAAAGCATCATTGGCATTTCAACATTTTCTAATGCAGTCAAATATGGTAATAAATTTCGCGCATTATTTTGCCAGATAAAACCGACAGTATCGCGCTTGTAACTTACTCGTTCTTCCTCAGTCATTTTCAACAAATCCCAAGGACCAACTTTCACTTGACCTGCAGACGGTCGATCTAAGCCACCTAGCGTATTTAAGAGCGTTGATTTACCACTACCACTATTACCGATAATAGCCATCAATTCGCCCTTCTCTACAGTTAGGTTCAACCCCTGCAGAGCGACAACTTCTAAATCATCAGTTTTATATATTTTTACTAAACCTTCACAATAGATCATGAATTAACGCTCCTCTCCCATTTTCACAGCTTGATGTACTTTAAGCTTTTTGATATGGACGAGTAAGAAGCCTGCACCAATTAACATCATCACAAGTACGACAATCATCAATTGATTCGTGTCGCTAGCTTGGAAGATAACTCGGAATGGTGGAACCATCTCCGCGGCATTATCTGCCGATTGTAAAAATGGTAAGAATATATAGCTGACAACTTTTCCTATACCAAATCCTAAACCAATTGCAAGTCCCGCCGTTAATAGTTGCTCAATTAAGAGCATGCTAGTTAACTGGGATTTCGAAAGTCCCATCGCACGTAACACACCAAATTGCACAACTCGACCTGACAAATTGAAGAACCAGTATAATAGATAACCTGCTAAAGTAACAGCAATCGTAACAAGGAACCCTAGACTTAAAATTCCAAATACGCCACCTCTAGTCGGTAGTTTCGATTGAATAATTAGATCATTACGTACGTCTTTAACCGTAACTACGTCTAATTTAGAAGCAGCTAGATGTTCAAGTAATGGAGCAACAGGTGCATCCGGTTCCATCTTCACCCATACTTCATACGGAATTAGAGGCAATTGATCATAAATATAATCCAAGTTAGCAATTAAGAACGGTTCACTATCTGGATATAGATTAGGCCAAAAAGGTACGATGCCTTGCACTGTAAACTCTAATGTCCCATCTGTGAAGCTCACTGAAACGATATCTCCTAACTTAAGTTGATATTTTTCAGCTATGTTTTCCGGTATAAGTGCACCATGCTCAGCCAATCCAAGGAATGACAGGTAATAGGCAGGATCGACATCATATAAATCTTCTCCGAACCAAGCAATATCATAGAAATCTTTATTATCAATTCCCATAATCGTACCTTTACCAACGGTCTTACCTGATACAATAATATTGTTTTTGGATTGAAGTACTCTGGTTGCATTTTCTACGCCAGGACTAGAACGGAATACTTCAAATGGTGGTTCTGTATACAGCAATTTTTGAGGTTGGTTATTGTTCCCACCGCCTCCGCCGTTTCCACCACCACCATTGCCTCCACCGTTTCCTCCATTACCGCCGTTATTGCCACCATTCCCACCATTATTTCCCCCATTGTTACCATCATCTGGTTTAGTAGTAGGAATTTTTTCGGGTACACCACCCCAATTGGTTTGAACAATAACATCTGCACCATTTTTATAAAGCGTTCGTTCTGTCGAATTCAAATCTATCGTTCGTGCTGCCGAAGCATTATAAACACCTAGACCTATCGTTAGAATAAGCAAAGTCATCAACGGATAGTAACCTTTAGATGAGCGAGATAATTGCGTTAACGTTAAGTAAGAAGATACTGGTAAATATTTCTTACCCATCCAATTACATAGTGCTAATATCCAAGGGAAAATCCTTAGACATAACAAACCAAGTGCAAAAATTGCTATCGCAGGTACAAAGAATAAAAATGGTTGAATTTGCATTTGATCAGATGATACGCCTGAATTAAGGGTGAGTAGTTGGCGTTCATTGAATAGATACCAACCGTAAACCGTAACAAGTACCAAAATAATATCAAGATACCATTTTTGCCAAAATGGCTTTTTATCAGATCGGGCTAAATCCTGCTTGTAACTTACAATTGAAGCTCTGGCGTATTGTACAGCAGGTATAATTGTAGCTAATAATGCGACGATAACAGCTATAATACCAGCAATTACAGTTTCAACTGAAAATCCTATCGTAATTGATTTACGATTGACAAAGGATAAAAATCCGTCTGCGGACCCGATACTTTTGGACATATACCAACCAATTAACGGTCCGATAACAAGAGCAACGAGACCGAGCATGATACTCTCAACAACATACATGCCGACAATTTGCCTTGTTCCTGCACCTCTACTACGAAGGACTGCAATATCACTACGTTGCTTATCTAGCGATTGTCTCGCATTCATCATAATGAAATAAATAACCATCGCAAGCATCGGCGCAGCTAAAGTAAATAACATCGTTTGTAATTCATTACTTTGCTTACGGAATTCTTTCAACGTTTCTGCGAACGACTGCTCAACTTTCGTATCTTTAAGTCGTTGATACAACTCAATATCTAGACGATTTAGAGTCGAAGACAGATCATTAATTTGACTGCTTTTTATTGAAGAAAGATCAAATGAATAATACCAAGTTGCAGACTGTAAGAAGATATTTTGCTTTTTCAGTAATTCTTCTTGAAGTAACTTCTCATCGACAAATAATGTACCGAATTGCGATTCAATACCTTGCGCCCAATAGGCATTAGAGACATCGAGTGGTGATACAATACCGACAATTTGTACGACGATTTGTTTACTATTATCTGCACGGTAATAGAATAGATCACCCACATGTACATCATTACGATACATGCCTTCCTCAATCATTACTGCTTCCAAAACACCTTTGTCTGTAAGCTTGTCACTGAACCATTGACCTTGAACTAGCTCATTATGATCTTTCAAACCGCTCATTGATTGAATATTCAAGGAACGTGTACGACTCGCATCGACCTTATCAGGAAAGACAGGGGTCACATTACTAGGTCGTATGCCATATTGTTGTACGAAAATATCATGTGGAAAACCTATCGTTTTCGGAATATTTTCTTGTATGTACTTCTCAACGGAAAGCAAACCATCCAAGTTATTCCCTGCTGAAGGTACACCTTGATACTTCATCATTAAAGAGCCTGCAGGTTTACTTTCACTATCTACCTTCAATTGTTGTGCAATGACGCGTTTGAGCGCACCATCAGCATACATTGGAATACTTGTGGCAAATGCGACAGCAACAATAAGACCTAGTAAAGTACTTAATGTTAGCCAACGAGTATTCCACATTTTACGGAAAATAAAGCGAAAGAAGGGTATTCCCATAACTTATCTCCCTACTACTTTCTGACCTGGCTTTAAGCCTTGTAAAATTTCGACATCAGTAGCAGTCTGCTGTCCGACTTCTACATCTACTTCGCTTTTCTGCCCTTTTTCATCTACCACTTGAACATAAGTACGGTTACCAATGCTTCTTAGTGTAGATGGTGGAATAACAATTGCATTTTCAGTACGGCTCGTTATAACGTTAATTGATGCGGTAAGACCTCTAGCTGCACCTTCTGGTAGTTTATCGATCTGTACAATCATATAATCCTCAATACGATCAATTTCACCAGCGGCACCACCTGAACCTTCTCCACCTGATGATTCTGTGGATTTATTTGGAAGTTGTTTAATTTTCCCTGTAATCGAACCACCATTACTAATCGATACGATTGCTTCCATACCAATAGCAACTTTTTCTTGCTCAGTTTTTGTTAATTTAGCACCAGGAACAAGTAGTGTTGTGTTCGCTACAATTGCAATTGGAGCATAAGCTTTAACAAGATCACCTTTTTTCACAGTAAGCGAAACGATTGTGCCAGAGAATGGAGCAGTAATTGATCCTTTTGCAATCTCTACTTCCGCATCTGCTAGCTTTTGTCTTTTCTCTTCAAATGCAATCCTTTGTGATTCGTAATCAGCTTGATCCATCTCATCTCTTGAGCGAAGTAGCTCTTTCATCGCAAGTTCATCGCGTTGGAAAGCTAACTTATCAAGTCGAAGTGTTTTTTGTAGTTCACTGACATCAAGCTCTGCAATCACTTGTCCTGCAGTAACCGTGTCACCTACCTTCACAAACACATCTTTCACATTAAGATCACCTTTAGTGAAATACATCGTTTCTTCTTCTAATGAAATAATTTTTCCAATGAGTGTTACTTTTGATTCTAATGTTTTCGTAGCCACAGTATGCTCTGGCTTTTGAGAGATTTTCGGAGGAACGATATCAGGTAAAACTTCCTCTTCTTTTTCATTCGGTAATAGACTACAACCACTTAATAATAATGCTAAAATAATCATTGATATACTTGCTTTACGAGATAAATTTGCCATCCACCATTTCATAAACATGGTCTGCAACCTCCAAAATTGTAGGATCATGTGTCGTCATACATATCGAAATTTGTTCATACTTAATAATGCTTTGAAATAACGCCATTACTTGCGCTGACATCGCAGTATCTAGTTCAGCAGTAGGCTCATCTGCTAATAATAGAATCGGACGATGTGCAATAGATTTAGCTATAGCGACACGTTGTTGTTCACCACCTGATAATTCGTAAGGACGGTGATGCATACGCTTTTCAAGCCCAACAAGTGTTAAGCATTCTTCAACGCGTTCTTTCCATTCTTTCTTAGGACGATTTGCCATCCTTAAAGAAAGTTCAACATTCTCATACGCTGATAATAATGGCATTAGTGCAAATGCCTGAAAAATAAAGCCCATTTCATTACGACGAATTAATGTTCTGGCCTTATCACTCAACGTATCGAACGGTTTTCCATTGAAATGGATACTCCCTCGACTTGGAGTATCTAACCCACCAAGACTGTTCAAAAGAGTTGTTTTCCCCGAGCCAGATCTGCCCTTTAACATAACAAGTTGTTGACGTTTAACTGTCATATTAAGTCCTTTTAACACATGAAGCTCTTTCCCACCTACCTGAAAGATTCGCTCCATTTCTCGCACTTCTAATAGTGGAGTGTGACTAGACTCGGCATCATTTTCTTGAATATGTAACTGTTCATTCATATAATCTCACGACACTCCTCACACTTATTCTACATTAGAGACGTTTTAGAGTTGGAAAAGGTTACAACTTTTTTATTATTTTCTAAAAATATTCTCATTATATTGATTTACTAGTAAGATTTCATAGATTAACTTATAGAGAAACATCAAAAAGCAGGCTTTCAAAAGCTAAAGTGCTTCCTTTTATCGTGACTGAAAAAAGACATTATCATTTCACTGATGCTGAAACGATAATGTCTAGTAATATTGTCCTTATAGCAGCAGAATATCTAAATTCTAGTTACCGTATGCTTGTGGATTAGCTCTCCATGATTGAAGTGCTGCTACATTGTCTTGTACAATTTCGCCAGAGGCAACAGCTTGTTCAATTAGGGCTGTATAATTTGAAATCGTTTGTAGTGGAATACCTGCTCCTGCAAAAGCATCAACAGCAGACTGGAACTGATAAGTAAAGATTGCCAATACTGCAAGAGGCTCTGCTCCAGCTTCACGAACTGCCAGTGCAGCTTTCAAAGAACTACCACCTGTAGAGATCAAATCTTCAATGACTACCACTTTTTGACCAGGAAGGACACGACCCTCGATTTGATTTTGCTTACCATGTCCTTTAGCTTTATCACGAATATAAGCCATTGGCAAATTCAATTTCTGTGCTACCCAAGCAGCATGTGGAATACCAGCAGTAGAAGTACCCGCAATGACTTCAACATCAGGATACAATTCCTTAATTAAAGTAACAAATCCATCGGCTACTTTTTCACGGATTTCTGGATAAGTCATTGTAAGACGATTATCACAATAGATTGGTGACTTGATGCCAGATGTCCATGTAAATGGCTCATTCGGACTTAGAGCTACTGCCTTAATTTCTAGTAATGATGCAGCAATATCTTTAGCTAGTTGTTCCAATGATACGTTATTCATATGAGATTAACTCCTCAATAATAGATTCTATTGCTAAACGTGGATCAGTTGCTGCTGTTATTGGGCGACCAATGACCATGTAGTCTGTGCCTTGACGAAGCGCTTCACTAGGTGTCATGATGCGAGATTGATCATTAAGTAGAGCTCCTAACGGACGAATACCAGGGGTGATCGTCTGGAAAGCTTGTCCACATGCATTTTTAATCGCAATTACTTCTGATGGCGATGCAACTACTCCATCTAACCCTGCCAATTGTGTTAACTTAGCATAGGAAAGAACTGCATCTTCAACCGTACCAGCAATGCCGATCTCGTCATTCATAACTGCCTGACTAGTACTCGTCAATTGTGTAACTGCAATGACTGTAGGACGTTGAACGCTAGAACTAGCTTGCCCGACCCCTTCAAGCGCAGCCTCCATCATAGCACGACCACCTGCAGCATGAACGTTGAACATATCAACTCCTAACGCAGTAATACTCGCTGCTCCACCTTTTACAGTGTTAGGAATATCATGCATCTTCAAGTCTAAAAACACACGGAAACCACGTTTTTTAAGCCCTTCTACAAAAGTGGGGCCTGCAGCGTAGTATAGCTGCATGCCCACTTTCATGTAGCAAGGAATTCCGTTCAATTGCTGAATTAACTGCTCCGCAGCAGTAGCACTTGGATAATCAAGAGCTACCATTATTTTCGAAGCCGCTTCTGCTTTTGTAAGTGACATACCTTGCCTCCTAAAACTTTTCGTGCAACGAAAAGTTGCATCGAAAGCATAATCTAAAACTTTTTGGTTACTTCTTGGATATACTTCTCAGCAACAAAAAGTTACTTCGGAAGCATGATCTAAAACTTTTCGTGCAACGAAAAGTTGCATCGAAAGCATGATCTAAAATTTTTGTTTACTTCTTTATGAAGTTATCGCTACACCTTTCTTATTAGAAAGATGTAGCGATTAATTACCTTCTATAGCTTAATCTTATTTCTGTTGCAATACTGGCATAGCACGAGATGAGAAGTTAATTGTTTGCATCATTGTCAGTAAAGCTCTTACTGTATCAAGTGATGTCATACATACTACCCCATTCTCAACTGCTTCACGACGAATTCGGAAGCCATCACGTTCAGGAGTTTTGCCCTTCGTAAGAGTATTCACTACGAATTGAGCATGCCCTTCGCGGATATGGTCAAGAATATTCGGAACATCTTCACTTAGTTTATTAACACGCTCTACGTATAATCCAGCAGCTTCTAAAGCATCTGCAGTACCACCAGTTGCCATTAGCTTGTAACCTACATTAGCGAATCCGCGCATTAACTCGACTGTTTCTTGTTTATCTTTATCCGCTACTGTTACAAGAATTGTACCAGAGTTAGGAATCTTCATACCTGCACCAATAAGTCCTTTGTACAGTGCTTTTGCAAATTGTACGTCACGTCCCATTACTTCACCTGTAGATTTCATCTCAGGAGTCAGTGTAGGGTCAACGCGGCGAAGTTTCGCGAAGGAGAATACTGGAACTTTTACCGATACATGATCATCTTCAGGCCACAAGCCATCTACATAACCAAGTTCAGCTAGACTATCATTCAAGATTGCACGCGTTGCAAGATTTGCCATCGGAATATTCGTTACTTTACTTAAGAATGGTACTGTACGAGAAGAACGTGGGTTAACCTCAATCACATATACTTTCTCTTCGTGAATAACAAACTGAATATTTACAAGTCCGATAACTTTTAGTGCTTTTGCGATTTTAATTGTAATATCTACGATTTGTTGCTTAATATCGTCAGAAAGTGATTGTGGAGGATATACAGCAATCGAGTCACCTGAGTGAACCCCTGCGCGTTCTACATGCTCCATAATACCTGGGATAAGCACTGTTTCGCCATCACAAATCGCATCAACTTCTGCTTCTTTACCAAGCATGTAACGGTCAATCAATACTGGATGCTCAGGATTAATCTTAACAGCCACTTTCATGTAGCTTAACAAATCTTCATCAGAGTATACAATTTCCATTGCGCGACCACCAAGTACATAAGATGGACGTACAAGTACTGGATAACCGATAACTTGAGCTGTAGCTACTGCTTCCTCAACCGTCGTTACTGTTTTACCTTCTGGCTGAGCAATATCCAAGCTACGAAGAAGTGCTTCAAACTTCTTGCGATCTTCCGCTTCATCGATACTTTCAAGACTAGAACCAAGAATTTTAACGCCAGCTTTAGAAAGTGGAGAAGCAAGGTTAATTGCTGTTTGACCACCAAACTGTACGATTACACCAATTGGTTGCTCTTGCTCGATTACGTTCATTACGTCCTCGAAGAACAAAGGCTCGAAGTATAGACGATCAGATGTACTGAAGTCAGTTGAAACTGTTTCAGGGTTGTTATTAATAATTACTGCTTCATAACCTGCATTTTGAATTGCCCATACAGCATGAACAGTTGAATAATCGAACTCAATACCTTGACCGATACGGATTGGGCCAGAACCTAGTACAAGGATTTTTTCTTTCGTTGTTTCAGTTACTTCATTCTCTACTTCATAAGTGGAGTAGTAGTAAGGAGTTACTGCTTCAAATTCCGCTGCACAAGTATCAACCATTTTGTAAACTGGAACCATACCTTGAGCTTTACGATAAACACGAATATCATTTTCGTTCGTGAATGCTGCACCTGGGAATCCTTCTTGACGAATTTCAGCGATTGAACGATCAGAGAAACCTTTACGTTTCGCTTCATATAATAATTCTTCTGTTAGTTCGGCAGTTGAGCGAATGATATCTTCAAATTTCACGATACCTTCGATCTTATCAAGGAACCACCAGTCGATTTTCGTTAGATCTTGAATTTCTTGAAGAGCATAACCACGACGGAATGCTTCAGCAACTAAGAACATACGCTCATCATCAGGTTTCATTAGACGTGCATTAAGTACATCTTCAGAAAGCTCAGTAGATTCTTTCAAATGAATACGGTGAGCACCGATTTCTAATGAACGAACTGCTTTATGAATTGATTCTTCGAATGTACGACCAATCGCCATAACTTCGCCAGTTGCTTTCATTTGCGTACCTAGTTTACGGTTCGCATCAACGAATTTATCAAATGGCCAACGAGGAATTTTTGATACGATATAGTCAAGTGCTGGCTCGAAGCAAGCATAGGTTTGACCTGTAACTGGGTTAACGATTTCATCAAGTGTATAACCTATTGCAATTTTTGCAGCCATTTTGGCAATTGGATATCCAGTTGCTTTGGAAGCAAGCGCAGATGAACGAGATACACGCGGGTTAACTTCAATTACATAGTATTGGAAACTGAACGGATCAAGAGCGAACTGTACGTTACAGCCACCTTCAATGTTCAGAGCACGAATGATTTTCAATGATGCAGAACGAAGCATTTGATATTCGCGATCAGACAATGTTTGAGAAGGTGCAACAACGATAGAGTCACCAGTATGCACACCAACTGGATCAAAGTTTTCCATGTTACATACAACGATACAGTTATCGTTAGCATCACGCATTACTTCGTACTCTACTTCTTTCATACCTGCAATTGATTTCTCAATTAGACATTGGTTAATTGGAGAGTAACGGATACCTGAAGCTACCGTTTCACGAAGTTCTTCTTCGTCTGCACAGATACCACCGCCTGTACCACCTAATGTATAAGCAGGACGAACGATAATTGGATAGCCAATTGTTTTAGCGAATGCTACAGCATCTTCAACTGTCGTTACGATATCGCTGTCTGGAACAGGTTGCTCTAGTTCACGCATCAACTCACGGAACAAATCGCGATCTTCCGCTTTCTCGATAGCTGTTAGTTGTGTACCAAGCAATTGAACATTTTCTTGTTCAAGAACACCAGCACGAGCAAGCTCAACTGCCATGTTAAGACCTGTTTGACCACCAAGTGTTGGTAGCAAACCGTCTGGACGCTCTTGACGAATAATTTGAGATACAAAATCAAGTGTTATAGGCTCAATGTAAACTTTATCAGCCATATTTGTATCTGTCATAATTGTTGCTGGATTACTGTTAATTAGAACGACTTCATAACCTTCTTCTTTCAAAGCTTGACACGCTTGAGTACCAGCATAGTCAAATTCCGCCGCTTGTCCGATAACGATAGGACCAGAGCCAATTACAAGGATTTTTTTAAGTTTATTATTTTTAGGCATTTTGTAATTCTCCTCTCAACATTTCCGACAATACAGCTTGACGAGGTTTTTGCGGATTTTCTATCTTATGCTTGCGAATCATTTCAATAAATTGGTCGAATAGGTAGCTGGAATCTTCTGGTCCAGGAGCCGCCTCTGGGTGATACTGTACAGAAAACGCAGGGAACGTTTTATGTTTCAAGCCTTCAATTGTTTTATCATTGTTATTAATATGTGTCACGATTAGATCAGTACCTTTAATAGAATCATCGGTAACTGCATAACCGTGGTTTTGTGAAGTAATGTAGCAACGGTTTGTTTCTAACTCTTTTACTGGATGGTTACCACCACGGTGACCAAATTTCAATTTATCTGTATCAGCACCACATGCAAGAGCAAACAGTTGATGACCAAGACAAATACCGAAGATTGGGAATTCACCAAGTAGTTGTTTAATTGTTTCCGCAACATGAAGATTATCTTTTGGATCCCCAGGGCCATTAGACAACTGAATGCCATCTGGTGCAAGGCGACGAATTTCTTCAGCAGTTGTGTCATGAGGAACTACTACGATATCACAATTACGTTTGGATAGTTCACGAACAATTCCGCTCTTAGAACCACAATCGATAAGTACGATACGTTCTTTGCTACCCGGATTCGTGTATACATAATCCGTAGATGTTCTTGCTACTTGATCATGAAGAGTTGGAGTTGCTTTCAAACGTTCTAGAAGTTCTTCTACATGCTCATTACCTGTTGTAATAAGTCCTCTCATAGATCCAAATTGACGAATTTTACGAGTCAACATACGAGTATCGATATCAGAAATACCTGGGATTTCATATTCTTTCAACAAATCGCCTAATGAATATTGTGCACGCCAGTTACTCGGAATTGGCTCATAGCGACGAACAGCTAGACCATAAATATTAGGGCGAATCGCTTCAAAGTCATCACGAGTAATACCGTAGTTACCAATGAGTGGATAAGTCATTGTTACGATTTGTCCACAGTAAGATGGGTCAGATAGAAGTTCTTGATATCCTGTCATACCCGTATTGAATACGACCTCACCGATCGTTTGAGTTTCAGCACCGAATGATAATCCTTTAAATAAAGTTCCATCTTCTAACAATAGTCTTGCTTGCATCCGTTTCACTCCTCAAAAGTTGTTCTTTCTATTCAGTCCAGACAATATTTCCATTAACGATTGTTGCTACAGGCCATCCTTTAAGTTTCCAACCACCGAATGGTGTGTTGTTACTCTTAGACAAGAATGTGCTTGGGTCAACTGCTTGTTCGTTTTCGATATCAACGATTGTAATATCAGCAGGCTTTCCAACTTCAAGGCTACCTTCTTCAAGGCGGAACACTCTAGCTGGATCTTGCGTCATACGTTTCAAAAGGAATCCTAGTGTCCAGCGACCTGTCTCTACAAAGTGTGTGTAAAGTAATGGGAATGCTGTTTCTAAACCAACGATACCAAATGGTGCAAGGTCAACACCTTTTGCTTTTTCCTCTGCACTATGAGGCGCATGATCCGTAACAATAATATCTATAGTACCATCCTCTAATCCTTCAAGAACAGCTGCTACATCTCGTGGTGTACGAAGTGGAGGATTCATTTTCCAATTTGCATCATCTAGGCCAGGAATGTTCTCATCAGATAAGATTAAGTGATGGGGACAAACTTCAGCAGTCACTTTAATACCAACTTGTTTCGCAAGGCGAATCAATCTAACAGATTGTTCAGTACTAACATGACAAACATGATAATGTACGCCAGTCGCTTCTGCGAGTAAAACATCTCTACCCACATGGATTGCTTCAGATTCATTAGGAATCCCTTTAAGTCCATGCTTGCGTGAAAACTCACCTTCAGATGCCCAAGCACCTACTACTAATGAATCATCTTCACAGTGTGCAATTACTGGCATATCAAGAGATTTTGCAAGTGTCATTGCGTCTTTCATCATCTGAGCGTTTTGAACGCCTACACCATCATCTGTAAAACCAATAGCTCCCGCTTCTTTTAATGAAGCAAAGTCAGTAAGTTCACGACCAAGCTCATTTTTTGTAATTGAAGCATATGGTAGCACTTTAACTAATTGCGCTTCTTCGGATTTGTCTATAATGTATCTAACCGTTTCAGCAGTATCTGTAACTGGTCTTGTATTAGGCATACAAGCGATCGTAGTGAAACCACCTTTTGCAGCAGAACGAGAACCAGTAATAATATCTTCTTTATGAGTAAATCCAGGATCACGTAAATGTACATGCATATCGATAAAGCCTGGAGATACTAATTTACCTTGTGCATCAACTACTTCCGCACCTTCTGTATTAACCGATTCATTTGCATCAACAATTGCAGCAATTTTACCATCTACAACTTGTATATGCTTACCTTCTAAATTAGCGCTAGACTCATTCCATACTTTACCGTTCAAAATCCACAAAGACATTTTCATCCTCCTACAACTTTTCGTTACCTCCTGGATATTACTTCTCGCAAACGAAAAGTACATCAGAAGCATAAACCTAAAAACTTTTCTTTTGCATCTATACTAGTCTAGTGCTCGCTCGATAACTGCCATTCGTATCGGTACCCCATTAGCCATTTGCGGGAATATTTTCGAATTAGCAGCTTCTACTAGTTCACTGTCAATCTCTACATCTCTATTCACTGGTGCAGGGTGCATAATAATTGCATGTTTAGCCATTTGATTTGCACGATCTACAGTTAAACCATAATTTGCTCGATAAGCATCGGCAGATTTCAATATTCCAGTTGAATGACGCTCTAGCTGAACTCTTAGCATCATAACTACATCTGCTTTAATTGCTTCTTCCATACTTACATATTGCACATCAAGATCTTTTGCTTGCATATCGTCAGGAGCGCAGAACATTACATTTGCACCAAATTGGCGTAATGCATATAAATTACTTCTTGCCACTCGGCTATGCAAAATATCACCGACAATCGCCACATTCAATCCTTTTAATGAACCAAAATGCTTTTGCATTGTATATAGATCAAGCAAAGCTTGAGTTGGATGTTCGTTGTTACCATCACCTGCGTTTATAAGTGGCACTTTAATTTTAGGCGCCATTTCTGCAAGCAAACCAATTGGTTTTAAGCGAATTATTCCCACGTCGATACCCATTGATTCTAAAGTTCTTACAGTATCGTATATAGATTCACCTTTTTCCACACTTGATGATGCTGCACTGAAGTTAATTACTTCCGCACCTAATCGCTTTTCAGCAACTTCAAATGATGTTCTAGTACGCGTACTGTTCTCAAAGAACATGTTTGCAACAAATTTTCCGTTAAGTAAATTATGTGTTTTATTGGCATGTTGTTCCCAGAAGGCAGCTCTGTCAAGAATGGATTGAATCTCATTTTGACTAAGATCCTTCAAACCAAGTAAACTTCTTGATTGAGTTTGAGTAATCGTCATAAAATGGCCTCCCTAGTGAATAATCGTAACCTGATCAATACTATCAATTTCAGTGAATTGAACTTGTATTTCTTCTTGTTTTGATGTGGGAACATTTTTACCGATGAAATCTGGTCGAATCGGCAGCTCACGATGACCACGATCTACTAGTACAGCTAGCTGTACGTTTTGTGGTCTACCTAGGTCCATAATAGCATCCATAGCAGCTCTAATCGTTCGTCCTGTATATAGAACATCATCGAACAGAATGACTTTTTTGTTCTTCACCAATGTAGAATCCAATTCTGTATCACCAGGTGCATTGGCAAGTTCAACTATCATATCAGCTATTTCACTTCGATCATCACGATACTTTGTAATATCAAGTTCTCTTACAGGTACTATTGTGCCCTCAATTTCCGATATTCTCGCTGCTACTCGATTGGCAAGATACACGCCTCTAGTCCGAATACCAACGATAATGCAATCTTCAATACCTTTGTTCTTCTCGACAATCTCATGTGCAATTCTAATTAATGCACGTCTAATTGCGGTTTCATCCATGATTACAAGACGTTCTCCTTCTGACACGAGCATCTCACCCCACTTTTCATTAATATGTCCATCATCAATACCGAACTGTCGCAAGGTAACAAAAAAACTCCTTGCGTAAGTCCGCAAGGAGTTGTGAAAGCTGTATGGATCGATAGGTTACCTGTGCCAAATAGTGCTTCCTTCACCGAGGAGCGTATGTTGGACACAATTCGCCTATTAGCCTTACTTCACGTTACCTTGCCAGCCTCACGGGGCTGAATTAAAGGTACATCTGTATTGAAATAATTATCACATGTTCGACATGATATGTCAAGCGAAACGGAGTATATTATAATATACAGACTACTACGTTTTGAGAACTTACAGAAAGCAGAAGCATTAAAGAAAAAAATTGATCTCAGCATATACTTCTGAATCAATTTATCTAGTGTTGGCTTCTCAATTACTAAGATCTTTATTTTCCGCAAAAATAGAATGAATATTACCTTCAGGATCGGCAAAGAACCCCGTTGTATGACCCCAAGACTTTGTTACTGGTTCTGCAATGGGAGTAGCTCCTTTGGAGACAAAATCACGATAAAGCTCATGAACAACTTGTGTAGATTCACATTGAAAATTGAGTTCAAAGGCTTGCCCACTATGTATTACTTTAAAGGAAGGATGCCCGTTCGTATTATCGGCCATTAAAGGTTTCGAGCATATTGCAAAGCGAACTCCGCTATTCTCAAATTCTACATAATGATCTTCCTCAATAACGATAGTAAACCCAATTACTTCACGATAAAAACGTGTTAAACCAAGGACATCATTCGATAATACGGTAATCCCTTCTAATTTTACTCTCATCTCATACAATACCCCTTTTATGGAAATTTATTATGATTATAGCAATACGCACAAAATTGGAGCAACTTATATTTATCGACATAAAAAACAGACATCTGATACCTTGTTTCAAATTGACGACATATAGTCGACTTTGAACAAATAAGGTATGCAATGTCTGTTAATGTGTGAACATCAAATTATTGATGTAATAAATTCAGTATATATTATAGACTAAGCTGTTTAATACGTTCGATTGCACGTTCTGTGTTCTCACGACTACCGAAAGCAGTTAATCGGAAGTAACCTTCTCCGCATTGACCAAATCCAACTCCTGGTGTTCCCACAATATTAGCTTCACTTAATAGGTAATCGAAGAAACTCCAAGAATTGTACCCCTCTGGTGTTTTCAACCAGATGTAAGGAGCGTTAACTCCGCCAAATACGGAGAAGCCAGCTTCACGTAAACCATCACGTATCATTGCAGCATTCGTCATATAATAATCAACTAGTTCTCTTATTTGCGCTTTACCTTCAGGAGAATAAATCGCTTCTGCGCCTTTTTGCGTTACATAGGAAACGCCATTGAATTTCGTAGTATGACGTCTATTCCAAAGTTCATTCACACTTACTGCATTACCTGATACATCACGGCCTTGAATTTCTTTCGGCACAACAGTGTATGCACAACGAATACCAGTAAATCCTGCAGTTTTGGAGAAGCTACGGAATTCAATCGCTACTTTTTTTGCTCCTTCAATCTCATAGATACTATGAGGAACATTATCTTCTGTAATGAAAGCCTCATAAGCAGAATCGAACAAAATAATACAGTTATTCTCAATCGCATAATCAACCCATACTTTAAGCTCATCCTTCGTCAAAGTCATACCAGTAGGATTGTTAGGATAGCATAAGTAGATTAAATCGACTTTTTCTTTAGGAAGACTTGGTTTGAAATCATTTTCTGCCGAACAATCAAGATAGACAATTCTCTCATAACGACCGATATTTGTAATAAATGCTCCTGCACGTCCAGCCATGACATTTGTATCAACATAAACAGGATATACAGGATCTTGCACAGCTACAATACTATCCGTACTGAATATTTCTTGAATATTACCAACATCACATTTCGAACCATCACTTAGAAATACTTCATCATTATTGAGTTCAACTCCGCGAGCTTTATAATCATTCGCAATGATTTCATTTATTAAGAAAGAATATCCTTGTTCAGGACCATATCCTTTAAATGTTTCTACATTAACCATATCATCAACAGCAGCATGCATCGCATTAATAACTGCTTGTGGAAGCCCTCTAGTAACGTCACCAATTCCTAGACTAATAACATCTGCTTGTGGATTTTGTTCCATATATTTCGTTCTACGTTTTGCTACCTCTGAAAATAAATAGCTACCTTGTAGCTCAAGAAAATGCTGGTTCATTGTTGTCATATTCGATCACCGATCCTTTACGTATCTTTTCGTTATGTATAAGGATAGCGTAATTCGACTTAAAAAATAATGCAGAATGTAATCAATTGTTTGTACATATTGCAGGTTTTAATTCTTTATTCAATGACCCCGGTAAAGAAAAGTTTAGTCTTTTTCCTCTGTTGCTGGTCGTTTAATCAATAAAATAAGAGACACTTGTTTCAAGGAAGGAGTTGAGTTTGAGTGTCCTCCTTGTTCATCAGTACATGTTATAAAAATTCAATATCTATTTTACTTATACCACTTTAATCCATATAATGTATACCACGGAGGTGAGTGGTAAGTGTGAAAAAAACATTAGAAAAAAGGTTGAATTATTTATATTCTGGGGAATTATTTTCTATGATCATTTTTGTACCTGTTAGTTATCTACTAAATTACACATTTCCCAATCTACAATTGTATTCTCTTTATTCATTTTGGGTATCTTTTATCCTTTTAGAGTTTCTTTTATTACAAGGAACGATTTATTGGTATGTAAAACTTAAAAGACTAAGAAATGAGAATAATTCTTTAGCTCCGATTAAGGTTGTTCGACAGTTACATTATACAAAAACGGTGAATATAGTTATGATAATGACCACAATTGTTGTATTTGCTTTTGATTTCATTAAATGGTATCCATCTTTGCCATTAGGTGGTATAACAATCACCTTCTTCATATATATTTTTGCGATTTTAGAGTTTATTAACTATTTTTACATTCAACTCTCATACAATGTCTCTGACATTAAAGAGTTGTTAAGAAATAGAAAACTGAAGTATTCCTGTATGAATAAAGATTTTAAGCGTATTAAGAAATTGGAACTCTGAAAATTGAGTTCCAATTAATTTTTTTCCATAAAATCGTCATTTTAAAACTTTACAGGGTCGTAGAATATTGCGATTAGATTAACATACTGAGGATAATGATTCGAACACTAGGATATACAAAAGGGCTGCAGATAAACTAGAACAAGTTCCAGTTTATCTGCAGCCCTTATAATTTCGATCTAGCGAGATCGCAAGTTGGTTAGAATCTCATTAAAATCATCAGGTAATGGTACTTCAAATTGCAATCGTTCGCCTGTGCGAGGATGCGTGAAACCAAGAATACCAGCATGAAGTGCTTGTCCCTTTAACGGAATAGTTTTATTACGTCCATATACAGGATCACCAGCTAATGGATAGCCAATATATTTCATATGAACACGAATCTGATGGGTGCGCCCAGTTTCAAGTTGTAACTCAACAATCGTGTAATCTCCACCAATTCGTTCAACAACCGTGAAATGCGTAATAGCATCTTTCGCATTGACGTCCGTTACCGTGTATAATTTACGGTCATTGCTATCTCGTCCAATTGGTGCATCAATGGATCCAGAATCATGTGGCATATTACCATGTACAAGTGCAGTGTATCGTCTTGTTACCGAATGTTCTTTCAGTTGTTCTGCAAGTGAGACATGTGCCAGATCATTTTTGGCAACCATCAATAATCCTGTCGTATCACGATCAATACGATGAACAATACCTGGACGCAATACTCCATTAATACCAGATAGATCTTTACAATGGTACATCAGCGCATTGACTAACGTACCTTTGGGATGACCTGGTGCAGGATGCACCACCATACCACGCGGTTTATTAATGACAATGACATCACTGTCCTCATAAATAACTTCCAGCGGTATATTCTCTGCAATAATTTCTAATGCTTGTGTTTCTGGCACTCTTACCGTTATCTTATCGTGTTTCTGAACTTTATAGTTACTTTTTATAATAGTTCCGTTCACTTCTACATGAGCTGTTTTTATCCACTCTTGCACTTGAGTACGTGATATTGCTGCATTCTCAATCGAATCTGTAATAAATTTATCAATACGTATCCCTTGTGCCTCATCATTAGCGATAAACTCGTAATTCTCTTGTTGTTCTATAATGTTACTCATTTTCTACGGCTACCTTGCCTTTCTTTTCTTCTTTTATGCTTAGAAGTGTATCAAGCATTATAAGAATTACCCCTACGACTATTGCAGAATCTGCAACATTGAAAATAGGGAATGTATAACTACCAAAATTAAATTTAAAGAAGTCAACAACCTCTCCAAAGCGTGCACGATCAACAAAGTTACCAATTGCCCCACCAAGTACTAGCCCTAATCCCGCCAATAACAGTACAGTTCCACTTTTACGAACGGAGTGAGCATACCAAATAATTGCTCCAACAATAACAACAGTAATGATAATGAAAAATACTCTTTGATCTTGCAATATTCCGAATGCCGCGCCACGATTTCGATGTGAAGTGATTAAAAAGAAATCACCTATCACACTAAATTGTTCACCAATCTTCATATTATTCACAATCCACTTTTTGGATATAAAATCCAAAATTAATACGACTACTGCAATAACATAATAATAAAATCGCATTCTCCCACTCCTACAACTTTTCATGTACTTCATCAGCATAACTTCATTGTGATGAAAAGTTACTTCGAAAGCATAAACTAAAACTTTTTCACTGGATTTTACTTTTTGCAGATGAAAAGTTACTTCGTAAGCTTAACCACACTTTTCATGTACTGTCCAAAATAAGTGTAGCACATCCAACTTTTACAATCTAGTTTTACATTTCTTCTTCAAGATGGAGTTTATGATCTCTTATCCCAAAGATTGCTCATACTGAAATTCGTCTATTAAGCAAACAATATAACCATTCCATAAAACGAAATGGTGGTGCAATTACGTGAAATCAATCCTTACGTCGCAAAAACTGCAGCATTTCAGATCCATTCTTCTTGAAGATAAAAACAGTATTATTCAGCAGCAACAAACTTACGCTGAAACATCTCCAATAAGTAGTCAGAGTAATATAGATGCTGAATTATCGATGTACGATAACCATCCAGCAGATCAAGCAACTGAATTATATGAACAAGAGCGCGATAAGTCTTTTGCTCAAGCGCAGTTACGTCAACTTACACAAATCGACGATGCATTGAGTCGCATTGAAAAAGGTAATTACGGAAGATGTGTCACCTGTCAAACAGCGATCGATGCTGAAAGATTAGAAGCTATACCCGAAACACTTTACTGTCAGCAACATGCAAATGTAAATCACGTCGTAGCTCCTCAGTACGAATACGAACCACTATCCTTCACCAAGCTGAACTATGATGATGATGATTACACCGGATTCGATGGTGAAGATATGAGTCAAGCTTTGTGGGACTACGGAAATAGTAATCTGGCTCAGAACTCACAGATGCTTGATACTGAATTCGCAGCAGAAATTAATGAGGAGCTTCATGGATATGTAGAGCCATTAGAAAGTTTTGTTGCTACAGATATAACTGGATCACATGTTCATATTGTGCGTAATGCCGCTTATCAAGAGTATATGAAGGCTCATGAAGGCGACGAAGATTTAGAGCTATTATAAATCTATTGCAATTATTCTATTTGCTTCTGTACAATTCTTACAATATCAGCAATATAATCACCAATAATCGGCAAATTAAGTGCACCTAACGCTTGCAACAACCAAACAATAAAAGTAGCAAAGAAAGCTAAACCTACAGCAGAGCCTACACCCCTAGCGATACCACCCATAAAATTACGCCACAACAACTTAAATGGTCGATTCATAAGGGTTATGTAATCTGCTATTTGTGTACGTTCAAGATCATTCGTAACTTTGACTAGCCGTTCCTCTATTGCATCAAGAGATTGCTTTAACTTGGATAGCTCATCATTATCAGGTTTCGTCATTGTTACTCCTCCTCATCATTCAGTTATTTTTTATTTATAAAGAATATTACAAAGTGATTCATCATAATTACAAATGGACTATTAAACTTCTTATGAAAATACCCGCTCGCCACATAGGCAAGCGGGCATTTTATTAATATGTCCTTATTTGTTAATGAAAATGCCTATCGATTTGTCACCAAGTTGTACAATCTCCATACCCTCTTTTTCCGCAAATGAAACAGATTGGACAAGAAGATTTTCATGCAACAACTGATCAAATTTCTGTAAAGCCGATTGCAAATCATTATCAACATGCAATACAAGATCAATACGTTTTTCAATCGGAAGATCAAGTTTCTTACGAGTATCCTGTACTGCGCGAATAACTTCACGAACCCAACCCTCTTGTTCTAACTCTTCCGTAATATCTGTATTAAGTGCCACAGTTACACCATTACCAGAAGCAGAAGCAAATCCTGATTTTGCTTTTTTCTCAACAAGTAGTTCATCAAGAGTAACTTCTAGTGTCTCGCCTTCTTCGGTCGTGAACGAATAGTTACCGCTATTGACGATCGCACGTGTTTCTTCAGCCGACATTTCTTTAAGTGTGTTTTGAATCGGAGAAACCTGTTTACCAAACTTGCGACCCGCTACTTTAAGATTCAATTTCAAACTGAAATCTACAAAGCCACTGTCAGAATTTTGGACAACAATCGATTTTACATTGATCTCTTCTTTAATAATGTCTTCATAAGAAGTCACTTCAAATTCACGATCTAGAGAAACGATTAGCTCGGAAAGTGGTTGCCGAGTTTTGATGCCTGTCTCGTTACGAACATTACGTGCAAGCTCTACAATTACTTTCGAGCTTTCCATATCGCGCTCAAGCTCCGCATCAATAAGACTTTCATCTGCTACTGGATAATCTCCAAGATGAACACTTTCTCCGCCACCAAGATTGCCCCAAACATCTTCAGCAAGTAACGGCGTATATGGTGCGATTACTTGAGATAATGTAAGCAATACATGACGTAATGTTTGATATGCTGCTACTTTATCTTCTGTAAGACCACTTCCCCAGAAACGATCACGCGAACGACGAATATACCAGTTACTTAATTCATCAACGAATACTTCAATTGATCTTGCAGGATTCAAGAAGTCATTGACTTCAAGGCCTTTGGATACCGTTTTAATTAGCGTATTTAGACGAGAAATAACCCAACGATCTAATTTATTCGTAGATGCTACTGTTGCATGTTTTTCATGATTAAATCCATCAATAGAAGCATATAACGCATAGAATGCATGAGTGTTAACAATTGTATCAATAACTTTAGATTTCGCTTCAGCTACGATACCTTTAGAGAATCGTTTGCTGTTCCAAGGTGCACTATCCGCAAGTAAAGCCCAGCGGAATGCATCTGTACCGAACTCTTCGATGATTTCCCAAGGATCGATGACATTACCTTTAGATTTGGACATTTTCTGCCCATTCTCATCAAGGATATGACCTGTTGAAAGAACCGCTTTATATGGCGCTTTACCATTGAACAACGTTGAAACTGCTAGTAAGCTATAGAACCAGCCACGAGTTTGGTCGATTCCTTCACAAATAATATCAGCAGGATATTGATCTTCGAATTTAGCATTATCACCAAATGGATAATGTTGTTGTGCAAACGGCATAGAACCACTATCAAACCACACGTCAATAACTTCAGAAGTACGTCTCATCACTGCACCTTCAGCAAATGGACTCTTCAGTAAAATCTCATCTACATATGGTTTGTGTAATTCAATATCTTCTGGCACGAAGTCTACTGCACGCGCGCGTAGATCTGAGATACTACTTGGCGCATATTGCTTACCAGTCTCTTCGCAAATCCATACATTAAGTGGTGTACCCCAATAACGATTACGGCTAATATTCCAATCGACTAGATCCTCAAGGAACTTACCAAAGCGCCCTTCACGGATATGACCTGGATACCATTCTACTCCAGCATTGTTAGCAATCAATTGATCTTTCACAGCAGTTGTCTCGATAAACCAGCTTTCTGTTGCATAGTACAGTAGTGGAGATTTACAACGCCAGCAGAATGGATAACTATGTTCATAACGTTCTTTAGAAAACAATAGTCCTTTTTCACTTAGCATTTTCACGATATCTACATCGCAATCTTTCACGAAGCGACCAGCAAGATCAGTAATCTCGTCGATGTAACGACCAGCATTGTTTACTACTGCTAACATACTCATACCATTAGCACGCGCAACACGATAGTCATCCTCA
>Ga0160453_100574_pt1 | contig 25386 bp, 23 predicted proteins | sample HID1971K_E6MG_FD_108228 | JGI IMG/M metagenome (GOLD analysis project Ga0160453, IMG submission 108228) | Enriched millipede-associated microbial communities from UW Madison campus, WI, USA - HID1971K_E6 MG | ecosystem: Host-associated > Arthropoda: Insects > Digestive system > Unclassified ...
GCACGCCCCGACTGCCCGACCCCGGCATGGGCATCCCGCCGGTTCTCGCCGAGTGGGCGGGCGTCGCCGACGTCGCGCGGCTACCCGAGCCGCTGTCGCGGCGCCTGGCGCAGTTCGCTCGATCGGCGACCAGCATGGCGCCGACGGCACGCGCCCGGACGGCGGCATCCCTCGCCCGCGAGACGGCCGAATACGTGTCGCCGGTGCCGGCGGTCGACCCCGAGACGTTCCTCATCGGCGTGGTCGCGCTGCGCCGCGGGCGCGAACTGCGCGCGCTGCAACTGGAGACCGCTCGCGTCGACGCGCTGACGGCGCCGGTGTCGGCGCCGCCGCGCGGATTCCCGCAGCGCTGACGCGCTGCCGGCTCAGTACCGGTAGTGGTCGAGCTTGTACGGGCCCTCGACGGGGACGCCGATGTAGGCGGCCTGCTCGTCCGACAGCGTGGTCAGCTGCACACCGAGCGCATCGAGGTGCAGCCGTGCGACCTTCTCATCGAGGTGCTTGGGCAGCACGTAGACCGCCGTCGGGTACTCGTCGCGCTTGGTGAACAGCTCGATCTGCGCGAGCACCTGGTTGGTGAACGACGCGCTCATCACGAACGACGGGTGCCCGGTCGCGTTGCCGAGGTTCAGCAGGCGCCCCTCGCTCAGCACCAGCACGCTGCGGCCGGTCGGCAGGCGCCACTCGTGCACCTGCGGCTTGATCTCGATCTTCTCAACGCCCTCGAGCGCCTCCAGCGCCGCCATGTCGATCTCGTTGTCGAAGTGGCCGACGTTGCCGACGATCGCGAGGTGCTTGAGCCCCAGCAGGTCGTCGACGGTGACGACGTCCTTGTTGCCGGTGCCGGTGATCAGGATGTCGACCTGCCCGGCGACGTCCGCCAGCCGCGCCACCTGGTAGCCGTCCATCGCGGCCTGCAGCGCGCAGATCGGGTCGACCTCGCTCACGATCACCCGCGCGCCCTGGCCGCGCAGCGCCTCGGCGGCGCCCTTGCCGACGTCGCCGTAACCGCAGACGAAGGCGACCTTGCCGCCCATCAGGACGTCGGTGGCACGGTTGATGCCGTCGGGAAGCGAGTGACGGATGCCGTACTTGTTGTCGAACTTCGACTTCGTGACCGAGTCGTTCACGTTGATCGCGGGGAACAGCAGCTCGCCGGCCGCCGCGAGCTCGTACAGGCGGTGCACGCCGGTGGTCGTCTCCTCGGTCACGCCGAGGAGGTCGGCCGCCATCCGGGTGAAGCGCTGCGGGTCGCGCGCGAGGCTCGCCCGGAGGGTGTCGAGCACGATGCGGTACTCGGCGGAGTCGTCGGCTGCGGCATCCGGCACGGCCCCCGCCTGCTCGAACTCGACGCCCTTGTGCACGAGCAGGGTCGCGTCGCCGCCGTCGTCGAGGATCATGTTCGGGCCGTCGAAGCCCTCCGCCGTCCAGTCGAAGATGCGGTCGGCGAGGCGCCAGTACTCCTCGAGGGTCTCACCCTTCCACGCGAAGACCGGGACGCCGGCGGGGGCGTCCACGGTGCCGGTCGGGCCGACGACGACGGCCGCGGCCGCCTCGTCCTGCGTCGAGAAGATGTTGCAGCTGGCCCAGCGCACCTGCGCACCGAGGGCGACGAGGGTCTCGATGAGCACGGCCGTCTGCACGGTCATGTGCAGCGAGCCGGCGATGCGCGCGCCCTTCAGCGGCTGCGATGCGCCGAACTCCTCGCGCAGTGCCATGAGGCCGGGCATCTCGTTCTCGGCGAGACGCAGCTGGTGACGGCCCGCCTCCGCGAGCGACAGATCGGCGACCTCGTACTCGAAGACGGAAGCGGATGCCTCGGCGGACGTGGCGACGGCGGTGTGGGTCGGCATCCGCCCATTGTCCCACGCCCGCGGCGGAGCCTGAGAGCCGTCCGATTCCGGCGTCAGGTGCGCAGGGTCTCGTGACGCACGACCACCCAGCCCTTGGGGACGGACAGGCGCTCGGTGTGCGGGGCGCAGAGGTCGTGCGCATGCGGGTCGCCCGATGCACCGAGCGGACCGATCGCCGCCATCTGGTCGGCGTAGTCGTACGTGAGGGTCGACACCGCCTCGCGGGCGCAGCCGACCTTGGAGCAGACTCTCTGGCGCATCACGGTGACGCTACCGCGAACCGGCGACACCCGGCCGCATGCCGCGCCGCACGCGTCCCTCGCGTCTCTCTCCATCGCGTCTCTCCCACCGCCCCGCACTCGGCGATCCGCCCGAAGTCGGACCCTCCACCCCACAATCCCCGAACCCCGGCAGATCCCCGAACCCCCGGCATCCACCCCGCGCACCCCGGACTCGGCGATCCGCCCGAAGTCGGACCCTCCACCCCACACTCCCCGAACCCCGGCAGATCCCCGAACCCCGGCATCCACCCCCACCGCCCCGGCCTAGGATGGACGCATGGCGTGGCGTCGGACCCGGACCAGCGAACGCGCGGTGGTGCGCCGTCCGGCGCGGCATGGCCGCCATGGCCGCGAGGGCCGCAGCTCGGTCGTCCGGCCGCCGCTCCCCCCGCTCGACACCCGGGTGGACCGCTTCGACCTGTCGGTCGGCACCGCCGCGGAGTTCCTGCGCTCGGCGTGGTCCGAGCTGCGCGACGTGCGGTTCGAGGTCGCCGACATGCCCGCCGGGACCGATGACGACGGCATCCCCCGCTGGAGCGTGCTGCGCGACGAACGCCGCATCATCCTCTACCGCCTGCCGATCGAGCGCCTCAGCCATCTGCACCGCGACGACGAACTGCACCACCGCATGCTGGTCGAAGGGGCGGTGTTCCGCGCCGCCGCCGAATACCTCGATCGCGACCCGTGGGACCTCGGGCCCGAGCGCTTCCGCTACTTCTGACGCGCCGCTACGGGTACACGACGATCTCGTGCGCCGCGACGTCGGCCGGCCACACCGGGATGCCGGCGAGCGCGCCGTCGCCGGTGAGCGACAGTCCGGCGCGCACGGGGTCGTGCGGATCGATCACATAGACCTTGCGCGGCGACAGCCGCACCGTGGTGGATCCGCCGGCCGGCACGGTGAGGTCGACCTGGAACCCGCCGCCCTGCTCCGCGACGCTCACGTCCGCCGGCTCGGCGCCGGGATTCACGACGGTGAGGGTCGGCACCGGCCCGCCGGGCGTGACGAAGAGAGTGGATGCCGCCACCTCCGGCGACGGCGTGTACCAGGCGAAGTCATCGCCCTCGCCGAACCCGGTGGCCTGCCAGACCGCGGCGACGACAGGAGTCTGCGCCTGGACCGACACCGTGTACGAGCCGGCGGCCAGACCGTCCAGTTCCAGCTCGAGCGGCCGGCCGGCTTCGAGCGTGACATCCTGCGGCGCGCGCGCAGGCTCTGCACGGCCCGCGGCGGACACGGTCACCTGGGCGGTCGTCGCGACGGACGGCGACAGCATCCGCAGCATCGTGGCTCCTTCGGAGCCGTCCTGCGCGGGGCTCCGAGTCACCGCGACTCCGGTGATCACCTGCAGCGCCGCGGGAGCGGCGACCGCTCCCACCTGGTCGACGCCGCCGGGTGTGAGGGTGCGCGTGATGCTCGCCTGCAGCGACGCGTGGATCGGCGCGCCGACAGCCGACACGCGAACCACCGGGCTCTCCTCACCCAGCGCGATGCCCGCCAGCGGGACCACCTCCTGCGTCCCCGGCGCGACGACGAGGTCGGCGCCGCCGGGCGGCGTCTGCGGCCCGGCGACCCCGTACACCGTCAGCTGCACGGTCGCCGCGACCGTGCCGGGGTTCGACAGCAGCACCAGGTCGGCCGCGCCGGTCGCACCGGACCCCCCGACGAGCCACGACTCCAGCAGCGGCGGGCGGCAGGCGGACGCGGCGAAGCCGGCCAGGTCGTCGGCTCGTGCGATCGCCGCTCCCGCGGCGGCGACGTCCACGGCCGCACCGTCCTGCGGCGGGGCGGTGAACGTGAGCGGGCCGTCACTCAGCTCGTCGTTGTGCAGGCTCTGCTGCTGCGGCTCGGGCGCGCCCTCCTGCACGCCGGTGACCACGGTCTGACGTGCGGCGAGCGCGAGCGACGCGGCATCCTGTGCGTCGCGTCCGATCGACAGCAGCGCACCGTCGCACGTGATGACCGAGGCCGCGGGCGCCGGCGTCGCCGTGATGCTCACCGGCTCGCGGGCGATGGTGGGCCACGGGACGGTGACGGCAGTGACGACAGCGATCACGGCGCCGACCGAGACGGCGGTGCCGATCAGCAGACGGGCGCTGGTGGTCGCCCAGCGGAACACACGGCGGTCGCTCATCGACCCTCCTGCCAGTGGGGGCCGACGATGCGCGGCGTGCGGCGGGCCGCGCGGCGCGTCGCAGCGGTGGGCACCGCCAGCAGCAGAGCGGCACCGAAGACGGCGAGCTGCGCGATCCCGATCCATCGCGCCGTCGCGGTCTCCGAGGCGGATTCGTGCGGACGCGCCGCGACCTCGTCGACAACGCGCCACAACTCGCCCTTGGCGGTGTCGCCCACGACGACGAGCGTGTCGCGCTGGCTGAGCGCCGTGGTGGCCGACAGTCGCATCGTCCGCGCCGCGTCGGACTCGGGCGCTGCGGACGGCGCGAGCAGGATGAAGCCGATGCCCTGACGCGCAAGCTCTGCCACGACGTCGTCGGCGGACGGTGTGACGAGATCGGCGGCGAGCGCGGCGACCTCCTCGTCCTGCGCGGTCGTGTGCGTGCGGGTGGACTGGAGCGTCGTCTGCCCGCCGAGGGTCTCGCTGCCGCCCCACACGATCTGCGCCGCGACGCCCGTCGCAGGCTGGGGTGTGAGCACGATCGTGCCGACATCCGGGCTCTCGCGGCCTTCAGCGGCGACGAAGGCGGGCAGTGTGCTGGCGGGTCCGTTGGCGATGGTCGCGACGCCGCGCGTGAACGCCGTGAGCGAGGGCATCGCGAGCGTCACCGCGCCGGCCAGGACGAGGGTCGCGGCCACGCCACGCAGAAACGCGACGCGGGGCGCCAGTCCGGCGTCGAGCGACACCAGCGCGCCGCCGAGCGCCCCGAGCCACGCGAGGCTCAGTCCCGTGCCCGGCCACAGCGGGACCGGGATCGACTGCGTGAAGGCCACCGAGACGCCCACGGCGGCGAACGCCGTACCGAGGCCCAGCGCCGTCACCACCAGCAGCGTGGTGCCGGCCGCCCAGCGCTGTGTCAGCGGTGCGATGAGGGCGAGAAGGGCGAGCGGCACGCTCAGCAGCGGCACCCACCATGTCGGTCCGTCCGGCAGCAGTGTCGTCCAGCCCGCCAGATCGGAGGTCGGGATGCCGGCGGCCAGCAGTGCGCGTCCGGCGGCGTCCGCGCTCACCTGCGGGCCGGCCCACGGCACCCCGGGGTCGGCGACGAGGCCCCACACGCGGGTGTGCGCGAGTGCGTTCCACACGAGCGGCACCGCCAGCGCGAGCGACGGCACGACGAGCCAGATCAGGCGGGTCACGCCGCGACCGGCGCGCACGACGACGGCGAGCACGATCATGCCGACCCACACGACGGCCAGTGCAGGCGCGAGCGACGGGGCGGTGGCGAGCACCCCGGCGAGCAGGATCGAAGCGGCCCCGGCGCCGGCCCACGAGCGGTGCGCGACCGATCCCGCGAAGAACAGCCACGGCAGCAGCAGGTGGAGGATGACCCCTGTCGGGCGCCCCTGGGTGAGCGCGACGAGCAGCGACGGCGACAGCGCCCAGACCGCGCCGCCCAGCATGCGCAGCCCCGAGCGCTCGGTCACCCGCGTCGCGGCGAACCACCCGCCGAGCGCGGCGAGCGGCAGTGCGGCGATCCACAGCAGCACGAGGGCGCGCGACGGCGCCCACGGCGACAGCGATCCGAGCACAGCCACGACGGAGGCGAACGGGTCCGCCGGTACCACGGTGTCGAGTCCGAGGATGCGCTGCCCGTACGCGGCGTCGTTCCACAGCTGCCCGACGGCGGTGGCCAGCGGCTGCAGGGCGCCGCCGCCGAGCACCGGCCAGGCCAGCAGCGCCGGGAAAGCCGCGATCGAGGCGGCGAGGGCCGCCAGCACGAGCCACGCCCCGCCGCCGGAGAAGAAGCGCAGGTCGCGTCGGCGCACGCCGCCCAGCGCGACCTCGGGGTCGTCGTCCAGGCGCTCGCGCAGCTCGGCACGGGTCGTGCGCAGCGGCGAGATCTGCGCCCAGGAGCCGGTCCGCGACCGCGCGAGACGCCGGCGCGCTCGCCACACCGGCACGACGGCGACGAGCGCGACGGCCGCCGCCGCCCACTCGGACGGGATGCGCCCGGGCTGCTTGCGGACGAGGTCGACGACCGTGCGCCACAGCGCCAGCGGCAGCAGCGTCAGCCAGTGCAGGGCGACCGCGAAGGCCGGGGCGTACGCGAGACGCCGGTGCAGCTGCGCGACGCGTTCGGCGTAGACGGCACGCCGGCGACGCTGCGGCGAGAGCGGGAGGGGAACCCCGGCGACCCCGTCCCCTGCGACCGCGACGCGCGCGCCGGGGACCAGCGACACGCGAGCACCCGCGAGCCGGGCGCGCACGCCGAGGTCGAGTCCTTCGTCGGCGCCCGCGAGTCCTGCATCGAGCCCGCCGAGCGATGCCCACGCGTCGGCGCGGATCAGGATGCCGCGCACATCGGCTCCGAGCACGTCCTCGTGCCCGTCGTGCTGGCCCTGGTCCAGCTCTCCGTCGGCGAGGCCGACGCTCCGCCCGAACCGCGTCATGCTGACGCCGAGCGAGACGATCTCGACACGGTCGTCCCAGCGCACGAGCTTCGGCGCCACGAAGGCGACCGACGGCGACAGCTCCAGCGCCCCCACGAGCTGCGACAGCGCTTCCGGCTCGGGGGCGGTGTCCTGCGCCAGCAGCCACCGCGCGTCGGCGTCATCGTCCGCGCCGCCGAAGGCGAGTGCGGCGGCCGCGGCATAGCCGGTCGACGCCGGAGCTCTCACGACCGACGTCGCTGACGAGGCCTGGACGATCTCGTGGAGATGATCGTCACCGCCGCACATGACGACGGTCAGCGCATCGACCGGCCGGACCTGTTCGTCGAGCGCCGCGAGCGTGCGCCGCAGGTGGAACGCGGCCGGCGTGCGACCATCGGGACGCACGACGAGGAGGGCGTGAACTCGAGCGGGCATGTCCTGGTCAGCCTAGGCGCGCGGGCTCGCCACCCCTGTTGAACGCGCCGGGGGCGCCGAACGCGCCGACTCGGCCGGGTCAGACCGGCCGGCCGGCGTCGTTCAGCCCGCGCGGCGCTTGAGCTTGCGGCGCTCGCGTTCGCTGAGACCGCCCCAGATGCCGAAGCGCTCGTCGTTGTGCAACGCGTATTCGAGGCATTCGCCCCGCACGTCACACGACCCGCAGACGCGCTTGGCATCTCGCGTGGAGCCGCCCTTCTCGGGGAAGAACGCCTCCGGGTCGGTCTGCGAACACAATGCATCGGTCTGCCAGGCGAGCGGGTTTTCTTCTTCCGCATCGATATTGCGGCGAACCCCCGGTACCCCCAGTTGAACCGGATCGACGAACCAGTCGTCGGGAACGCCGGAACGGAATTGCGAAGCCGTCATGTCGTTCTCACCCCCGTGATCCTGCTCCACGCTGGTGCGTGTACGGATAATTACACCCGTGTAGTTCGCCGAGGTCAAGTCGCAGATATTAAAGCCTCAACCGCCTCTTGAACCTTCACGACGCGCCGACGGCGTGTCGCACTGTCATAACAGTCCGCGGCTCCGGGGCTCCGAGCGTCGTCAGCGACCCGGCTGGGCGACGAACACCTCGCCTGTCCCGGACACCCGCACGCTCCCCTCGTCGGGGGTGACGAGGACGGCTGCGCCCGGCACGAGCACAGCCTCGTCGTGGGATGCCGCCCCCACAACGACCGGTGCGCCAGAGGTCGCCAGCGCGATCGCCGGGCCGTCGAGCGGCACGGTGGCGCCCGTGGCGCCGGGGGTCACCGCGTAGAGCGCGAAGTCCGCGATCGGCACGTCGTAGGCGCGCACACCGTCGCCGAGGTCGCGCGGCCGGATCACCGGCGGCAGCCCCGGCTGCGGGTCGAGCACGCTGACGAGCTCGGCCGCGTCCACGTGCTTGGGCGTGAGCCCGCCGCGCAGTACGTTGTCGCTCGCCGCCATCAGCTCGACGCCGAGCCCTTCGAGGTACGCATGCAGCACCCCTGCGGGAACGAACAGGCCCTCGCCCTGGCGCAGCGTCACGAGGTTCATCAGCAGGGCGACGACGATGCCCGGGTCGCCCGGGAATGCGGCCTCCAGCGTCCGGACGAGGTCGAGCTCGGCCGCGAACTCGACCGACTCCCCCGCCACGGCCGCGGCGATCACGTCGCGTGCGGCCTCGGCGCCGTCCGACAGCAGCCAGCCGATGACCGCCGAGAGGGCGGCATCCTCTCCATCCAGACGCTCGGCGAGCGGCGCCGCGCCCGCACCGAGACCCGCGATCAGCCGGCGGGTGGCATCGAGGTCGCGCAGCCCCGCGACCGCACGGAACTCGTCGCTCAGCGCGACGATCAGCTCGGGCTTGTGGTTGTCGTCGCGGTAGGTGCGGTCGGCGGCGTCGCGTGCGAGGCCCGCCGCCTCCTCCCGCGCGAACCCGGACTCGGCCTGCGCCTTCGACGGGTGGGCCTGGATCGAGAGCGCGGATGCCGCGGCCAGCAGCTTCAGCAGGTACGGCAACGGGGCCGGGATGCCGGCATCCATCCCCTCCGCGGCGATCCAGGCGTCCAGAGTGCGGCCGTCGGGCGTCTCGGCCGGGTCACCCGGGTGATCCCCGAACCACACCTCCGCCTCGGGGCGGCTGGACGGCTCGCGTCCCTCCAGCTCGGCGAGCAGGGTGGTGGATCCCCACGCGTAGTCGCGGGGGTCGTTGGCCAGGGGGATCAGCATCCGGCCAGCCTACCGACGGCGCCTTGAGCGCCCCTGTCGGATGACACGCCCGCCCCGCCTGCGGCGCCGGTTCGCGTGCAGGGTCGTCGCGGTACCCTGAGTGCGATGGCCGTCTACTCGAAGCACCCGGCGTCGGCTCTGCCGAGCCCGCCGATCCGTGAGAAGACGGGCCACCTCATGCTGCGCGGATGGTGCATCTTCGTCCTGTTCATGGCGTTCTCGGGCACGGCGTGGATCAACGCGTTCGGCGAGCTCACGACCGTCGTCATCACCATCGGCGGCGGCGTCCTGTCGGTCATCCTGTGGATCGTGCTGCGCCCGCCCGTGCAGTACCGCCGCCTGCCCTGGTTCGTGCTCGGCTACGTCGCGTGGGCGACGCTGTCGCTGCTATGGTCCGCCTGGCCGCAGACCACGGCGATCACGCTGCTGTTGCTGTACATCACGACCGCCCAGGCCCTCTTCATCGGCAGCGCGCTCACCTGGCGCGAGCTGGTGCGGGCGATCGCGTCCGCGCTGAAGTGGGTGATGGGACTTTCGCTCCTGTTCGAGCTGTGGGTGTCGGTCTTCATCGGGCAACCGATCCTCCCCGGCTTCGTCGTGAGCAAGGCCGACGATCCCATCGAGTACTGGTCGCGCGACAACCTGTTCGACGGCGGGCGACTTCAGGGCATCATGGGCAACGCGAACCTGCTGGGCCCCGTCGCGCTCCTCGCCATCATCGTGTTCGCGATCCGGCTCGCCTCCGGCGCGCCCCGGCGCGTCCTGCTGTGGGGGTGGATCGCGCTGTCGGCCTACCTGTTCCTGCGCGCCTCGTCCGCGACCGCGTACGTCGCCGCCGCCGCGGTCGTCGTCGTGCTGATCACCGTCCTGCTGATGCGCCGCGCCGACAAGCCGGGTGCGCGCACCAAGTACTACGTCGCATACGCGCTCGTGGGGGCGGGCGGCGCACTCGCGCTGTGGCTGCTGCGCGACGCCATCTTCACCGCACTGGGCCGCAGCGCGGACCTCACCGGCCGCGAGGGCATCTGGGAGGACGTGCTCGCGCGAACCTCCGAACGCCCGTGGGTCGGTTGGGGCTTCGCCACGCCCTGGATGACGGCCGACCCCGCCTTCGACGTACACATCACCGACCACGGACAGCTCGTGATGCAGGCCCACAACATGTGGATCGACGTCTCGATGCAGCTCGGGATCATCGGCGTCGTGCTGCTCGGGCTCGTGTACCTGGCGTTCGTGTGGCGATCGTGGTTCTTCGCGATCGACCGTCCGCGCTGGGACCTGCTCGCCGATCGGCCCTACTCGCCCCTCACGCTGCTGCCCACCCTCGTCGGAGCGATCCTCCTCGTGCAGGGCCTCGCGGAGTCGGGACCGCTGCTGCTGTGGGGCTGGATGCTCGTCGCGATGTTCGGCGCCAAGATCAAGCAGTCGCCGCACGTCGGCGTCGGGCCCGCCGAGCAGAGCGCCGCCATCGAGCGCGGCGAGGCCGTCGGCCCCGATGCGGCCGACACAGCCCCCGACGGCGATGCGCCGGTCCCGCCGCGGCAGGCGGGACGCGGCGCGTGACCGACTCGCCGCACGCCGCGGCCGGCTGGTTCAGCACACTGCTGGGCTCGGCATCCTTCGCCCGCGCGTATACGCTCACCGTCTTCGGGGCGGTCTTCTCGGCGTTCGCCATCGAGCAGATCGCCGGGCACGTCACCTACGTCACGATCGTCGCGTCGCTGTGCCTCATCGGCATCGCGGTCATGATCGTGCGGCGGCGCGAGATCTCGCTCCTGCGCCTCGTGCCGACCAGCGTGATCGTGTTCGTCGGCTGGGCGTTCGCGAGTGTGTTCTGGAGCAGCGACTCGGGCAAGTCGTTCTGGAGTTGGGTGTCGCTGCTCGGCGTCGCGTTCCTCGCCGTCGTCATCGGGCATGTGCGCGACACGCTGCAGACGGTGCGCGCCCTGGGCGATGTGCTGCGGGTGCTGCTGGCGGTGTCGCTGGTGGTCGAGGTGCTCTCCGGAATCCTGTTCGACATCCCGTTCACGTTCCTCGGCGTGCAGGGCGACATCGCCGAGTTCGGGCCCATCCAAGGCATCTTCGGCACCCGCAACCTGCTCGGCTTCGTCGCGGTGATCGCCCTCATCACGTTCCTCATCGAGTACCGCACGCAGTCCGTGCGGCCTGGCCTCTCGGTCGCCTCGGTGGTGCTCGCCGGCGGGCTCGCCGCCCTCAGCGACTCCCCCACCGTCGTCGTGCTCGCCGTCGGTGTGGGCCTCGCGGTCGCGGCACTCGCGCTCGTGCGGCATGCCCGCCCCGAGCGACGCGCGGCGCTGCAGCTGTCGCTGGGCGCGCTCGTGGTCATCGGGGTGTTCATCGGCTACGCGGCGCGGCATCCCATCATCGCCCTCCTCGGCGCCGGCTCGGACTTCTCGATGCGCGTGGATCTGTGGAACCGCATGGTCGACATCGTCCGCTTCCGCCCCGTGCAGGGCTGGGGCTGGTTCGGGCCGTGGGACCTGCACGAGTTCCCCTTCAACGCGATCAACGCACTCCTCGGCGAGCAGCACGCGACGGGGCTCAACTCCTTCTTCGATGTCACCCTGCAGCTGGGCTGGGTCGGTCTCGTGCTGTTCATCGCCCTCGGCGCCCTCGCCCTCGCACGGTCGTGGCTGGTGGCCGGCGAGCGCCGTTCGGTCGTCTACGCCTGGACGCCATTGGTGCTCGTCACGCTGCTCATCGACTCGATGTTCGAGAGCTTCACCCTCACCGGGCTCGGCTGGCTCATGCTCGTGCTGTGCGCCGTGCGCGCCGGACAGTCGCGGTCGTGGCGCGAACGCCTCGACAGCGGAGTGGATGCCGGCGGCCCCGCCGTCGCCGACGACCAGGGGCTCCCGCACGCCCAGGGATAGCGCATCCCGGTCGTCGACGCCCGTCTGATCCGCGACGCTGTCGGCATGCCCGGGTTGCTGGTCACCCGTTTCGACCGACTACCGAGACCCGACGACGTGCCCGCTCTCCTCGCCGTCGAGGACGCCTGCCAGGCGCTCGGCCTCTGGCCCGCGGACAAGTACGCTCCGAGCGCCGAAACTGTCGTCACCGCACTGTCGGCGATGACCCCCGCACCCGCCGTCGCCGCCCGCGATGCCTTTCGGCAGATCGTGTTCGCACTGCTCACAGGCAACGGCGACGTGCACGCGAAGAATCTGTCGGTCCTGGCAGACCCCAGCGGGGAGTTCCGGCTGTCGCCCGCATACGACTTGCCGTCAACCGTGCCTTACGGCGACACCAGTCTCGCGCTGTCGCTTCAGGGCCGCAAGAGCGGCATCTCGCGCCGGATCCTGCTCGACTTCGCCGAGGCGATCGGGCTCCGGCGAGTCGCAGCCGAACGAGAACTCGAGCAGTTGCTCACTGCCACAGCCGACCTCACGGAGGCCATCCACGCCGGAGTTCTGCCGTTCGGCGCGGGCGACATCGCGAAGACAGTGAAGCAGCTGGCCGACCGCCGGCGACTGCTGGCGGCGTGACCACGCACCCCTCGGCGGGTGTCCCCAGAGAGGGCCCGGGAGCGCAGGGTAGGCTTCTGTGCGGCCCGACGTCTCGGCGCCTGCCGCCCCGTTCCCGGAGATCAGCCCGTGACCCTTGTTCCGTCCGCCGCGCAGTTCGACCCTCAAGCCGCGACGATCGCCATCGTCACCTTCAACCGGTCGAACCTGCTGACGCGCCTGCTCACGAGCATCGGCGAGATGGACCCCAAGCCCGGCCACATCGTCATCATCGACAACGCGTCGACCGACGACACCGCAGACGTCGTCGAGTCGTTCCGCGAGGCCGTCGCCCCCGCCGAGATCGTCTACCGCCGGATGGAGACCAACACCGGCGGCTCGGGCGGCTTCAGCGAGGGCATGCGCGTCGCATACGAGCTCGGATCCGAGTGGATCTGGCTCATGGACGACGACGTCGAGGTCCTCTCCGACGGCCTCGCGAAGATGGGCAAGTGGGCGCCGCGCTTCAAGAGCATCCAGGGACGCCGGTACGACTACGACGGCAGCGCGTTCTACTGGCAGTACCGGGTGGCCGAGCCGCTCGGCATCCCGATCCCGTTCGCACCCGCCGAATTCGACGCATCCGGCTACAAGCCGATGAACTCGGGATGCTTCGAGGGCATGTTCATCCACCGCGACATCGTGCAGCAGATCGGCCTGCCCGACCCGCGGTTCTTCATCTACTGGGACGACCAGATGTACGGCTGGCTCGCATCGCGCAAGACCACATCGGTCATCGTCGACGAGTTCGTGCTGCGCCGCACGCGCGAGATCAAGCAGTGGGACATGGGCATCCGCCACATGAACGCGTCGAGCAACGCGTACCGGTACTACATCATGCGCAACCGGGCTTACATCAAGAAGTACTACCGCGCCCTCGGCGTCTACCGGCCGGTGCCGTTCGGTCTGGGCACCGCCCTGACGTTCGGCAAGGAGCTCATCCGCCTGGTGTTCGTCGAGCGCACCGTCCGCGGCACGTCGAACCTGTTCCGCGGCCTGCGCGACGGTCGCACCATCGCGAAGGACGCCTCGTGGCAGCCGATGCCGCCACTCGAGGCTGCGACCACGACCGGTCGTTGAGCGAGCGAAGCGAGTCGAAACGCGCTCAGTCGCCGGTCGGGTAATCGGCGTCGTAGCGGTCGAGCACCTCATCGATCGGCGCATCCAACGCAAGGCGGTGCTTGTCGAGGTAGAGGCCGCGCCGGCAGAAGCGGCGCAGGTCGCGCTCGTTGTGCGACACGAAGAACAGCGTGCGCCCCTCGGCCTGCAGCTCGTCGATGCGGTTGTAGCACTTCTCACGGAACGCCTTGTCGCCGACAGCGAGCACCTCGTCCACGAGCAGGATCGGCTCGTCGAGCTGTGACACGACCGAGAAGGCCAGTCGCACCTTCATGCCGCTGCTCAGATGCTTGTACGGCGTGTCGAGGGCCTCGGCGATCTCGGCGAACTCGATGATGCCGTCGAATCGGCGCGCGACCTCGGCTTTGGCCATGCCGTGCAGTCCCGCGATCAGCTTGACGTTCTCGCGCACCGTGAGGTCGCCTACGAAGCCACCGGTGATCTCGATGAGCGGAGCGACGCCGCCGTTGACCGACACCCGCCCCTCATCGGCGAGGAGCACCCCGGCCACGAGCTTCAGGAGCGTCGACTTGCCCTGGCCGTTGCGGCCCACGACACCGATCGACTCGCCCGGCATGACATCGAAGGTGATGTCTCGGAGCGCCCAGAATTCGCCCGGCTTCGAGCGACGGGATGAGTCCGCGAAGAGGTCCTTGATGTTGCGCCGCCCTCGCCGGTTGCGACGGAAGCGCACACCGAGTCCCGTGACTTCGATCGCCGGATCCACAACCGCCATCACAGCTCCTTCAGCACCGGGCGCTCGAGGCGCCGGAAGACGAGGACGCCCGCCCCCAGGAAGAGGAACGACATCACGGCGCCCACCCCCACCACCCACGGGTTCCACTCGCCCGGGAAGAACCCGACACGGTAGAGCGCGAAGATGCCGGCAAGCGGGTTGAACGCCGCGATCGTCGACAGACCGCCGGGCAGGTCCTCGACACCGTAGATCACGGGCGACGCGTAGAACAGCGCGCGCAGGATCAGACGTGTCGTGCGCTCCAGGTCGCCCCAGATCACGCACAGCGGCGCCACGAGCAGTCCGATGCCCACGAGCAGCACAGTCTGCAGCAGGATCGCGACCGGGATCCAGAGCACGCCCCAGTTCAGCTGCGCGGGTTCGTCGGTGAACTGCGAGATCACCACGAACAGCGCCAGCACCGGGAACGAGCACAGGAACTCGACGCCCTTGCTGAGCACGATGCGGTTGACCCAGATAGACCGCGGGATCGCCGTCGAGCGCACCAGTCGCGCGTCCTTGCGGAAGGCCTTCGTGAAGTCCGAGACCGACGTGTTGAACCACACCCACGGCAGCAGCGCCGTGATGAGGAACACGATGTACGGCGGGTAGCCGACCGTGCGCTGGAAGATCTGCGTGAACACGAACCAGTAGATCGCGCTCATGACGAGCGGGTCGAGCACCGACCACAGGTAGCCGAGCGCGCTGGTCGCGTAGCGGACCTTGAGGTCACGAGCCGAGAGCAGCCACAGCGAGTGGAGGTAGCGCCGGGTCGATCCGGGAGCGCCGACGGCGGCAGTGGTCACGAATCGATCCTAGGCGGCGGGGTCATGCGAGTTGGTTGTTCCACATGGACAGGGCTGAGCCGATGGCCATGTGCATGTCGAGGTACTGGTAGGTGCCCAGCCGGCCACCGAACAACACGTCCTGCTCCCCCTTGGCCAGGTCCCGGTAGGCCAGCAGCCCGGCCCGGTCCTGAGCGGTGTTGACCGGGTAGTACGGCTCGTCCTCCCGCGACGCGAACCGTGAGAACTCCCGCATAATCACCGTCCGATCCGCCGGGTAGCGGTCCGCGCGCTCCGGATGGAAATGCTTGAACTCGTGGATCCGGGTATACGGCACGCCCGCGTCGGCATAGTTCATCACCGGGGTGCCCTGGAAATCACCGACCTCCAGCACTTCCTGCTCGAAGTCCAGGGTGCGCCACGACAGTGCCCCCTCGGCGTAGTCGAAGTACCGGTCCACCGGACCGGTGTACACGACCGGCACCTGCCCGACCGTTGCGTTCTTGTTCAGCGGCTGCGACGGGTCGAAGAAGTCCGTACCCAGCTTCACCTCGATGTTGTCGTGATCGGCCATCCGCTCCAACCACGCCGTATACCCGTCAACCGGCAGCCCTTCCCAGGTGTCGTTGAAGTACCGGTTGTCGTAGTTGTACCGCACCGGGAGCCGGCTGATCACCTCGGCAGGCAGATCCTTCGGATCGGTCTGCCACTGCTTGGCGGTGTAATCGCGGATGAACGCCTCATACAACGGCCGCCCGATCAGCGAGATGCCCCTCTCCTCCAGGTTCGCGGCATCCTTCGCGTCATACTCCCCCGCCAACTCGTGCACCAGCGCACGAGCCTGATCCGGCGAGTACGCCGCTTGGAAGAACTGGTTGATGGTGCCGAGATTGATCGGCAGCGGGTACACCACACCCTGGTGGTTCGTGTACACCCGGTGCACGTAATCCGTGAACGACGTGAACCGGTTCACGTACTCCCACACCGACGGATTCGACGTGTGGAACAGGTGCGCCCCGTACTGGTGCACCTCGATCCCCGTCGACGGCTCCGCGGCACTATACGCGTTCCCACCAACATGGTGACGGCGATCGATCACCGTGACCCTACGACCAGACGCCGCCGCCCGCTCCGCGATGGTGAGCCCGAAGAACCCAGAACCGACAACAAGAAGATCCATGCGACGAAGCACCTTCTGATCAGACGAACCGGGCGCGTGGCACGGCCGGCGGGGGCGCTCCCCCGCCAACGTCGGAGTCTACGGTGCACGCGACGACGTGGAGAATCGACACCCGGCGGCATCTCTCTCAGGGTGATCTCGTAGGCTCGGATCGCCATGACTTTCGAGATCTTCGTGCCCTTCTGGGGCGACCCCGGCCTGCTTTACCTCACGGTGGAGTCCGTCCGCGCGCAGCGCAACCCCGATTGGCGGCTCACCGTCATCGACGACTGCTACCCCGACGAGAGTGTGCCGGCTTGGTTCGCCGCGCTCGAAGACGATCGCATCGAGTACGTACGCAACGAGGTCAACCTCGGCATCACCGAGAATTACCGCGCGGCGATTCGCCGTGCGACATCCGAGCACATCACGATCCTCGGCTGCGACGATCTGCTGCACCCCGATTATCTGGATGTCGTCCTTGCGACGATCGCCGCGGTACCCGACGCAGACGTGGTCCAGCCGGGGGTCCAGGTCATCGACGAACACGGCATGGTCGTCCGCCCGCTGGTGGATCGGGTCAAGGGCGGTCTGCTGGCTCCGCGCAAGGGGCACGGTGTTGCCGTACTCCGCGGCGAGGCGATGGCGACCAGCCTGATCAAGGGTGATTGGCTCTACTGGCCCTCGCTGACGTTCCGTACCGAGACGCTGCGGCGGATCGACTTCCGTGAGGGACTCCCGATCATCCAGGACCTCGCCCTTCTGATGGACATCGCCTTCGACGGCGGATGCCTCGCATACAACCCGACGCTCGCCTTCTCATATCGCCGCCACGGCGCGAGCGCCTCCCAGAAGACACTGCTCGACGGTCGACGGTTCCGCGATGAGCGGACGTACTACGCGCAGGCACGCAACCTCGCCGCGGCCAAGGGCTGGCGTCGGACGGCGACCACGGCACGCCTGCGCGTGATGTCGCGGCTCCACGGGCTGGCCGAGCTTCCCGGCGTCATCAGGCACGGGAACGGCGCCGGGCTACAATCTACGCTGGCGCACATCTTCGCCTTCTAACGCCAGGCTGCGTTCTGCAAGAGCGCGTCCGTCCTCTCTCCAGGAGATCACGTCATGCCCGAACACGTGCTCATCACCGGCGGTGCTGGTTTCATCGGAACCCGGCTCGCTCGGCGGTTCGCCGATGCGGGCCACTCCGTGACGGTCCTCGACTCGCTGATTCCGCAGGTGCACGGCGACGACCCGCGCACGACGTCGCCGTTGCTGCGTTCCCTTGACGGTGTCGCCACCGTGATCGAGGGGACCGTGACGTCGATCGACGATCTCCGCAGCGCTCTGAACGGCGCAGGGATCGTCGTGCATCTGGCGGCTGAAACCGGCACCGGTCAGTCGATGTACGAGATCGACCGCTATGTCGAAGCGAACGTCGGCGGGACCGCAAAACTGCTCGACCTCCTCACCAATGAGGCTCACACCGTCAAGCGGCTCGTGATCGCCTCGTCCCGGTCGATCTACGGCGAGGGCGCATACCGGACCGAGGACGGTCGCGTCGTGTATCCGCCCCACCGCGCAGACGCCGACATGGCGCAGGGAGACTTCGACGTCCACCTGCCGGGCGAGGGTGCCGTGTTCATGATCCCGACGGACGAGTCTGCGAAGCTGCATCCGTCGTCCGTGTACGGCATCACCAAACAGATGCAGGAATCCCTGATCATGACCGTCGGGCCGACGATCGGGGTCGAGTCTGTCGCCCTCCGCTACCAGAACGTCTACGGGCCCGGCCAGTCGCTGAAGAACCCGTACACCGGCATCCTGTCGATCTTCTCCACCCTCATCCGCCAGGGCAAAGAGATCAACATCTTCGAGGACGGGCTCGAAAGCCGGGACTTCGTCTACATCGACGACGTGGTCGAATCGACGTTCCGCGCCGCCACGCTGCCTGCCGCCGCCGGACACACCATCAACGTCGGCAGCGGTGTCGCGACCACGGTGAACGAAGTCGTCGCTTCCCTGTTCGCGGCGTTTGGCACATCGGTTCCGACAACCGTGACCGGCAATTATCGCCTCGGCGACATCCGCCACAACGTCGCCGACACCGCGGTCCTTCGCGACGTACTCGAGTACGAACCGCAGACCGACTTCCGCGCGGGCGTCGCCCGGTTCGTCGAATGGGTGCAGACCGAACCGATCGAAGAGAGCGGTTACGAGCGATCGCTGAAGGAGATGGCTGAGCGGAGCCTGCTCAAGTAATGGTCACCGCCCCCACCTCGAGCCACGCGTTCCCCCACAGCCGCAACAGCCTCAACCTCTTCCGCCTCATCCTGGCGGCGGCGGTGCTGTTCGCACACGCCTTCTACATCACGGGCAATGGCCACGGCCCGATGCTGCACGGTGAGAACCTCGGCGGTTGGGCGGTCGCAGGCTTCTTCGTCCTCAGCGGCTTCCTCATCACCGGCAGCCGGTTCCGTCACTCGACCGGCGACTTCCTGGTGCACCGCATCGCACGCATCTACCCGGCGTTCCTCGTCGTCCTCGTCGTGACCGCCCTCGTTTTCGCCCCTATCGCTGGCCTGCTCGAGCGAGGCGACCTCAGCGGGTTCATGACGACGCCGGTGACGCCACTGGAGTACATCTGGGGGAACATCGGGCTGCACGTGAGCTCGTACACGATCTCGTGGACATTGCAGACCGTGCCCTATACGGGCGCCTGGAACGGCTCGCTGTGGACGCTGTACTACGAGTTCTTCTGCTACATCATCGTGTGGACGCTGGGCTTCCTCGCCATCTTCCGCCGCACCGTGTGGTTCCCGATCGTGCTGTGGGTGTGCGCGGTCGGCGTTCAGGCGACGATGGGATTCTGGAGCAAGCTGGGCCTGGACGGCGACTTCGCGCTGCTGTTCAAGCTCCTGCCGTACTTCCTCGGCGGCGTCGTCGCGTACGTCCTCTTCGAGCGCTGGGGCATGCGTCGCTGGATCGGGATCGTGAGCCTCGTCGGCGCGCTCGTCCCGATCTTCCTCATCCCCGGCTTCGGCGGCCAACTCGCCGCACCGATGCTCGCCTACGGGTTGCTGTGGCTGAGCACCGTGGTCCCGCAGCCGCGGCTGATCGCCAAGCACGACATCTCGTATGGCTTCTACATCTACGCATGGCCGACGGCGCAGCTGCTCGTGCTGGTCGGCGCCGCCGGAGTCGGCGTGTGGGTCTTCATGGGGCTCAACGTTCTGGTGACGGTCGTGTTCGCCACCGCCAGCTGGCTGCTCGTCGAGCGCCCCGTCATGCGCGCCACGCGCCGATCGCAGAAGGCGCGCGCATCATCGAACTCACCCGCGACGGCCGCCGACGCCGCTTCCTGACGCCGCCTCCTGCCCACTCCGCGCGGCCTCGGGCCGCGATACCCCGATTGGTAGACTCCTCCCCATGCCCCGCGTGCTCGTAGACCTCCTCTCGTACTCGGGCACCAAGGGCGGCATGGAGGTCTACGCGCGCGAGCTGTATCGCCAGCTGGGCGAACTCGCCCCGTCATGGGACTTCGTCGGCTATTTCAGCCGTGAGGGGTACGGTCTCGACCGGTCTTGGTTTCCCGGCGAGGCGATCGACTCGGGAATCAGCGGCGAGAACCGGTTCGCGTGGGCGTACGGCGAGCTCTTCTCGGTCGCACGTCAGGCGCGAAAGCTCGGTGTGGACCTCGTCCACTCGCCCGCGACACTCGGTCCGCGCCGCACCGACATGCCGACCGTCGTCACGATGCACGACATGCTGTACTGGAGCCACCCAGAGTTCATGTCGACCCCGCTGTACACCGAGCCGGTGAAGTGGATGGAGCGCCAGGTAGCCAAGAACGCCGCGCACATCATCACCGATAGTCCGGGGTCCGAGTCCGAGATCCACAAGTACCTCACGGTGGAACCCGCGCGTGTGCACGTCGTCCCCCTCGCCGGTGGACACCCCGAGGGCGTCGACCGCTCGCTCGCCGGCTCCGAGGGACCACTGATCATCGCGATGGGCAACCGCCGCCCCCACAAGAACTGGGGCTCGTTGCCCCAGGCGATCGCTCTCCTTCCACCGGAGCGCCGCCCTCGCGTCGTCATCACCGGCGGCCGCGGCGACGATCCGCTGGCGCCGCTTGTCGAGGAGCTCGGAGTCGGGCAATGGGTCGAGCTGCGCGGATGGGTCAGCGATGAGGAGGTCGCACATCTGTATTCCACTGCGTCGGCACTCGCGATCCCGTCGCTCGCCGAGGGATTCTCGCTGCCGACGCTCGAAGCGATGAGCGCCGGCGTACCGGTGCTGCTGAGCGACATCGACGTACACCGCTATGTTGGCGGCGACGCGGCCCGGTTCTTCCCGACGCAAGACATCCCCGCCCTCGCGAAAGTCATCGACGAAGTCGTGGGCGACACTGCGCTCCAGGCACGGATGACCGCAGCGGGATACGCCCAGGAACGGCTCTTCACGTGGGACCGGACCGCACGCGAGACCCTCGCCGTGTTCGAGCTCGCACTCGCAGGCTGACGCGGCCGCCTTTCACGAACTTCCTGATTCCAGCCCTCGGACCGAAAAGAGGACAGACATGTCAACCAGCAAGCGCGCACTCGTCACAGGCGTCACCGGGCAGGATGGCGGGCATCTCGCGGAGCTGCTGCTCGGGGAGGGCTACGAGGTGTTCGGTCTCGTCCGCGGCCAGAACAACCCTCGCCGCGCGACGGTGGAGGCCGAGTTCCCCGAGCTGACGATCATCGAGGGAGATCTGACCGACCCGGCGTCGCTCGTGCGCGCGGTTGAGCGCTCCGACCCCGACGAGGTCTACAATCTCGCCGCGGTGAGCCACGTCGGCTTCTCGTTCTCGAACCCGACCCTCACCGCCGACGTGACCGGCAAGGGCGTCCTCAATCTCCTCGAGGCGCTGCGGATCACCGGCCGTGCCGAGCGCACACGGTTCTATCAGGCGTCGACGAGCGAGATGTTCGGCGGACTGGACTACAACCGTCCGGGCAACGGGTACACCGAGGACTCGCTGTTCCACCCCCGCAGCCCCTACGGCGTCGCGAAGCTGTACGGCCACTGGATTGCGAAGAACTACCGTGAGAGCTACGGCATGTTCGTGTCGTGCGGCATCCTCTTCAACCACGAGGGCGAGCGTCGCGGCAAGGAGTTCGTCACGCGCAAGATCACCGACGCGGTGGCCCGTATCCATCTCGGCCTGCAGGACGACATCAAGCTCGGAAGCCTGTGGCCGAAACGCGACTGGGGCTACGCAGGCGATTACGTGCGCGGCATGTGGCAGATGCTGCAGCACGACGCGCCGGATGACTTCGTGCTGGCCACCGGCGAGACCCATTCGATCGAGGACTTCCTGACGCTGGCGTTCGCCGAGATCGGGATCGACGACTGGCGCCCGTATGTGCGCCAGGACGCCGCGCAGCTCCGCCCGGCCGAGGTCGACATCCTCCTGGGCGATCCTGCGAAGGCGGAATCGGTGCTCGGCTGGCATCGCGACGTCGACTTCCCTGGCCTCGTGTCGCGCATGGTCGCCCACGACATCCGCGTGCAGCAGGGCAACGGAGCCGGGCCGGCCTCATGACGGCCCCGACGCTGGCCGTCACCGGCGCGACCGGGTTCGTCGGTCGGCACGTCGTCCGCCTCGCGCACGAGGCGGGGTTCCAGGTGTGGGCGATCGGGCGTGAACCGTCCCCGCCCGTCGAGATCGCTCCGCTGCTGTCGCGGTACTCGGAGGCGGATCTGACCTCCCAGTGGCCGGTCACCGAGCCTGTGGACGCGATCATCCACCTCGCCGGGCTCGCATCGGTGGGTCCCTCCTTCGCTTCACCGCAGCTGTACATCGAGGCGAACAGTCGCATGGTCACGACGATGTGCGAGGCGATCCTCGCGTCGCGGCATCCGACCCGCACGCTGCTCGTCAGCTCGGGCGCGGTCTACGCCCCGCGTGCCGACGGCGAGCCGATCGACGAGTCGTCGGACACGTCGGCCAACTCGCCATATGCCGTGGCGAAGCTGCTCGTCGAGTCGCAGGCGGCGTACTACCGTCACCGCGGCATGGACATCAGCGTCGCACGGCCGTTCAACCACATCGGGCCTGGTCAGGACCTCGGCTTCCTCGTGCCCGACCTCACCCATGCGCTGCGTACCCTCGGCGAGGGCGAACCTCTCCACGTCGGCAACCTCGACACCGCCCGCGACTACACCGACGTGCGCGATGTCGCTCGGGCATACCTCGCCATCGTGTCGCACGCGGATCGCCCGAGCTTCGTCTACAACGTCGCCTCGGGCGACAGCCGCACCGGCAGAGACATCCTCGCCGCGATCAGCGAGGACCTGGGACTTCCCACCCCGCCGATCGTGGTGGATGCCGCACGACTCCGCCCGGGCGATCCCGAGCGGATCACCGGGTCGGCGGAGCGTCTGCGAGCCGAGCTCGGCTGGGCGCCCGAGATCGGCTGGCGCCGCTCCATCACCGACTTCATCACCGCCTCCGGCAGCGACTGACCGGCACGCTAGGCGACGACGTCGGTCGACAGCACGGCCTCTACCTCGGGATGCCGCCACACTGCGATGACGTGCACGCCCAGTCCGATCGCCGGAGGCACCAGCAACGCCAGCGTCAGCCTCGTCTCGAACGACAGGGGCAACAGCATCGCGCCGACGGTCAGAGCTGCGGCGACGACCCACCCCGCGACGTACGGGACGTGCCTGCTGCGCCCGATCAGCGCCGGACCGGTCACGCACATCATTCCGACGAGCCCGGCTCCCACCGTGATAGTCGCCATCATCGCCGGTGAAACAGAGTACTGACCGCGTGAGACGAGCCCGATCAACCACGGGCCGACGAACCAGGCGATGGCTGCGAGCAGCGCGACGGCGACCAGCGCGAGGGCGAGCACGAACAGGATCCACCGCATCACCGCACGACCGGCGTCGCGGAAGATCGATATGAGGTAACTCTGCAGGGCGAGCAGCGGGACGACCAGCGGCGCACGCGTGAGCGTGATGGTGAGGATGAGCCCCGCGAGGACCGTCGGGTCGGTCCCTCCCCCGGTCAGCCCCAGCAGCAGGGGCATCCCGTTCATCATCACGCCCATGGCCGTCGCTGCCAGGACCGTGCCACCTGTGTTCGCGAGCAGTCGCCCCAGCCTTACGTCGAGCCGGAACGCGCCGACCACGCTGCGGCGCATCCGCAGCCACACCGCCAGGAATGCCAGACCGAACGGCACCGAGACGGCCGTCGCGACCCACTCTGCCGGCCACCCGGCCGCGAACGCGATGATGACCAGCACGGCACGACAAGCGGCGTCGATGATCGTCAGCCAGGCGATGGCGCTCCACAGCTGCAAGCCGTAAAGCACACCACCGAGGACGGCGACCAGCACATACCCGACCAGGCCGGCGGCGAGGGCCGCCGCGAGCGCGGCCGTCGAGCCCGGGAACACCGCCGATCCGGCGACGAGCGCCACGATCGTCACCGCCGCGGCGACGATGCCGATGAGGATCAGGGCGAAGTCGCGGATGGTGGCGTTGGGCGGCGAGTCGTCGGCAGGACGGGATGCACGGGTGACTTCCTGCTGCACGCCTGAGAGCGCAGCGACACAGAGGTAGAGGGTCGACCAGTACATCGAGAAGGTGATGTATGCGGAGCCCGCCGGCAGCAGTGCTGGCGCGAGCAGCTGGATCGCGTAACCGAGGATGCCCGCCACTGCGGTGGCGATGAGGATGGCGCGCAGTCCGGCGCCGGCTCCCTCAGCCTTCATCGGCCGTGCGGTCTTCGGCATCCTGTGGCTCGACGGGAGCGCCGAGCGGCGCTGCGGGGCCTCCGGTGCCCGGTTCCAGGCTGGCCACACGACGGAGCTCCTCGACCTCGGTGCGCAGGATCGCGACGTCTTCGGCGACCCGTCGCACCTCGTCCTCCGCCTGCGAAAGCTCCCAGGACAGATGCAGCGCGACGCCGACCAGCAGCACGAGCGCAAGAGCGAAGATGAGGTTCGAGGGGACGGCCACACCCAGTGCGTCCGAGAGGCCGAGCAGCAGTCCAGGGAAAACAGCGAGGATCAGGATGACGATCCCGATCAGCAGCCACAGTGTGGCGTACTTCTCACGCAGCTGTCGGCGCAGCAGCAGCGAGATGATGATGGCCAGCACGAGCAGCGCGAGGCCGATGCCTGCGATGACGATCATGCACTGACCTCCAGCGATCGGCGGCTTCCTCGCATCAAGGCCAGCGACAGCGCGAACACCGACCGCAGCAGGTAAACGGTGGCTCCGATGGGGTTCTGACTCGGCTTGCCGTGCGCACGAGGACGCATCGCGACCGGCACTTGGGTGACAGTGAGCCCCGAGTGGATCGCGCTGACGAGAGAGTCGACGGTGTCGCCGAGGTACTCCGCCGGGTAATAGTGGACATACTGGTCGATCGCCCGCCGGTTCGCCGCGCGGAACCCGCTCGTGACGTCCGTCAATCGCGTCTTCGCGACCCGCGAGAGCACGCTGGCGAGGAAGATCATGGCCCAGCGTCGCGGCCCCTTGGCCTGGTAATCGCCGACTTGTGCGAATCGCGCGCCGATGGAGATGTCGGCACGATCGAGCCCGGCCAGCACGACGGGGATGTCGCGGGGATTGTGCTGGCCGTCGGCGTCGACCTGGATCGCCCGCTGGTACCCATGCCGCTGGGCGAAGGTGAATCCCGTGCGCATGGCGCCGCCCACACCCATGTTGAACGGAAGGACCAGAACGCGCGCACCGGCCTCGCGAGCGACCTGAGCAGTGTCATCCGTCGATCCATCGTCCACGACGACCACGTCGTAGTCGGAGAACTGGTCGAGGATCTCGCGAACAGTGTTCCCGACGTTACGGGACTCGTTCCATGCGGGCACGATGATGAGCGTGCGCTCAGACTGCTCAGGCATGGTGTGGCCATCCTATCAATCGGGTGTCGCAACTCCGGGACCTCACTGGACCAGGTCGACCGGCCCCAATTCGGGACACGCTTCCTGCGCGCGCTCGACGACGGAGGGATCAGCGGTGATGACGGTGACCGGCGGACCCATGAGCTTCCTGATCGTGCACAGGTCATACATGGACTGACCATCGTGGTAGTAGGCGAACTTGCGCAGCGCCACGTCGCCGACGCCTGTCGACGATAGCTGGACGACCCAGAACATGA
>Ga0160453_100600_pt1 | contig 24145 bp, 21 predicted proteins | sample HID1971K_E6MG_FD_108228 | JGI IMG/M metagenome (GOLD analysis project Ga0160453, IMG submission 108228) | Enriched millipede-associated microbial communities from UW Madison campus, WI, USA - HID1971K_E6 MG | ecosystem: Host-associated > Arthropoda: Insects > Digestive system > Unclassified ...
CCGACGAGATCCTTCACGCGGCCAAGATGTCGCCGTACGCGCTCGCGTCGTCGCTCTCCGACGACGACATCGCCCGCCTCTTCACCGCGATGACCGCGACGCTGACGGATGCCGTCGCCGAGGCATCCGGCAAGCCTCCGGCCGAGCTCAAGGACGCCAAGCGGCGCGGCATGCAGGTGCACGGGCGGCGGGGCGAGAAATGCCCTGTCTGCGGCGACGAGGTGCGCAGCGTGTTCTTCGCCGACAACTCGCTCGAGTACTGCCCGACGTGCCAGACGGGCGGAAAGATCCTCGCGGACCGCCGCCTCTCGCGACTGCTGAAGTGACGGGCCGAAGCCCGGTCAGTCCCCGGTCGTGCCCATCAGCACCCGGGCGTCGTCGTCGACCCAGTCGAGCGACTTCGACACGGCCTTGCGCCACTGCCGGTAGCGCCGCTCGCGCTCGTCCTCCGGCATCCGTGGTTCGAAGCGGACGTCCTCCCGCCAGTGCGCGCGAAGCTCGTCGAGGCCGCCCCACACGCCCGTCGCGAGGCCGGCGGCGTAGGCCGCGCCGAGCGCCGTGGTCTCGACGACCTTCGGGCGCACGACGGGGATGCCGAGGATGTCGGCCTGGAACTGCATGAGCAGGTCGTCGCGGGTCATGCCTCCGTCGACACGCAGCTCATCGAGGGTGCGGCCGGTGTCGGCGACGACGGCGTCGATGACGTCGCGGGTCTGGAACGCCGTGGACTCCAGCGCGGCGCGGGCGATGTGTGCCTTGTTGACGTAGCGGGTGAGACCGACGAGCGCCCCGCGCGCGTCGGGGCGCCAATACGGGGCGAACAGCCCAGAGAAGGCTGGCACGAAGTATGCGCCGCCGTTGTCGTCGACGCTCGCGGCGAGGGTCTCGACGTCTTCGGAACGCTGGATGATGCCGAGGTTGTCGCGCAGCCACTGCACGAGCGAGCCGGTGACGGCGATCGAGCCCTCCAGGGCGTAGCGCGCGGGCTCGGCGCCGATCCGGTAGCCGACGGTCGTGATGAGGCCGCTGCGCGAACGCACGATGTCGGTGCCGGTGTTCACGAGCAGGAAGTTGCCGGTGCCGTAGGTGTTCTTGGACTCCCCCGCATCGAACGCGGCCTGGCCGAACGTGGCGGCCTGCTGATCGCCCAGGATGCCCGCGATCGGCACGCCGTCGAGCACCGACGGCAGCTGCGAGTGACCGACGACCTCGGACGACGAACGGATCTCGGGCATCATCGCCCGCGGGATGCCCCACACCGCGAGCAGCTCGTCCGACCAGTCCAGCGTGCGCAGGTCCATCAGCAGGGTGCGCGAGGCGTTGGTGACGTCGGTGACGTGGATGCCGCCGCGTGCGCCGCCGGTGAGGTTCCAGACGACCCACGTGTCGGGGGTGCCGAACAGCAGCTCGCCCGCCTCGGCGGCGGCCCGGGTGCCGGGCACGTTGTCGAGGATCCAGGCCACCTTGGACGCCGAGAAGTACGTCGCCAGCGGAAGACCGGTGGTGTCGGCGAACCGGTCGGCACCGCCCTCGGCCGAGAGCTCGTCGATGCGGGGCTGGGTGCGAGTGTCCTGCCAGACGATCGCGTTGTGCACCGGGCGGCCGGTGCGCTTCTCCCAGACGATCGCGGTCTCGCGCTGGTTCGTCACGCCGATCGCAGCGACGTCGGATGCCGTGATCCGGGCGCGCGTGAGGCACGAGGCGATGACCCACTCGGCACTGGTCCAGATCTCGACCGGATCGTGCTCGACACGCCCGGCTCGCGGGAAGATCTGCTCGTGTTCGCGCTGCGAGACGGCGACGACGGCGCCCTCCCGGTCGAACACGATGGCACGGGTCGAGGTCGTGCCCTGGTCGATCGCCAGCACGTGGTCGGACAACGTCGTCTCCTTCTCCCCCGGCGGCACCCGCGCCGGGTCCGGTGCCCGCCACGCTACCGCGCGTCACCCCGCAGTACGGGAGCCGTGCGGTGCGGCATCCATCCGCCGTCCGACGCGCCCCAACTCCGCATGAGCCTGGTTTCAGGTCGCCGCGGCGCACGAGATTCCGGGGCCGTCGTCGACGTGACGCGCCGCTCATGAGGAGTTGCGGCACGCGGGGAGCGACGGATGCCGCACGCCGGCCGAGTCAGCGGGTCGCGGCCTCGGCCCACGCGGGGTCGGCGGCGTGGACGCGTGCGAGGCCGCGCTCGACCTCGGCCGCGACACGGGCCTGGTCCCACCCGAGCACCGGCGCGACGGCATCCGCCATCTCTGTCGCCGCCTCGCGCGTCGCACCGCCGATGAAGGCGAGCGACGTACGGCGCAGCAGCAGGTCGTCGAGGTGTACGACGGACTCCGCCACGGCGAGGTATCGCAACTCGCCGGACGAGTAGCCGGCGGCATGCTCGAGAGGTGCGTCGGCGGCATCCCTCGCGATCGCGGCGATGACGGATGCCGCGACCGTGCCGTACCGGTCGAGCAGCGTCGCGGCACGCGCGGCCGGCAGGTCGCCGGCGTGGGCGGCGATCCACTGCTGCCGCGCCCGCTCCGTGGTCGGGAACCCGCGTCCGCCGCCGATCGGCACGCCCTTGGTCGAGCGGCGGCGCGGCTGCGCGAGCAGCTCGAGGGCACGATCGGCGAGGTGCTCGGCCGACGCGCGGAAGGTGGTCCACTTGCCTCCGACGAGACTCAGCACGCTCGCCTGCCCGCCGATGAGGGGCGCGGTCTCGATGCGGTAATCGCGCGAGACGAAGCCGGGCGCCAGGTCGCCGTGCCCCGGCAGTGGGCGCACGCCGGCGAAGCGGTACACGATCTGCGCGCGGTCCACCACGATCTCCGGCAGCACCTGGGCGATCAGGCCGATGAAATAGTCGACCTCGGCCTCGGTGCATACGATCGGGTCGCGCATGTCGTGCTCGAGGTCGGTGGTGCCCACGAGCACGCGGCCCTTGAGCGGGTAGATCAGCACGATGCGGCCGTCCTCGTTCTCGAAGAACAGCTCGCGGCCGCCGGTCGCGGCCAGCAGCGCGGGGTGATCGAGCACAATGTGCGACCCCTTGGTGCCGCCCATGTAGCGCGTCGGGTCGCCGAGCGCGAGGTTCGTGAGGTCGGTCCACGGCCCGCTCGTGTTGAGGACGACGGATGCCGCGAACGGCGTCTCGCGGCCGGACTCGGCATCGCGCAGCAGCACGTGGCCACCCTGCGCCCCGACGGCCGCGGTGTAGTTGGCCGCCCGCGCCCTGTCGCCGCCGGCCGCGCGCGCGTCGCGCAGCACGTCCAGCGCGAGCCGCTCGGGGTCGTGCAGCGACGCATCCCAGTACGTCGCGGTGTACTTGACGTCCGGGTTGAGGTCGGGCAGCTGTGCGAGCGAACGGCGGCGCCCGTGGAAGGTGTGCCGCGGCACGGTGCCGCCGCGGAACAGCCCGCCGCCGCGCGAGAACGAGTCGTAGATCACGAGCCCGATCTTGATGAGCGCGGCACCGCGCTCGCGCGGCCGGCCCTTGCCGTGGCGCAGGAACCGCAGCGGTGCGGTCAGCACACCGGAGAACGTCGAGAAGATCGGGATCGTGGTCTGCAGCGGCCGCACGTAGTGCGGTGCGGTGCGCAGCAGCGCATTGCGCTCGGTGACCGCCTCGTGGACGAGACGGAACTCGCCGTTCTCGAGGTACCGGATGCCGCCATGGATCATGTGCGACGACGCCGCGGACGCGCCGCCGACGAAGTCGTCGCGCTCCACCAGGGCGACATCGACGCCCTGCAGCGCCAGATCGCGGAAGGTGGCGAGACCGTTGATCCCGCCCCCGATGATCAGCACGTCCGCGTACGGTCGTGCCGTCAGTTCGTCGAATCCCCGTGTCGTCGTCAAGAGCCTCACCGTCCCCACCTCCAGGCTATGCCGACGCGGCGACATCGGGCCGCGCCTCGCCCCGCTCCCGTGCTTCATGCGAAGACATGGAATGAATGCACGGATGCCGCGTTGACTACACTCGAGAGCATCAACGTGCTCCGGGGTCGGTGTGAATCCGAACCGGCGGTGAGAGTCCGCGAGCCGAGGCATCCACCCCGTCAGACGGGAGGGGCCGAGGTCGATCCGGTGGAATTCCGGAACCGACGGTGATGCGACGAGCAGTCGTCGCTAGTCCGGATGGGAGGAAGCACGAGCGGCGCCGCGCGCGCCGCCGCTTCCCGTTGCCCGGAGCCTCAGCAGACGAGCGAGAGGGCACGGCCGGATGGCGAGCACAGCGGAACACGACGCGATGCGTCGGGCGCTGACGGTCGCCGCGAACGGGCCGCGCGGCGTGAACCCGCAGGTGGGCGCGCTGCTGCTGTCGCCCGACGGCGACGTCCTCGCCGAGGGCTGGCACCGCGGCGCCGGCACCCCGCATGCCGAGGTGGACGCGCTGTCCCAGCTCGCGCCCGGCGCCGCGCGCGGCGCGACCGCCGTCGTCACCCTCGAGCCCTGCAACCACACCGGTCGCACCGGCCCCTGCTCGGAGGCGCTCATCGCTGCGGGCGTGACGCGCGTCGTGTACGCCGTGTCGGATCCGGGCGATCACTCCTCGGGCGGCGCCGCGCGCCTGCGCGACGCCGGTGTCGACGTCGAGTCGGGGCTGCTGGCGGGCGAGGCCACCACACTGCTGGACTCGTGGCTCACCGTGCAGCGACTCGGCCGTCCGCACGTGACCGTCAAGTGGGCGCAGAGCCTCGACGGGCGCGCCGCCGCCGCCGACGGCACGAGTCAGTGGATCACGGGCCCCACCGCGCGTGAGGACGTGCACCGCCGCCGGTCGGAAGCCGATGCGATCGTCGTGGGCACCGGCACACTGCTCGCCGACGACCCCGCCCTCACGGCGCGTCGCCCCGACGGCACCCTGTACGACCACCAGCCGCTGCCGGTCGTGCTCGGGCGCCGCCCGGTTCCGTCCGAAGCGGCCGTGCGGCGGCATCCTCTCCCCGTCTTCACCGACGACGGACGCGAGCTGCCGGCGCTGCTCGACGTCCTGCGCCTGCGGGGGGTGCAGCGCGTGTTCGTCGAAGGCGGTCCGGCCGTGGCGAGTTCGTTCCTGCGCGCCGGCCTCGCCGACGAGGTCCTCGCCTACGTCGCACCGGTGCTGCTCGGCGGCGATCGGCTGGCACTGCACGACATCGGCGTGACGACCATTGGGCAGGCGCGACGCCTGGCCGTGGCATCCGTGATCCCCCTCGGCGACGACGTGCTGTACGTCGCCGTCCCTCGACAGCCTCAGGAACCCATCGAAGGAGACGACTGATGTTCACCGGAATCGTCGAAGAGATCGGCGAGGTCACCGCGGTGGAGCCTTCGGGTGACGGCGTGCGGGTGACGGTGCGCGGACCGAAGGCCGTGTCGGATGCCGCACACGGGGACTCGATCTCGGTCAGCGGCGTGTGCCTGACGGTCGTCGACCAGGGACCCGACTGGTTCACCGCCGACGTCATGAAGCAGAGCCTCGACATGTCGACGCTCGCCGGGGTCGCCCCGGGTCGCGCGGTCAACCTCGAACGCGCCACCGCGGCGCACGGGCGCCTCGGCGGTCACATCGTGCAGGGGCACATCGACGGCACCGGCGAGGTGCTGGAGGTGCGTCCAGGCGCCCAGTGGCAGGTGCTGCGCATCGCGCTGCCCGCGGCGCTCGCCCCGCTCGTCGTCGACAAGGGCTCGATCGCCGTCGACGGCGTCTCGCTCACCGTCAGCGACGCCAGCGCTGCGGCCCCCGGTGACGGCTGGTTCGAGGTGTCGCTCATCCCCGAGACCCTCGCCGCCACGACCCTCGGCGCCCGCGTGGCGGGCGACCGGGTCAACCTCGAGACCGACATCCTCGCGCGCCACGTGCAGAGACTGCTCTCATTCGCGGCACCGGCCGCACCCGCGCTCCGCGAGGCGACACTCTCCACGGAAGGAGGCTCGGAATGAGCCTTGCCACCATCCCCGAGGCCCTGGAGGCGCTGCGCGCCGGCCGGCCCGTCATCGTCGCCGACGATGAGAACCGCGAGAACGAGGGCGACGTCATCCTGTCGGCGCAGCTCGCGACACCCGAATGGGTGGCGTGGACCGTCCGCTGGACCAGTGGCTTCCTGTGCGCGCCCATGCCGGCCGACTGGGCCGACCGCCTCGATCTGCCGCCCATGGTCGAGAACAACGAGGATGCCCGCGGCACCGCGTACACGGTCAGCGTCGACGCGTCCGACCGCGTCTCGACCGGCATCAGCGCCACCGACCGCGCGCACACCCTCAACGTGCTGGCCAACCCTGACTCGACGCCGACGAGCGTCATCCGCCCCGGCCACATCCTGCCGCTGCGCGCCGTCGACGGCGGCGTGCGCGAGCGCGCCGGTCACACCGAAGCCGCCGTCGAGCTCATGAAGCTCGCCGAGCTCACTCCGGTCGGCGTGATCGGCGAGGTCGTCGCCGAGGACGGCAGCATGATGCGCCTGCCCGGCCTGCAGGACCTCGGTGCCGAGTATGGCATCCCGGTCATCACGATCGAGCTGCTGGCCGCCTACCTCGATGAGCACGCGCCGTGCGACCCGGCGATCCGCAACGCCCACAAGCGACGCGTCAGCCTGCGCGCCGAGGCCCACGTGCCGACATCGCATGGTGCGTTCCGCTTCCTCGCGTACAAGGACCGCATCACCGGCACCGACCACATCGCGGTCGTCTCGGGCGAGCTCGACGAGGCGCCGCTGGTGCGCGTGCACTCGGAGTGCCTGACCGGCGAGGCGTTCGGCTCGCTCAAGTGCGAGTGCGGTCCGCAGCTGGAAGCGGCGCTCGACGCGATCGAGCAGGACGGCGGCGTCGTCATCTACATGCGCGGTCACGAAGGCCGCGGCATCGGGCTCATCAACAAGCTGCGCGCGTACTCGCTGCAGGAGCGCGGCCTCGACACCGTCGACGCCAACCTCGCACTGGGTCTGCCGGCCGACGCCCGCGACTACGCCGCGGCCGCCGGCATCCTCACGGATCTCGGCGTCGAGAAGGTGCGGCTGCTGACGAACAACGCCGACAAGGTCAAGCAGCTGCGCGAGCTGGGACTGGAGATCGTCGAGCAGGTTCCGCTGCTGGTCGGCATCGGCCCGAACAACCACCAGTACCTCGCCACCAAGCGCGACCGCATGGGCCACATCATCGCCGACGAGGACTTCGCCGACGCGCTGGCCCACATGCACGACGGCGCGACGCACAACGAAGGAGCACAGGCATGAGCGGCAAGGGCGCTCCCCAGGCCACCGGAACGGTCGACGCGACGGGTCTGGACGTCGTCGTGATCGCCGGCACGTGGCACGAGACGATCACCGACGGACTCATCGCGGGCGCACAGCGCGCGCTGGACGCATCCGGTGCGACCTCCCGCGTGGTGCGCGTGCCGGGCTCGTTCGAGCTGCCCGTGGTCGCGAAGGCCGCGCTGGAGGCCGGCGCCGACGCGGTGGTGGCGCTCGGCGTCATCATCCGCGGCGGGACGCCCCACTTCGAGTTCGTGTCGAACGCCGCCACCGACGGCCTCACTCGCGTCGCCCTCGACACCGGCAAGCCGGTCGGGTTCGGCGTGCTGACGCTCGACGATGAGGCGCAGGGAATCGCCCGGGCGGGGCTTCCCGGTTCCCAGGAGGACAAGGGCTTCGAGGCCGCCGACGCCGCGATCCGCACCGCCCTCGCGCTGCGGGCACTCCGACAGGCTCAGTGACCGGGCACCGCCCGAAACGACAAGTGGATGCCGCGGCCCGAGGTCGCGGCATCCACTTTCGGTTCTCTGGGGTCAGGGCTTCCAGATCATGAGGATCACGACGACCACCAACAGCAGAGACGCGATGCCGTTGCTCGCGGCGATCGCGCCGTAGCCGGCGGGCTTGGTCGGCGCGGCACCATCGGGTGCCGCCGCGATCGCGGCGGCGGCCTTGCGCATCTGCGGCACGACGACGATCACGTTCAGCAGGAACGCCACGGCGTAAAAGATCGTCGACCACAGGATCCACGGGGTCGTGAACGACAGGTCGTACTCCTCGGGGGCCATCGCCATGGCACCGAACCCGAACACGAAGGTCAGCAGCGACAGCCACGAGAAGATCATCGTCGAGGTGGCGAGTGTCTTGACCTGGGCCGCGTTGCCCGACCGCAGCGCGCGCAGACCCGTCATCGGAATGATGGCCATCGGGCCCACGATGAACACCGCGGTGCCCACGTGGAGGATCGAGATCAGAGTGTCCATGCGGGTCAGCCTACGCCTTTTCGCGACAACCTTCTGACAGACTGAAGGTTAGGCAACCGGCATCCGCTTTCCGACGCGAGAACGCCCACGGGAGTAGGGTCGAATGCCGTGAGCTCCCCCACGATCGCGCCGACGGCGCCCGCGAATCCCCGTTCCCGCGTCATCCTCGCCAGCCTCATCGGCACGACGATCGAGTTCTACGACTTCTACGTCTACGCGACCGCTGCCGTGCTGGTGTTCCCGATCCTGTTCTTCCCGACCGGAAACGACACGACAGCGCTGCTCGCCTCGTTCGGCGTGTTCGGCGCGGCCATGGTCGCGCGCCCCCTCGGTGCGATCGTGTTCGGGCACTTCGGCGACCGCTTCGGCCGCAAGGCGACCCTCGTGACGTCGCTGCTCACGATGGGCGTCGCGACGTTCCTGATCGGATGCCTGCCCACGTTCAACGAGATCGGCTGGTGGGCGGCGCTGCTGCTGCTGTTCCTGCGTCTCGCGCAGGGCTTCGCGCTCGGCGGCGAGTGGTCGGGCGCCGCGCTCGTGGCCACCGAGAACGCCCCCAAGGGCAAGCGCGCGTGGTACGGCACCTTCCCGCAGCTGGGTGCACCGCTCGGCTTCATCATCGCGAACGGCGTGTTCCTCGCCATCAACTTCCTGCTCCCCCACCCCGACGGCGCCGGCCAGCGCTCGGCGGACTTCCTCGCGTGGGGCTGGCGGGTGCCGTTCCTGTTCTCGGCCGTCATGGTGATCATCGGCCTGTGGGTGCGACTGCGCCTCGTCGAGTCCGAGACCTTCGTCAAGGCCGAAGAGAAGGGCGCGCTGCGCAAGTTCCCGCTGGGCACCGTGGTCCGCCACCACTGGTGGCACCTGATCCTCGGCACGTTCATCATGCTGGCGACGTACGTGCTGTTCTACCTGATGACGAACTTCACGCTCGCGTACGGCACGAAGGCCACGCTCGAGGGCGCTCAGGCCGCCGCCGATGCCGCCGGGACCCCCTTCGACGCGGCGACCTACGTGCCCGGCCTCGGCTTCGGCTACACCGACTTCGTGATGATGCAGATCTTCGGCGTGGTGTTCTTCGGCATCTTCACGCTGCTGTCGGGACCGATCGCGGATGCCATCGGCCGGCGCCGGCTGCTGTTGTGGGTGACCGGGCTCATCATCGTGTTCGGTCTGACGTTCAACCTGTTCCTGCTGCCCCAGCTCGACCCGAAGTTCACCGGCGCGCTGGTGCAGGCGTTCCTCGTGTTCGGATTCATGCTCATGGGCGCCACGTTCGGGCCCATGGGCGCCATCCTGCCGGAGCTGTTCCCGACCAACGTCCGCTACTCGGGCTCGGCCATCTCGTACAACGTGTCGTCGATCCTCGGCGCGGCGCTCGCCCCGATCGTCGCGGTGGCGCTGTGGGCTGCCGCCGGGGGCAGCCCCTGGCTCGTCGGCATCTATCTCTCCGCGATGAGCGTGCTGACCTTCGTCGCACTGCTGTTCAGCCCCGAGACCAAGGACGTCGACTACAACGCCGACCTCGGCGTGGGCGCGACCGGGTCGCTGTAGGAAGGTGGGGCTTGTTCCCCATCGGCTGCCGGCGCCCGCATCGCTAGACTCGCGCCGATCATGACTGCGCAGACGCTCCCCTTGGCCCACAGACTCGCCCGCGCCGGTATGGCGCTCCTCGTCGGGATCGCCGCACTGGCAGGTGCCTGGGGTGCGTTCGCCGGCGCCGCCCGCGCCGCCGAACCGCTCGACGTCGAGGGCGCGTACATCACCGACACGACGGGCACGCTCACCGCCGCCGAGATCGAGCGCATCGACTCCTCGCTCGACGCGCTGTTCGCACGCACGGGCGAAGGGCTGTACGTCGTCGTGACCGACACGTTCGTCGACCCGCGCGATCCGGCGGAGTGGGCGGCCGAGACGGCGTCCGCCAGCGGCCTCGGCGTGCACGACCTCCTGCTGGCGATCGCGATCGACGACCGCAACTACGCCTACTCCGTCGACGACGGGTTCGCCCTGTCGAACTCGCAGATCGATCGCGTGATCAGCGACGCCCTCGTTCCGGCGCTGCGCGAGAATCGCTGGGCCGATGGCATCGTGTCGTTCTCGGAGGCCGTAGCGGACGAGCTCGACCGGCCGTTCCCCGTCGTCCCTGTCGGGATCGGCGCGGTGATCGTGCTGGGTCTCGGCGCGTGGATCACTCTGCGCGCCACACGGCCCGCCCGCGAGCGGGCACGGGCGCGCCGTCACGCCGCGCAGGAGCGCTCCGACCGCCGCGCCCAGGTCGGGGCGATGCTCGTCACCACGGACGACGCCGTCAAGACCAGCACACAGGAGCTCGGGTTCGCGATCGCCCAGTTCGGCGACGACGCCACCGCCGAGTTCCGTGCGGCACTCGACACCGCCGGTGCACATCTCGCCGAGGCGTTCCAGCTGCGCGCCCGCATCGAGGACGAGGTCCCGGATGCCGACGCCGACGTCGACGCGTGGCTCGAACAGATCCGCACCCTGTGCGAGCAGGCCGATGCCGCGCTCGACGCGCAGTCAGCGGCGTTCGACGCGCTGCGCGACCTCGAACAGCATGCGCCGGAACTGGTGGCTCGGATCGCCGCGGAACGCGAAGCCGCACCGGCACGGATCGGGGCGGCCGAGGCATCCGTCACCGCACTGACGGCGACGTACGGCAGCGCGGCGGTCGCGGGGACCGGGGACTCCCTGCAGCGCGCACGAGCCCTGCTGACATTCGTCGATGACGAGCTCGCTCAGGCGCGTGAGCGACTCGCGACGGGGCGCACGGGTGAGGCCGCCGTCGATGTGCGCGCGGCGCAGCAGGCCGCCGGCCAGATCGACCAGCTCGTGACAACCGTAGAGCAGCTCGCCGCATCGCTGCCGAAGGTTGCCGAGGCTCGGGACGCGGCCGCCGCCGACCTGCGCGCAGACATCGCCGAGGCTCGGACGTACGCAGCCGCCGACCCCGCGCTCGCGGCAGCCGCGGACGCCGCGCAGGTCTCGCTGGACACCGTCGCGGCGATCACGCCGTCCGCCGCGCTGTCGGCCATCGAGGCCGCGGACACCCGTCTCGCCGAAGCGTTCCGCCAGGTGCGTGATCGGCAGGCTCGCCGCGACCGCGCCGCGGGGCAGTTGCCACGCGCGCTCGAGACGGCCCAGCGGACCATCGCGGCGGCATCCGGCTACATCACGCCGCGGCGCGCGCTCATCGGTGATCTCGCACGCTCTCGTCTCGCCGACGCCGAGCGCGAACTCGCCGAAGCGAGCTCCGCGGATGATCCGGAGGCGGCACTCGAGCACGCCCGCAGGGCCGCAGACGCCGGCAACCGCGCCGAGCGCATCGCACGCGACGAGGTCAACGGACCGCCGGCCGAGGAGTCGGGGTGGCAGGCGGCCGAAGAGGGCGGCATCTGGGGATGGCTCTTCGGCTCCGAGGAAGGCCAGGACGGCGGTCGGTCGTGGTCATCCGGCACCTCGCGCAGCGGGTGGAGCAGTTCGACGCACTCGTCGTTCTCGTGGTCATCGGGGTCGAGCTCACGATCCGGCTCGCGTCGCTCGAGCGGATCGAGCTCGTCGTCGCGCCGTTCCGGCGGGTCTCGTTCGAGCTCGCGCCGTTCGGGCGGCGGCCGCCTCTGATCCGCCTGCCCCTCAATCGAGGAAGAGGGCGCGCAGCCGCTTGGTGGTGAACACCAGCCCCACCGCGACCATGACGACGTAGTACAGCACATGCCACCACATGGCGGAGGTGAGGATGCCGGTGGTCAGGCCCCGCACCAGCTCGACGCCGTGCCACAGCGGGAAGGCCATGATGATGCCCTGGATCCACTCCGGGTACGCGGTGATCGGGAACAGCGTCGCCGAGAACAGGAACATCGGCAGCAGCACGAAGTTGATCCAGTCCATCTGCTGGAAGGTCTTCATGTAGCTCGTGACGGCCATGCCCAGGCTCGCGAAGCCGAACGCGATGAGGAGCACCGCAGGGATCGCGAGGATCGCCGTCCACGCCAGGTTGAGGCCGAGCAGCTGCATGATGACCATGAACCCGGTCGCGTACAGCAGCCCCCGCAGCAGCGCGTAGAGGATCTCGCCCAGCGCCACGTCGAGCGGGCCGAGCGAGGTGGCCAGCATGCCCTCGTAGAGCTTGCCGTAGTTGAGCTTGAAGAAGACGTTCCACGTGGAGTCGTAGATCGCGCCGTTCATGGCCGACGTCGCGAGCAGCGCCGGCGCGATGAAGGCCGCGTAGCTCACCTCCACGCCGCCGGACGTCTGCACGTCGCCGATCAGCGCACCCAGGCCGATGCCCATCGACGCGAGGTAGAACACGGGCTCGAAGAACCCCGACAGCACGACGGCCCAACTCGACGAGCGCGCCGCGATGAGTCCGCGCTGCACGACCGCCTGGGGGTTGCCCGCCCACAGCGCCCGCACACCGCCGGAGCGCGCCGGAGCCTGCCCACCCGGTTGCTGCGGTTCGACAGGCTCACCGACCGGTCTCAGCACACTCATTCGCCGAGCCTCCTCTCGAACAAGCGCCGTCCGATCAGATAGCCGCCGATCGACAACAGCACCAGGAAGCCGACATGGACCACGATGGCGAAGGGCTCGGCGGGCTTGTCGTACGTGACGACCCGACCGAGCTCCGACGCGTGCCACAGGGGCGACACCCAGCCGATCCACTGCAGCCAGATGGGCAGGTTGGTCAGCGGGTAGAACGTGCCCGAGAACAGGAACATCGGCATGAAGATGAACCGCTGCACGAGGGCGAACTGGCCCTTGTCCTCGGTGATCGACGCGGCGTATGCCATGTACGGAATGCCGAACGCCAGACCCGCGAGCAGGCCGATGGGGATCGTCAGCCAGCCCGTCGTCGGGTCGGGCACAGCACCGAAGAGCCAGATGAACAGGTAGTAGGCGGCCACCACGAACAGCATGCGAGCGGATGCGCCGGCCACGACTCCGCCGGCGATCTGCCCGGGCGACAGCGGTGAGGCGCTGAACCCGTAGAAGTAGCGCCGCCACTTGAAGCCTGCCATCACCGGGAAGGAGAACTCCTCGGTCGCCACCGAGATCGCCGCCGTCATGAGCAGCGCGGGCGCGACGAACACCAGGTAGCTGACCTCGGTGCCGTTCTCGACGATCGGGGCGTCGATGAGCGCTGCGAGTCCGACCGCGAGGCCAAGCAGGTACAGGATCGGCTGCCCCAGCGCGCCGACCACGATGGTCCAGCCGTACGCACGCATGGCGCGGAGCATGTGCTCGGTCACGTACCACGTACCGAGCCCGCGGGGCTTGCGCCCCCACTCCATCGCCTCGGCGCGCAGCTCGTCGAGCGAAGGATGCGCCGAGGTCGCGGTGGGGGCGGCGGACGACGCGGCGCCGGCCGGCGGCATCCGCTCCTCACCGTCGTCGGTCGGAGGTTCGGGTCGCGCGCTCATTCGATCAGCGACCTTCCGGTCAACCGCAGGAACACGTCTTCGAGGCTCGAACGGCGCACGAGCGACGTGAGCGGCGTGAGCCCGCGGTGGGTGACGGCTTCCAGCGCCGCCTCGCCGTTGCCGGCGTAGACGAGGATACGGTCGGGCAGCACCTCGACCCGGTCGCCGATCCCGTCGAGCTGCGGGGCGACCTGCTGGTTGCGGTCGGAGCCGAACCGCACCTCGAGCACCTCGCGGCTGGAGTGCTCGCGGATGAGTGAGGACGGCGTGCCCTCGGCCATGATGCGGCCCTTGTCGACGACGATGAGGCGGTCGCACAGCTGCTCGGCCTCGTCCATGTAGTGCGTGGTCAGCACGAGGGTCGTGCCGCGCTCCTTCAGGCGGAACAGGCGATCCCACAGCACATGGCGCGCCTGCGGGTCGAGGCCCGTTGTGGGCTCGTCGAGCAGCAGGATGCGAGGGTCGTTGATGAGACCGCGTGCGATGGTCAGCCGGCGCTTCATGCCGCCCGAGAGCTGGTCGACCTTGCTCTTGGCCTTGTCGGCGAGCTGCGCGAAGTCGAGCAGCTCGTCTGCCTTCTGCTGGCACACCTTGCCGGGAAGACCGAAGTAGCGACCGTAGATGTAGAGGTTCTCGCGCGCGTTGAGCTCGCCGTCGAGGTTGTCCTGCTGCGGCACGACGCCCAGGCGCGAGCGGATCTCGGGCCCGTAGCGGTCGGGGTCGAGCCCGAGGATCGTCAGGTCTCCGCCCGAGCGGGTCGAGACAGCGCCGATCATCTTCATGGTGGTGGACTTGCCGGCACCGTTCGGGCCGAGGAGGCCGAACGACTCGCCGGGCGCGACGTCGAACGAGAGCCCGTCGACGGCCATGAAGTCGGGCTTGCCCTTGACCTTGTAAGCCTTGGCGAGATTCGACGCTGAGATCACGGGGGCAGGCACCGGATCACAGTAGCGCGGACGACCGACACCGCACATTGTCAATGCAGGTTGACAGTCGAAGGGTCGTCAACTACGGTTGACGGATGGATGCCGGGGCCGCCGGCATCCACTCGACACGAGAGGCTGCGCATGAGCGGGGACGAGCTGCACACCCTGATCGGGTCAGCCGGCGGACGCGAGCCGCTGGCCGAACTGCACCGCCTCGCCGAGGTGCGCCGCGACCTCGCGCGGGCCGAAGAGGTGCAGGTGCGCAAGGCCCGCAACCTCGGATTCTCGTGGCAGGCGATCGCGAGCGCCCTCGGCGTGAGCCGACAGGCCGTCCACAAGAAGTACGGTCGAAGGTAAGCCCCCTTTCACGAACGAGGTACACCCATGCCCTCCGCCGAACTCGACGAAGCCCCCGCCACGGCGAACGCCGCTCGCCCCGCGACCCGCGGTCGCGGTATCCGCCCGCGCCGCGGCAAAGCGGACGGGCCGCGCGCCACCTTCCGACAGCTGCTCCCCTACCTGTTCGAGCACAAGGGCACGATCGCCGTCGTGGTCGTGCTCAGCATCCTGAGCGCGGGCGCGTCTCTGGTGCAGCCGCTGCTGGTCGGCCAGGTGATCACGCGCGTCGAGAGCAACCTCGACCTCGGCCTGCTGGTGTGGGCGCTCGTCGGCTTCGTGATCCTGGGATCGATCATCTCGGGCTACCAGCACTACCTGCTGCAGCGCACCGGCACCGCCGTCGTGTACTCCAGCCGCCGACGGCTCATCGCCCGCATCCTGCACCTGCCGATCAGCGAGTTCGACGCGCGCCGCACCGGCGACCTCGTCTCGCGGGTCGGCAGCGACACCACGCTCCTGTACGCCGCGCTCACGCAGGGGCTCGCCGACTCCATCGGCAACGCGCTGCTGTTCGCCGGCGCACTGATCGCGATGGCGGTCATCGACCCGCTGCTGCTGGGCATCATCGTGCTCGTGATCGGCCTCTCGGTCGTCGGCGTCGTCGCGCTGAGCGGCCGCATCCGCACCGCCTCGACCGAGCAGCAGGAGAAGGTCGGCGAGCTCGCCTCCGGCGTCGAGCGCGCCGTCGGCTCGATCCGCACCGTGCGCGCCTCGGGTGCGACCGAGCGCGAGGTGTCCTCCGTCACCGAGCGGGCCACCGACGCGTTCGAGGTGGGCGTGCGCATCGCGAAGGTGTCGGCGCTGGTCGTGCCCATCGCCGGCATCGCCCTGCAGGTGTCGCTGCTCGTGGTGATCGGCCTCGGCGGGTACCGCGTCGCGACCGGCGCCCTGACGATCGCGAACCTCGTGACGTTCATCATGTTCCTGTTCATGTTGATCGCGCCGCTCGGCTCGTTCTTCGGCGCCATCACGTCGGTGAGCCAGGCCCTCGGCGCACTGGGCCGCATCCAGGAGGTGCTGGAGCTGCCCACCGAGGCGCAGGACGACGCCGCGATCGCCGCTCGCGTGCGCGAGGTGGATGCCGCCCTTCGACAGGCTCAGGGACCGGTCGCTGAGCCTGTCGAAGCGGCCGCAGCGATCGAGTTCCGGGACGTGCGCTTCCGCTACCCCGAGAACGTCGTGGCGGCCCGGCGCAAGGCCGAGACCGAGGCCCTGGCCGTGCTGGAGAGCGCGCACGTGGACTCGACCGCGTTCACGTTCACCGACGGAGAAGGGGATGCCGCGGCATCCACTCTCTCGGACGCCGACGTGCTGCGCGGCGTGTCGTTCACAGTCCCCCAGGGTGCCCGCGTGGCGCTGGTCGGCCCCTCGGGCGCCGGCAAGAGCACCACGCTCGCGCTGATCGAGCGGTTCTACGACCCGACCGGCGGCGCGATCCTGCTCGGCGGCGACGACGTGCGCACGCTCGACCGTGACGACCTGCGCGCTCAGCTGGGCTACGTCGAGCAGGACGCCCCCACGCTCGCCGGCACGATCGGCGACAACCTGCGCCTCGCATCGCCCGAGGCCTCCGACGCGGAGTGCGAGGAGGTGCTGCGCGCGGTCAACCTCGGCGAGGTGCTCGATCGCAACCCGCTCGGCGTCGACGCGCCGGTCGGCGAGTCCGGTGTGATGCTGTCCGGCGGCGAGCGCCAGCGGCTCGCGATCGCGCGGGCCCTGCTGGCCGCTCCCCCGATCCTGCTGCTGGACGAGTCGACGTCGTCGCTGGACGGCCTCAACGAGCAGCGGATGCGCGAGGCGATCGACGCCGTCGCGGCCGGCCGCACGCTCATCGTGATCGCCCACCGGCTGTCGACCGTCGTCGACAGCGACCACATCGTCGTGATGGACCACGGCCACGTGGTCGGCCAGGGCACGCACTCCGAGCTCGTGCAGACGACCCCGCTGTACCGCGACCTCGCGAAGCACCAGCTGCTGGTGTGACGCGGCCTTCACTCTTCTCCGAGATCAGGAGATCTGGCGAGAACAGGACGATTGCCGCGAAATCGTCCTGCGTTGCCCAGATCTCCTGATCTGAGAGAGACGACAGACAGTGGATGCCCCGGCCAACCGCACAGGTGAGGCCGGGGCATCCACTTCGACAGGCTCAGTGACCGAGACGACCGCTCGGTGACGAGACGGCCGCTCAGGCGCGTTGCAGACGGTAGCGCAGCGCGGCGAGCTCGGCCCACAGCGGCGCCGGCACCCGGCCCTCGAAGGTGCGGTAGAACTCCTCGGTGAGGTCGGCCTCCTGCAGCCACAGCTGCGGGTCGACGGCGAAGAGCTCGTCGAGGTCGGCCTGCGGCACGTCGATGCCGTCCAGGTCGAGATCCTCGGTGTGCGGCAGACGGCCGATGGGGCTGTCGACGGCGCCGACCTCGCCCTCGATGCGACGGATGATCCAGTCGATCACGCGCGAGTTGTCACCGAAGCCCGGCCACAGGAACCGGCCGTCGGTGCCCTTGCGGAACCAGTTGACCTGGAACACGCGCGGCGCGCGGTCGAAACGCAGCTTCTGCCCGACCTTCAGCCAGTGGCCGAAGTAGTCCGCCATGTTGTAGCCGCAGAACGGCAGCATCGCGAACGGGTCGCGGCGCAGTTCGCCGACGGTGCCCTCGGCGGCGGCGGTGCGCTCCGACGACACGTTCGAGCCCATGAAGACGCCGTGAGTCCAGTCGGTCGCCTCGACGACCAGCGGCACGTTGGTCGCGCGGCGACCGCCGAACAGGATCGCGTCCAGCGGCACGCCCTGCGGCGCGTCCCAGTCGTCGGCGATCTGCGGGCACTGGGCCGCGGCGACCGTGAAGCGCGAGTTGGGGTGCGCGGCGGGGCGACCGGATGCCGGTGTCCACGGGTTGCCCTCCCAGTCGGTGAGCTCGGCCGGCGCCTCGTCGGTCAGGCCCTCCCACCACACGTCGCCGTCGGGGCGCAGCGCGACGTTCGTGAAGATGGTGTTGCCCCACAGCGTCTCGACCGCGGTGACGTTGGTCGACTCGCCGGTGCCGGGCGCGACGCCGAAGAAGCCCGCCTCCGGGTTGATGGCCCACAGGCGCCCGTCCTCGCCCGGACGCAGCCAAGCGATGTCGTCGCCGAGCGTCTCGACGCGCCAGCCGGGGATCGTCGGGCGCAGCATCGCGAGGTTGGTCTTGCCGCACGCCGACGGGAACGCGGCGGCCACGTGGTAGGCGCGGCCGGCCGGGTCGATGACGCGGATGAGCAGCATGTGCTCGGCCAGCCAGCCCTCGTCACGACCGATGACCGAGGCGATACGGAGGGCGAAGCACTTCTTGGCGAGGATCGCGTTGCCGCCGTAGCCCGACCCGAACGACCAGACCTCGAGCGTCTCGGGGAAGTGCACGATGTACTTCTCGTCGTTGCACGGCCACGCGACGTCCTGCTGGCCCGGCTGCAGCGGCGCACCCACCGAGTGGACTGTCTTGACCCACGGGGCGCCGCCGGCGATCTCGCGCAGCACGTCGTTGCCGACCCTCGTCATGATGCCGATCGAGGTGACGGCGTAGGCGCTGTCGGTGATCTGCACGCCGATGTGCGACAGCGGGCCGCCGACCGGACCCATCGAGAACGGCACGACGTACATCGTGCGGCCCTTCATGGACCCCTCGAACAGGGGCGTGATGGTGGCGCGGATCTCGTCGGGGGCGGCCCAGTTGTTGGTGGGGCCGGCGTCCTCCTCGCGCTCGGAGGCGATGAAGGTGCGTCCCTCGGTGCGCGCGACGTCGCTCGGGTGCGAGCGGGCCAGGTACGAGCCCGGACGCCACTCGGGGTTGAGCTTGATGAGTTTGCCCTCTTCGACCTGCTCGCGCAGCAGCGCGTCGTTCTCGGCACGCGAGCCGTCGACCCAGTGGATGCGGGCGGGCCGGGTGAGCGCCGCGATGCCGTCGACCCACTCGCGCAGCGCCGCCATGCCCTCGCCCGCGACGGTGGGCAGTTCGCCGTACGTCCGGGTCACGGTCGTCGTGCGGGGCGACCCGGTGCTCGCAGAGGTCGAGCCTTCGGTTCGGGTGAAGATGTCGGCAAGGGCCATGGTGTCGCTCCTCGTTGATTTCGACGATGCAGATTCGTGCTCTTCCTCTACTTTCACGGGTGATGGATGCCTCTTCCCACGATCCATCGTGTCAAGAGTCGCAATTCTTTCGCTATCATCAAGGAATGCCGCCGACCTCGCTCGAACTGTCGACCCTGGGCCACCGCATCCGTCATCAGCGCCTCTCCCACGGGTACACGCTCGACGAGCTCGGCGCCCTCGTCGGGGTCGCTGGCAGCCAGCTGAGCCTCATCGAGAACGGCAAGCGCGAGCCCAAGCTGTCGCTGCTGCAGTCGATCGCGTCGATCGCCGGCGTCGAGGTCGCCGACCTGCTGTCGGCCGAGCCGCCCAACCGCCGCGCGGCGCTGGAGATCGAGCTGGAGCGTGCGCAGTCCAGCTCGGTGTTCCGTCAGCTCGGGGTCCCACCGGTCAAGGTCACCAAGGGCATGAGCGACGAGACGATCGAGTCGCTCCTGGGCCTTCACCGCGAGCTGCAGCGCCGTGAGCGCGAGGCCATCGCCACCCCCGAAGAGGCGCGACGGGCCAACACCGAGCTGCGCCTCATGATGCGCGAGCGCGACAACTACCTGCCCGAGATCGAGAAGCTCGCCGAGAAGCAGCTCAAATCGGCCGGGCACGTGTCGGGCGCCCTCACCCACCGCACCGTCAGCATCATGGCCGAGAAGCTCGGGTTCGAGCTGATCTACGTCAACGACCTGCCGCACTCCACCCGGTCGGTCACCGACCTCGAGCACGGCCGGATCTATCTGCCGCCGGCATCCATCCCCGGCGGGCATGGTCTGCGCTCGATGGCGCTGCAGGCGATGGCGCACCGCCTGCTCGGCCACGAGCGGCCCACCGACTACGCCGACTTCCTGCAGCAGCGGCTGGAGATCAACTACTACGCCGCGTGCTGCCTCATGCCCGAGACCGCGTCGGTCGCGTTCCTGCAGCAGGCCAAGAAGGACCGCAACCTCGCCGTCGAGGACTTCCGCGACGCGTTCGGCGTCACCCACGAGGCCGCCGGCATGCGACTCACCAACCTCGCCACCCACCACCTCGGGATCAAGCTGCACTTCCTGCGCGTCGACGGATCCGGTGCCATCTCACGCGTGTACGAGAACGACGATCTGCCGCTGCCGATGGACGTCACCGGCGCCATCGACGGGCAGATGGCGTGCCGCAAGTTCTCGGCGCGCGCGGCGTTCGACGAGCAGAACCGCACGACCGAGCACTACCAGTACACCGACACTCCGGCGGGCACGTTCTGGTGCTCGACGCAGACCGGCTCGACCTCGGCGGGCGAATTCTCGATCACGGTGGGCGTGCCGTTCGATGACGCACGGTGGTTCCGCGGGCGCGAGACGCAGAAGCGCGCCACCTCGACGTGCCCCGACGAGTCGTGCTGCCGCCGCGCGGCCTCGGACGTCGCGGGGCGCTGGGCGGGAAAGGCCTGGCCGAGCGCGCGCGTGCACATGCAGATGTTCTCGCCGCTCCCCCGCGGCGCCTTCCCGGGTGTCGACGACAACGAGGTGTACGACTTCCTCGACCGCCACGCGTGAGGCCGCTCAGCCGGTGATGAACCGCCGGTACCGGTCGAGGGATGCCGCGACCTCGGCGTCGTCGGCCGCCCCGGGCGCGAACAGCTCGGGCACGGGATCGTCGGCGTGCCGGCCGACCGCGACCGAGTGCATCCAGACGCCGACCACCACACCGCGGGCGACGAGGATCGGCCGCACGATGCCGTTCATGCTGGGCCCGATGGCCGAGAGGAACTCCGGCGCGCACGGCACGGTGCGGTCGACGTACGACAGGTAGTACTCCTCGAACGGCGGCAGCGCGATGACTTCGGGCGCCGATGCCAGGCGCCGCGGCGGGGAGGCGTCGACGACGTACATCGGCTCGGGGTCGGCCGTGACGATCCTCAGTCGATCGGATGCCGCCTCCGCCGCGGTCCGCGAGACCCCGAGCGGCAGGCTCGACCACCACGCGAAGTCGCGCGCGCCGGCCGGACCGTGGGCGGCGATGTAGCGCACGAAGAGCTCGGCCAGCGGGTCGGCGGGCGTCACGGGGTCGCTGATCCACTCCTCGGTGAGCACCAGGTACTGCTCACGCGTCGGCCCTTCGGCCCGCGGCACGACGGGTCCCTGACACACCACTCCCCGCAGCGACATCGCCACCAGCAGGTGATAGCCGCGCTGCTTCGCGGTCGAGACGCCCGCGAGTTCCCACACCTCGGCGAGCTCCTTGCGGGTGAGCCGGTTGCCGCCCGCGAGCGCCGCCCGCGCTGCCGCCTCGGCGCGGTCGAGCTCGGCGTCGTCGATCGCCTCGGCGCGCCGCACCCCCGCCATCTGGCGGTGCTGCCGTTCGGCGGTGAGCGACAGCACCCACGACAGGTCCTCGGCCGGGATCAGGTGGATCGTGCCACGCATCGTCCACGACCGCACGATCTCGCCGCGATCGAACGCCGCGTCGACGTCGCGCAGCGACGGTTCACCCCTGGTGCGCTGCGCGATCGCCCAGCGCCCGCCCCAGAACTCCTGCGCCTGCGTCGCGAGCATATGCCGCGCCGCGCCGGCGACCGTAGGTGCGGGGGCGCTCAGTCGGTGCGACCGGAGTCGCTCACGGCGCATGGTTGCGGCATCCACTCGCCCATCATGGCGTGAACGCCCGACACCGCGCGCTCGCGTCTCGAGATCGGCTCACGCCGTTTCGTCTCGCTCGTTCCTCGCTCGCTCAACGACCGGAGCCGCGGTCAGCGCGCGTGCGCGGCGTCGTAGGCGGCGCGGGACTCTTCGATGCGCGGGTGGTTCGCGATCGCCCAGTCCGCGAGGGCCATCGCGAGCTGGATGAGCGTGCCACCCAGGGCAGTGAGCTCGTACTCGACGCGCGGCGGCACCTCCGCGTGCACGGTGCGGGTGATGAGCCCATCGCGTTCGAGCTGGCGCAGGGTCAGGGTGAGCATGCGCTGCGAGATGCCGGGGATGTGCCGCTGCAGCTCGGTGAAGCGCAGCCGTTCGCTGCGCAGGGTCGCCACGACCAGCAGCGACCACTTGTCGCCGATGCGGTCGAGCACGTCGCGGATCGCGCGGCCGTGGTCGATGCCGCCGGCGTCCTCGCAGGAACGCTCGTAGCCGGTCGCGGCGGCGTCCCCCGCCACCGAGACGGACAGGGTCTTGGTCATCGCATGTCACCTGCTTACATCCGTGTGCCTTTTGCACGTCCTCCGAAGATGACGCATCATGGGGTTGCTTACAAACAGTAACAGACCCCACGATCTCTACCTGGAGAACTGCATGATCATCGCCCTCTGGATCCTCAACGGACTCCTGGCGCTCGCCTTCATCATGGCCGGCTCGTTGAAGGTCGCCCGACCGCGCACGGCGCTCGTCGCGAGCGGCATGGCCTGGGCCGACGACTTCGCCGACCCGACCGTCAAGCTCATCGGCGCGGCCGAGGTGGTCGGCGGCATCGGCCTCATCCTCCCGCTGCTGACGGGCATCGCCCCGATCCTCACCCCGATCGCCGCGACCGCACTCGCGATCGTCATGATCGGCGCGATCGCCGTCCACGTCCGCCGCAAGGAGAACGCGACGCCGTCGATCGTGCTGGCGGTGCTGTCGATCGTGAGCGCCGTGCTCGGCTTCATCGTGGTGCTCTGACCCGCCCTGACCTCTGGAGAAGTGGATGCCTCGGCCCGAGGCATCCACTTTTCTCGTCTTCGTGGCGACCCGGCCTCACGTCGGCTCGGTCGTGCGGATCAGACCGCAGGTGACGCACGACCACGCGACGAGGAACCGCTCGTCGTCGAGGATCTCGAACCGCAGCGGGTCGCCGCAGGTCGGGCAGGCGCGTGAATCTGCAATGCGGCCGGTCACCCGCGTCAGCGCAGGAGCTTCACGGCGCTTCGCACCGCGGTCACGCTGGCGATGGCGGCGGCGATGCTCATGACGATCGGCGTGGCCGCGATCACGAGCGCGATCGAATTGGGTTTGAAGACAGCCCCGCTGGGGCCGTGGATGTAGGCGCCGATCGGCAGTGCGACCCCGCCTCCGCCTCCGCCCGACCCTTCGCCCTTGCCCTGGGGCAGCTTCTCGGTGGGGGGCGTCTCGCCGGACCCCTCCCCGGCGCCGAATCCGAACGCGACGATCGCGACGGGGACGATGTCCTGCCCGCCGACCGTCGACTTCTCTCCGTATGCGATGCGGGCGCCCCACGAGGGGACGGACCCGGCGAGCTTCTCGACCAGTCTCTCCGCCATGCAGCGACCATATCCCCCACCGCACTCGGGTACCAGCCTCAGCCGCGAGTCTGCCGGAGCAGACGCCGTCGGATGGGTTGAGTTCCACCCGCCCTCCGGTAGCGTCGAGCAATGAGCGCTGATCCGATGGCCGGCTGGCGTACCGCGGCGCGGTGGTCGTTGGTGGTGCTGCTCGCTGCCGCCGGCCTGTCGCACCTGACCTGGGGCAGGCGGGGCTATCGCATCGTCGTGCCGGACTGGTCGACTCGCCTGACCGGGCTCGACAAAGACGCCATCGTGGTGGGTTCGGGTGTGGCCGAGCTGATGCTCGCCGGCGCGGTCGCGACGATTCCCCGGCAGCGCAGTGTCGGCTGGCTCGTCGCGGCGTTCTTCGTCGCGGTCTTCCCGGGAAACGTCCACCAGTGGCGAACCGGCCGTGGCGCGCCGATGCTGCGCAGCGACCGCGCCCGATTCGTGCGCCTGCTGCTGCAGCCCGTACTGGTCGTGTGGGCGCTGTGGAGTACGCGGTAGCAGTCGACCGCCACCGCGATCGCGTCAGAGCCGGGGCGGGAGCGTCGGTACTGCAGCGGCTCAGTCGCGCGACGTCGCGTTCACGCTGCCGGAGCGCTCCTGTCCGCTCAGGAGTGCGATGGCGGTCATCATGCGCTCGGTGATCTCGCGACGAGCCTTGCCGTCCGGCACGCCCTCGAGATCGGCCAGGTCGAGCGGCTCACCGAAGCGCACCTCCAGGCGCGGCCTCCCCGGCAGCATATGGCTCAGCGGCTTGGCGGTACCGGTCCCGATCAGCCCCACGGGCACGACCGCGGCGCCCGTGTCGCGCGCCATCCACGCCGC
>Ga0160453_100624_pt1 | contig 23098 bp, 26 predicted proteins | sample HID1971K_E6MG_FD_108228 | JGI IMG/M metagenome (GOLD analysis project Ga0160453, IMG submission 108228) | Enriched millipede-associated microbial communities from UW Madison campus, WI, USA - HID1971K_E6 MG | ecosystem: Host-associated > Arthropoda: Insects > Digestive system > Unclassified ...
AATCGCTCTTGAAAAAGGGAATTATATGCACGAAGGTAAACACTTTTTTTCTAGATATGGTACCTATTATATAGTTGAAGAAAACTATGTACTACCAGCTTATGAAAAAGTAGATTATGATTCAAAAAAATTAACTGGAGCTTCTTTAGATCAATTAATCACTACTATACAATCGGTTAGAGAAGATTAATCATCTCTAGTTGTATCTTTCTTTTATTCATTTTCAAGTCGCTAGATATATTCTAACGACTTGATTCTTATAGTAAGTACCGTTTTCTTAGGTTTATTTCGAAAAACTAATATCCAACGACTTAACATATGTTGATTTCGTTCTAACAGATGGAAATGAATTAAAAATTGAGTTTAAAAGTCATTATACGAATAGTGACACTGAATATCTTATCTATGATTTGAGTTGGTATAAATGAGGGTTACTCGAAATTCAATTCATTATGACTAAGATTTAAGAGTAAATAAATCAAACAAGTATTCCAATACGATTTGTAATATTCTGTTTTCTAAATTAGTAAAATGGTTGGATTTGTTGAATCTGAATTCCAAAGTATATACTTAAAAAACAGTCACCTCAGACTCGTTAAAACCAATTAAAAGCCACTCACACCATTTAGGTAAGAGGGGCTTATTTGCGTCTATTTAGTTGCTAAGGAAAACTTTCCTCACCTAAACTATTTCGTAATCACATAAGATCATGACTGATCTATATAAAACATATAAAGCCACTCGCTAATGAGTGGCTTTATACTGATATATCAATAATCACCTTCACATAAAAAAAATAACTGCAGCCTGGACGAGAGAATATAGTCCTAAACTGCTTCTGTTTTAATAAACTAACGTATCCCGATAGCTTAATCTATTGCATCAGTAAAAGATAATTTCTTTACTTTAGCATATATGTTCGTGTCCCTTAATTCGCTTCCATCTACAGAAAGATCTTCATTCCTAATAACACCTTCTAGGTCAAACTTCAACCTTTCGGGAATCATCTTGCTTTTAGTGTTTTTAATGTCACAACGTATCTCTATTCGATTTGCATTTAGGTAATTAAAAGCGAAATCAGCGATACCTTGTACAGCTTCAGTCATGTGGCCTTTCCCACTATACCTAGTATCAATCCAGTACCCGATTTCAAACTTTCGAACTTCCCAGTCAATGCTGTGTAAGCTTGAAGAGGCTATAAATTGTTCTGTATCCTTCAAAAATACAAGTAGCCTTAGGTTTTCTCTGCTTAAGAATTTAATATGTGCTTCTCTTATCCCAAGTTCTGAATTATATTCGGCATGCTTTTCCTGAGCCCATTTCATCCAAGGCTTCAACTCTTCAATCGAAGCATTTACTGCTTCACATACAACCTTGCCATCACCTGGTCTAGGCATTCTAATTAGTAGACGCTCTGTAAAAAACTCATCCGGAAAATCAATCATGATAGGATTCATAGAAAACCTCTTTTCCATTCATCATACAAAATAATCCAATCTATTGGTAGTACATTTGTCATGGCTGCAACCACGTTAAACTGCCCGTTAGTTTAGGGCCACCATTATGCCTGCTCATCCATGGGTATGATTAAGCTATCGTTTCCCGTTAGCTCAATCTTAAACAGTATATGGGTTCATCATGGAAGCCTTTTTCAATTTCACCTACTCATTTTGTTCGCTCTACAAAATACAGAAAAAATTCCATATCTATATTCCTAAAATTCTTAGTATCTTTATCAATAATATTCATACCGTTTCGAACCGCAACTTTTTGAGCGGCTACATTTGTGTCCCTAATAATAGAATAAACCCTATTTGCATTAAGAACTGAGAAAGCGTATTCCTTGCAAGCAATCGCCGCTTCTGTTGCGTAACCTTTGTGCCAATACGCTTTTTGAAACAAAAATCCTATTTCCAAAATTTCTTTTTCTCTCCAGCCTTGCATTGTCAAGCCACATTGACCAATCATTTCGTTTGTTTCTTTTAATACAACAGCCCAAAGTCCAAAACCATACTCTTCATATCTTTTAAGATGTCTGTTAAGCCAATTTTGTGCTTCTTCTAAGTCGAATGCACTTTCATAAGCAGCACGCATTACTTCCTCATCACACAATATTCCGCACAATGCTTCATAATCGGACTGCACCATTTCTCTAATTATAAGACGTTTTGTTTCTAACAAAAATCTCCCACCTTTCTATTATATTAATAACCTTTCAAAAACTTTCTTATAGGATTCTTAATTATGGCATAATTTGTAATATTTGAACAAGAGAATAATTAATTTTTATTGAACTATCCTGCTAGTTATCGTAATAAAAAAATGAAGGAGTTGCCGACTGCAACTGCTTCATTTTGTGTTCAACTATCGTTCCTCGTTAGCGTAATGAGTAATGTTATCTAATACAATTCAATTTCGTATATTAAATGAATAAATTAGAGAATATCTATTGAGAATGTTTCATTAAATTCGCCCTCATTAACTTTGCAATCTGCATTGAATTGTAATCTTCCTGTAATTCTAATGCATTTATCACACGTTCTTGTCGTTCCTCGGAATGATTCTGACTCAACTTCCATTTTCCTTCTATATTTGTTATTTGAATTTTAAATCCAACAATACCTTTTGATAGATTATCAATGAAATTAGAGTCTGCCTTGCTCATATCCCAAGGATTAGGCTTTCCTGATTCATAATAACTTATCGAATCATCTAATATTTTTATTAATCTTTTGTCGTCTTCAATTAGCTCAAGATTCCCATAGACGTGGACAGCAACATAATTCCAAGTTGGTACAGATTGAGGCGTTTCATACCATGAAGGAGAAATGTATGAATGTACACCAGAAAAAACAACTAAAACTTCACTCTCAATATTCTCCCAATGAGAATTCGCTTTTGCCATATGACCATATAAGTAGCCCTCATTTCTATCCAATAGCAATGGGAGATGAGTTGCAGATGGTTTATCCCCTGTTTTAGAGAATAAAATTGCAAAGCTGTTATTCTCGATCAAATCGTATATTATTTCCTTTTCATTCACTTCAAATGATTTTGGTATGTACATACTAATCCTCCTCTAAAATTTGTATATTTATACATTACCATAAATATATATACAAAATAAACCTAAATTATCTAATAAATTTTATAGTTCTAAATTCCCCGTTAGTTTAATGAAGTTCTTTGGTAAGGAAAATTCTCCTTAGATCTTACTTAAAAAATTATGAATTTCAGATAATTATATTTACGTTAAATTTGGTATTTATCAGCATTTGACGCATTACGATGAATACACAAGCATACAAAAGAACTTTATTGTTGTGGGCAACATGTGGGCATTTCGTTATTTCTAATAATTATAGAGGTTTTCATTGTCAGTCTAATATAAATATTACAATATTCGAAATCTTCCCGATGAATTGTTATTTTTTGGTTCATGAAAGTTTGAATATTAAGATTACTGAAGGGGAAAATTAACTAAGATGCCGCACATCAAAGACTTAAGGTATTTTTAAAATGAAGTAGTAGTTACTACGATTTATCCTACACTTTAAAACAAAGGTGACTTCCCCCACCCAGATGAAATACACCACTCTGTGATCATTACAGAGTGGTGTTTCATTAATTTCAAAAAATTGAATTGAACGTAATATTAAAATGTATAATTCAGATTAAATAAGAGTATATGTTAATTATCCACCAACTCTTATACACTACGATCTATTTTCTAAACATTGTCTACTGCTTGAAACAAGGAAGGGGCATGAGACACCTCCTTCCTTGTTTCGCATTTAAAAGTACTTTTAGTATCATTTAATGATGATACTGATACATAATACTTACAAAGCCACTCGCTAATGAGTCGCTTTGTACTGATATATCAATAAACACCTTCACATAATAAAAAATAACTGCAGCCTAGACGAGAAAATATAGTCCTAAACTGCTGCTGTTTTATTGAACTATCGTTCTCCGTTAGCTTAATACCTTGGCGCATATATACGATCTGTATCGGTATCAATTATGAAATCAGATCGGTCATCATCTTCATATGGAGATAGCATATGCTCATACTGAAAAAGCCTGCAAAAAACTTCAGATAAGATACATGTCTAATCGGTAATAGGACCATGTTCTTGTCCAATACGGTAATCGGTACAAGTTCTTGCCCTCAGCTCGGGACCCAAACTTATACCGATAAAACTAGAAAGCCGCTAAAATAGCGACTTTCAATGGGACAATGTTCTTGTCCCTCGATAGACGATATTATTATTTCATTTTTAAACCAAGAGGAGGACATCCGACCTTTTCAAATTTGAAAAAGTCATCATCATCCATTAGGGGCTTATCAGCTTCGCATCCATTACGATGCAATTGCGGATCAGAACCGTGTTCATTGTAGAAATCTACGATTTGGAATCCGCACTTATTCACGTAGAAGTTAAACTTTTAAAAATACGGAGTCACAGTTCCCCAGAGCACAGTATCCGGATACTGTGTTTCAATGGCTTTCCAAGCAGAAAGACCAATCCCCTGGCTGTGATGTTCTGGAGATACATAACTATTAAATTCATCACTCCAGCACTCATTATGCCACGTTCAAGTGATTTGTTTTTTACTGCAGAGGACAGTGTATATTTGCACTTTAAGGCTGCACCTCCTCTTGCACCGGATGAACATTTTGCAGGAAATCTACAATTTCATCCATATACCCCTTCGTCGTAATGTTCCTCGGGGCAAACAAGCTGATCAATAACGCACGCGTCGGCGAATCGGCTGTCGAGGTGGAGAGCATGGAGTGCTCCGTGTCGGGCAGCACTTTGACTCGCAATAATTTGGACGGTGATACACGTTCTCTGTAAACCTTCTCCGTTTCCTTCACGTCTACGTTAATATCATGATCGCCGAGCATAAGCAGAACTGGGGAGCTGAAATTTGCAATATCATTTGTAGCATCGGCAGTATAGTTCTGACTTACGAACTTCCAACGTTCCTTAGACATGGCATCTTTTTGGCCCATAACACTAATATATTCATCATAGGAGCTGCCAGCCTTTAACAATTCCTTAATTCGGTTATCGTCGTTTACTTGCTTCTCAATCTCATTCAAGGACCGACCATCCTTCGCCATTTGACTACGCGTATTGTATTCTCCCTGTGTGAGCCAGTTGATTGCCGGAGAGACGAGAATACTAAAGGCTAGCGGCTCTTTGCCGACCAGTTTAGGAATAACCCAGCCTGCCTGGCTTGCACCCCATACACCTACTCGATTCGCGTCGATTGCTGATTGCTGTCTCGCCCAGGCCAACGCCTGCTGCGCTTCCTCCACTCGATCATCCATACTCTGGTCTAACCAGTTGCCTTCCGATCCCCCAATGCCCCTCTTGTCCAGTGAGAGTGAAGCATAGCCATGCGCAGCAAGGCGTTCCCAAAGCGGTTTGTACCCGTCATCGTGTGTAGCATTTATCGGACCGTCTCCATGAATAAACAACACTAGACCAACCTTACCACTATATTTCTTAGGTAACGTTAGTACTCCCGTCAGTTTGCCTTGAGGGGTATCGATTTCCACGTCTTGTTGGACCATGTCGAAGCTGTTTTGTTGTAAAATATATGTACTAGTCCCTCCTAACAACAATAGGGTGACCAGGAGCCAAATTCCCCATTTCTTTTTCATGTTCCCTCTAGATTCCTTTCTCCGCAAGTATGCTTATCTTTCTTGAATCATGTAATTCCATTCCTGTTCGCCAAACAACCACTTCATGATTGTGCTGCGCTGAGCCTTCAACGTCCGGAATCCCATCATATCATATAGCCGTTTGGCGCCAACGTTGTTGCCCGAAACATGTAAGCTTACATATCGGATTCCGGGCCTTGATGCTGCTTCGCGGAGGACCCATTCCAGCATCGTTTTGCCCACGCCGGATCCCCGAAACTTTTCATGGACTGATACGTCAGCAATGTACAATTCTCCACACACTGGACGATGGCTCAAACATGCCAATCGCACTGCGAACCCTAACGTTTTTCTCCATCCAACTTCGCGAATCCCTTTCCATATTGAAAGCAGGTCCATTACCGTTGTACTTCGACGCGGCTCACCCGACCGAGACTGAAACTGCAGGGTTAGGCTTCCTATAACAGAACCTTCCTGCACGGCAACCATGCGCTGACCTTTTCCCCGTTGTTTATCTAGCACAAGAAACCTCTCTAATAGCCACTGCAACTGAGCGTTATTCAGCCCTGTCCCAAACTGTAGTTTGCTGCAAAATCCTTGTAGTAGGAGTTCGCTGACTGCAACTTTGTGCTCCTCTTTCATTCGCTCCACTTGAATGGCGGGACGGATGTTCATCGATTCTCCTCCCAGTTCATTGCGCCGTTGCCGTTTCGATTAACACGGGCAAGCAGTTCGTAAAATATGCTTTCTTGGGTAAACAGAGATAGGTACGACTTTTCCACAAGGATTCGTGGTCCGGTTAGAATAAAAGAGCTGTGATCGGCGAAAGCCTGAAACTGATTGAAGTGTTGTTCTAAGTCTTCTTCGCCATGTATCGTGAATCGGTAAGATAGATACTCTCCAGCTGGCAAAACTATGTCTCCCTCCATATCGTGCATTTCCGTGCACAGTAGTACACGGTCGCCTTCCCCATACACGTAATGAATGTCCGCTTTAAATAACGCCGGCAACGTATCACTTTGCTTTGCCAACATTGGAGCATCCAGTTCCGTCTCGATGTCCATTTCGAACCATGAAAACAGAACAAGCTGATCGCGTTGAGTAACCCGAAAGGAATCAGCCTCCTGCCCATAATGTTCTTTCTCGTCCAACACCTTACAGATAAAACCACTTAACGTTCGCAGCCTATCTATCTCGGCATCCATCTTCGAAACAGACTGTTCAAGCAACCGCTGCATGTCGTCCGGCGTCCCTTCATCGTACCAATCCCGGATCGTTTGTACGGACAACCCCACATTACGGAGGAGCAAAATATGTGCGAACTGGTAAATCTCGTTAATGCCATACATCCTATATTGATTTTCATCAATATAGGATGGGATAAATATGCCTTTTTTCTCAAAATAACGAATTTGATGGACGGACACGCCCATCAGTTTCGCTAACTCGCTAATTGTAATTTCCTTTTTCATCAGGTTTTCCTCCCCCAGTCTCCTTGGATACAAATTAAGCATATACCTTAGGGCAGACCTAAGGTCAAGTTATCAAAGATAAAAAATAGAACTGGAAATCTACATCCAGTCGAAATGTACCATCCTCTCTTGCACTATCGCTAATTCCATTTTCTACAATCAGCTACATAGATAAACCTCTTTAATTAAGAAACGATCTAATCGGTAACCGGGCTAGATTCTTGCCTTGATAAGGGACAAGATCTTAACGATAAACCAAAAAAGCCGCTAAAATAGCGACTCTCATTGTGCTGGGCAGATATGGTATCAATGGTTGCCAGCTCTTTTCCCACAATCTATTTCTGTTGGGAGTGTATTTTGTTAAGATGGGATTTTTTAAAGACATGGAAGCGAATCTGGATCATTAGCACGATCGCTTTTCTGATTACACAGAGCAGAATGTTGTCGGCATGCTTATTCCTTTTGAGAATATATTGTGAATGGAAATTTCTTCAGTCCTAGGACAAAACGGGGGTATTTCGTTCCTTTGTAGCAGCCCGTCGCTTTAATCTCCGTGCTTTTCGTTTATCTACTTCGTGTACACTCATCATTGTCTAAACTCCTTTAAATATTGAATTAATCAACATAAATTAGTCTCTATTTCATTCAATTCATGTTCATCTTTATATCTAAAAGATTAATACACAATATTCGTATATTTGTTACGCTATCCCGGCCGTTAGTTCAATGAAAAAAGCAGGCTAACGTAGCTCCTGCTCATCAATGTGTATTATTCAACTATCGTTCTCCGTTAGTTCAATCATATCAACTCTGAGATAAACATTGGTGTAGCTCCATCCTCTGTATTAAAGCCAAATTTATTATAGAAATCCACTGCATGAGGATAAGAAATTAATACTTTTGTTTTACACCCTTTATATCTATCAAGCATTATATTCATCATTTCCTTACCTATACCTATACTCTGATAACTTGGATTAATAAGCATATAATGAAAATATACCGTTAAAACACCATCTGACAAAGCATTTATTAATCCGACAAGCTTTCCTCCTTCCCAAGCGGTAACAATTGAATGAGACCCTCCGATTGCTTGTAAAAGCTCGTTTGGATACTTGCCAGACTCCCATTCTACCGAAAGAAATAACTCTTGGAGTGCATCCTTAGTGATACCCTCTTTGCTTGAAGCGTAATAAATACTCACCCCTATACCTTCCTTTCATAAAACTAACTACGGCACAACATCTGTTTTAAACTCCCATATTTCGATGATTTTGCAATCCTTACGAAGCCATAAAATAATACCGACAAAGCAATTTCGGATTTATCAAAGTGAATACTCACTTTATTTACCTCAATATACTATTAAAAATATGTGTAGAAAATGGATTAACTGAAGTGGAATTTGTATTTATTTACGTAAGAGAATTCATGAGAATATTCCTTTTACTTAAGCATGTTAATCTGCCAGTTAGTTTAATGAAGTTCTTTGATAAGGAAAATTTTCCTTACCTCTTACTAATGTGCAATCTCATATCGTTCAACAAACCTTCAACCCAAATATACAATTTTACCATCTTCCTTACTTGCTCGAATTGTGATTTTACCGAGGCACTGCTTTGGATTATTATAACCATTCTCAACTTCACCAAATAACGTAGATAATAGAGTCTCAACTTCACCTAATGTTGTATCTTTAGAAAGTTTATGTACACGCATTAGTTCGACACCTTTATAAGCATCTTCTGTACCTTGAACTTCAACTTCTCCAAATGCTCTAACCTCAATTTCTATTTTCATACTTTTCATCTCCTAAAAAACTATTACTGAATTTACGAATTAACTTCCATAATGTTTCAACTAAACTGCCAGTTAGGTTAATAACTATAAGCTAATACTATATTTTCCGATTCTGCAACTTTATTTTGACAATACATCAATAGGACGATCACAAGATAATACTACTTTCATTTGACTATAGATTGATTTACTTCAGTCGTTGCTAAAGAATTATCCTTACCTCAACTATTATTAATCACATATCGATTATCACTGATGATCTATATGAAACATACAAAGCCACTCATTAGCGAGTGGCTTTATACTGATATATCAATAATCACCTTCACATAATAAAAAATAACTGCAGCCTGGACGAGAGAATATAGTCCTAAACTGCTGCTGTTTTAATGAACTAACGTTCTCCGTTAGTTTAATGCAAAATGGTTACTCGCCTATTACATATTCAAAATTAGTTTGGTGTAATTAATGCTTATTAGTCAAGGTTAATAATCTTATCTAAGCAGTATGAATCTTTGTCAAAGCCATTATGCTCATAAAAAGCATGGGCGTCGGTTCGCTTAAATCCGCTACATAAAATAATACTTGATATTCCGTTTTCTTTAGCATAATTTTCAGTGTGTCTTAGTAGGTTTGTTCCTATCCCACTATGCTGAAATTCCTTTTTAACAGCAAGTCCTGTAATATGTAGATAACCAATTGGATCCCTTACGGATAATGCCTGAACCATAGTTACAAAACCAACCACATCATTTTCAAATAATGCAACAAATCTTTTTTAATTCCCGTTTTTATTCATTTTTTTCATAGTAACTCGAAAGTTTTCATCATTAACATTGCGAACTCCAAGTACATCGTTCCAAAAAAAATAGAACCTCCGTACAATCTTCTTCTGCAATTTCTCATATCTTAATTTCCATACTCAACCCCCATTAAAAAATTGGAAAAAGTGATTTGACAATTGATGAAGTAATCCTGCCCGTTAGTTGAGAAAACGGCAACCATGGACCTGGCTGCCGTTACTTCGCGTTTATTCAGCTATCGTTTCCCTTTAGTTTTATAAGGCAACAACGGAAAATTAGAAAATGAATTTAATTAAGCTCTTCAGCTAGGAGAGAATACATTAGGGTATTGGTAAATAATGTGCCAAAAGAGTATTCCCTTAACAGACCCTCTTTCTTAAAACCACATTTTTCTAACAAGCTTATTGATGCGTTATTTCCAGGCATTACTGTAGCTTGAATGCGATGCAATCCTAAATTATTAAACCCAAAGGGGATTACAGCTCCTAAAGACTCTATCATGATACCCTGTTTCCATTGTTCTCGAGACAGGTTGTAACTGATATTTGCCATTGAACCTCTAACAAAGTTACCTAGCATACATGTGCCGATAATCTTATTGGCTTCCTTGGAAGATATCCCCCAAACAATCATTTCTTTTCTTTTAAATGCATTACTAAAACGTACAAAGGTGCTTGTCACTGTTTTAACATCTTTTGGACTATCATATCCCCAAAATTTTGTTACCTCATGGTCAGAAAAATAATTAAAGTAATCTTCCGCATCATCTGGTTGAAGTTCCCTTAATAAAAATCGTTCTGTTTCAATAATAGGAAATTCTTGAAACGATTCATTAAAACTCATTTGTTAACCTCCTTAAAATGTGTAATAGAGGAAGTTCCATATTAAACCTCCTATCCCTGCTACTTTCAATTTTTTTCAGTTGTTAGGCTCTTCACAATGTCGGATGACATAATTCACCCAACTATCCTGCCCGTTAGCTTAATATAAGTGAGCAGGTTACGTAGCACCTCCTCATCATTGTGTGTTATTCAACTATCGTTCCCCGACAGCTTAAACCTCGGACCTGTCAAATAAATACTTTAGAATTGAATCTGCACATTCTTCTGAGGAATTTATGTGTGTATTGACAGTACAATTGTAATGTATATCTTTGGCCATAATATTATTTTGCCACTCAGATTGGTCGTCGGTTCTATCTCCACGTTCAATATTTCTTTGGCGACAAATATCTAAAGGACAAAAAACTTCGACAATATAGAAAGGATACCCTGCAAATATATCTTTAACTTTTTCATAATGCGGTTTTAATTCGGGTCTTTCAACCAAAATTCCATCTATTAGTACATTCTTACCATGGTCAGAAAATAGTTTAGCAGTATGATACATCATAATAATCGCATCACTTAAATATTTCCAATAATCTTCACGGAGATAGTTATCGCCTATTGTATTCTCAAAAAGGTCATTTGCAACAACATAAAAAAAATCATCTGATTTTAACTGTACAGCATCTACTATAGATGTTTTCCCAGCACTAGTTACACCATTTAGAAATACGATTTTCCCTTTTTTCATCTTAATATGCCTCTCTTATTCTTGATCTTCAAAAAAAATACTATGTTGAGGATGATTTCCTGATTTAATTTTCAGTATAACATTTGCACCAATACGTGGAGATGTAAAGAACTGTTATAATCAATCCTGCCTGTTAGCTCAACGAGGCTACCGATTTATGCCGGCAGCCTCGTCCTGGTCATTATGAAGCTATAATTTCCCGTTAGTTCAATAGACTACAGGGCAGACTCGGCATATACTTCACCAGAAGGATGGGTATTTCCCGTCTCAACAAAACCAAGTGATGAATATAGATTTTTAGCAATCACGTTTTCAGGTGTATATGTAAGTTCAACGACCCTAGCTTTCCCACAAGGAAATGCTTTGGAAAATTCTAAAGCTTGTCTCATGGCTTCTTTGCCATACCCTTTACCCTGGTGTCGCCTATCGATCATCATTTTAAATACTCCATAACTACTGTAATCGAAATTACCATCTCCATCGTCATAATACATCGAAATAAAGCCAACCATCTTTTCATCTTTATAAATCGCAAATGTTATAATGACCTGCCCCTCTTTTGAGGCAATATAAGCTTCAGCGAGTGCATGTTGATTGGAGGAGATAAAGCGTTTCTGCTCCTCTGTTACCTGTAGCTCAATACATTCAATAAAGTTTTCCCACGTTATTTCTCTAAACTCCACTAACCATCGCCCTTCCCTTGGCTATCTGCACTATAGTTTACAGAATACGAAAGAAAACAAAAACCTGGCAATGTATAGTAATTTCCGTATTTCTCCATTAAACTAACCTGCCCGTTAGTTTAATGAAGTTCTTTGGTAAGGAAAATCCTCCTTATATCTTACTAATGTGCAATATCATATCTATCATGAATGATCTATATAAAACATACTAAGCCACTCATTAGTGAGTGACTTCTTTTTCACTTACATATTCAATTAGTTCAGATACATCTTCGATTTCAAGAGCATCCATTATTTTTGATAAGTTTTCTGGTGACCATGCTTTTGATTTAATATAACAATAAGCATTGCCGCATTATTCTTGTTGACGAGCATCGTCCCAGTACTGATGAAGACTTCCCTTGGTTAAATGATGGACTTGATAATGACCCAAGAAAAAATCACATAACAACCTATGTATATTCTTCGAGTGATTTAGATGAATCTGAGCAAAATTTATATTATCAAGTGGCTGAACGTTTTTCAGATCACATTGCATTAGCCCATTGTAATGTGACGGTTAGATTCGAGAGAGTAGATGATTATGATGCTGCATTGAATCGACTACTACACTCTATAGGGTACCAAGATCTTGATCAATTACCAATGCGCAAATTTTTTACGTTTTCACAAGATTAAGATTAATAAGTAACGCAACTTTTTTTATTTCTTAAATATATGGAGGCAAAATTGAAAAAAATTATTAATTTGACAGTGATTGTAGCTCTAGTCTTTACTCTTTGGCTTCCACAATTAAATGTACAAGCAAGTGAAGTGAAAGAAATTCAAATTCCCACCGAAATTTTGGATAGTCTACCTATAGAATTAAAAGATCTTCTATCAGGTAAAACTATTACAAAAGAACAGTATGAACTTTATCTTTAATTAATAGAAAGAGAAAAATATGAATCAGTAAATCAACCACTGGACGAGGCAACTAATGGCAACATTACAACAAGGGCATCAAGTGTAAATCCAGGTAACTGTACAATTGATATAACCAAGAGTTATTGCTTTAGAATTGATCCATCCAACACATCTACCAAGGAACCGTATCACGTCCACATTTATGAGAAACAGAAACACGTACATTGTATGAGATTGGACAACTTTGGACCATGTGACCAAAAAAATAATACAGTAAGTACGTTTGATGATCTACCTAAAGATGTCAAGATAGGTGTAATGGGAAATGCAAAAGTTAAAGAGAGGGTAAAAATATATAATCCAAACGCTCAAAATTGGGCCGATGCTATCCCTTTTATCACTACTTTAGCTATTGGAGTAATTGTTGTAGCATTAGTTCTAACACCGATACCAGCAGATGAGTACGTTGCTTGGGCATATTTCTTGAAGGCTATAGCATAGGACATTGATTTAATAGTTTACAAATATACTTATACTCATCCAAATGAATAGGTGATCAAAAAAGCATTTACATCATAATTAGAAGTGACTGTTTCTTATACGCCCCTCTCCATTAGGCAGAGGGGCTTATTCATGTCTATTTGCCCAGGAAAATTTTCCTTAGCTCTCTCTAATGTGCAATCTCATATCTATCATAACTGAACTATACAAAACATATAAATCCACTCACTAATGAGTGGATTTATACTGATATATCAATAGACTCATTCTCATTTTGAATACAGTTATAGCGAATACAAGAAATTAAGTACTTAACTGGCAACTGTTTTATTGAACTATCGTTCTTCGTTAGTTGAATTCCTAGTTTCGTTTACCTTTGAAGAAGCGAATTAATACATGACTCTATGTCAATTGGTTCCGTCGTAGTTTCGTATCTACCGTATAATTCGCCGTCTCGATCGATCAAAAACTTTGAGAAATTCCACTTGATTCCGTTACCAAAGTATATCTCTGGATACTTTTCCTGTAGAAAATTCTGCATCCATAGACCGCCTGAGGTCTGAGTATCAAAACCTTGAAATGGTGCTTGCTGAGTTAGATATTGAAAAAGAGGGTGAGCAGATGATCCCCTAACCTCTATTTTCTCAAATAACGGAAACGTCACTCTAAAGTTGCTCTCACAATATTCCTGTACATTCAAGTTGCTCTCTGGCTCTTTCTCGTTAAATTGATTACATGGAAAGCCAAGTATTTCAAAGCCCTGCTCATGGTGGCTTTCGTAAAGTTCTTGAAGTCCTGCGAATTGGCGAGAATAACCGCACCTACTGGCAGTGTTGACAATAAGGAGAACTTTCCCTCGGTATGTTGATAATTCAACGAGCTCACCGTTAATTGTGTTCACCTGAAAATCATAAATAGACATCAAATTATCCACCTCCAACTATGCTATTGTTAATAAATACATATTATAGTTACTGACTACTATTGGTCTAATATATAATAGTTATAACTTTTATAGGAATAACCAATATAGCAACAACACTCAACTACCAATTACAAAAGGAAGTCAACCCCATATTGCTCCATTATCCTGCCTGTTAGTTGAGAAAAGGCTTCCGTGCGGCAGCCGTAATACTGTCGAACTAATGTCCCCAGTTAACTTAATGAATGTTCATCACTAAGACTATTAATTCAAGTTCTTCAAGAATTACTTTGCTTCACTGTGAAAATATTCAAGCGTACCAACCCTTACAGTCTCTTGTCAGGGCGTTTCCAAAATTGAAAGTATCTTTATAACGTCATCCTTTACAACTTTCCCATGCTTGGACTTACCTTCAATACTCACCTCTAATATGTCTTTGTTTAGCGAAAGCCAAACAGCATAAGTTGATGGTTCATAAGAAACTGCTGAGTCTATGTTGAAGGTTAGAATTTTATAATCAGGTTGACGAGACTAATACATAGGTCATGTATCAGGGTTAGATCACATGCAAAAGGTTATGAAAGAACATCCAGGAGTATGTCCTTTTGATAAATTGACACCGGGCATGAAAAAATCTGATATTGCTTGGTTAGGAGTACATTTTCCTTGCAGAGTCACAGCATTGGAATTTACTGATTCAGGGTTGCTAAGACAACCTAAATTATTGGGGTTTGGTGAAGGTGAATAAATGACACTTAAGTTAATCACAAAGAAGTCAATCATTCGCGAGTGACTTCTTCTTTTGCATATTCAGTTAATTCAGAGACATCTTTAAGGCAAGCAATCGCAAGTAACATGGATTATATATAAAATATTTGACCATAATAGAAGTATTAAATTTAGGAGGCTTCTAAATAAATGAATGAGAATAATTCAAATCCAATGCATGAATGCGAGCAAATGGTTCAACTGTTGATCCAGCAGACTACTCAATCCTATCAAGTTTATGAACAATTAAAACAGCAAGAGCAAAGAAATGCTATGCAACTTCAAGATTTAGTCTCGAAAGAAAGACAAGCTATACAAACAATACATACCGCTCTTCAATCTCACCAACAAGCCATTGCTGAAATGCAGCAAGTCGTGGAAATGTATAAACAAATCGCACCCCCAGACAATAGTTTTTTTTCAAAAAACCAAAGTAGTGGACTATTAACAAACTAATAGAGTTGCTGTATTAAACATTCGGAATATTCCGAAATAATTACCATTGATCTTGATAACAAAAACAGCCCGTTAACCAATTAAGGTCGACGGGCTTCGCCATGTCTATACATTTCTAAGGAAAAGTTTCCTTATCTCAACTATTTAGTAAATGTAGCTGAATTTCAGAGGATTAGAAATAACATAGATGATCAAGATAATGTATTAACTGAATTGTATATTGTATACAAATCTAGTCTGTAATACAAAAATAAGCCCTTACCTAAATATGAACCTGCAGTTTAATTATCTATCCAATTAATTTACTTCACTTAACATCTCTAAATGGAATATTGACTGCAAGGGGGAATGAAAATAGTTGCAACTAAAATAACTTTTTCATTAATTACTTAATCTAATTTACAACGGCAACAGACTTTTTATGGATATCGATCGAAACCATACATAAAATTTGCACCTTTACAGCAATTAAGTTACACCATTTTGTATAAATTGTAACTATAAACTATTAATTTCTTTTTCTTAAATAATTCACCAATTCACAAAATAAATTGATATTATGACTTATCTTAAACCGAATTAATAAAGCAGGAATTGATGCTAATATCGTTATTACCACGCACATAAGAATAGAATCTTGAATTACAGACGGTAATACTTTTATTGTTTGTTTATTTCATCTTGAGGCATGCCTGGATATTCACCTGCTTTAATTCTAGATAGTTTATATGTTGCAGGCCATAATGCAACTGCAAAACCAATAAAGAAAGCGTAAGAAAGAGAAAACACTATTGTTTTATTATATCGTCTACGGACTTACCCCCGTTTTTGAGACAGGGATCAAAACACCTTCTATGCAACCAGTTTCCGATATTCAATCGGAGACTGGTTGTTTAGTTTCGTTTGAATGCGAAAGTTGTTATAATAATAAATGTAATCTCTGACTGTCTGTTCGACGATTGCAGTCGTTGTACAGGTCAAATGGTCGAGATAGAATGTTTCGCACTTTAGTGAGGCGTGAAACGATTCAATGGGGGCATTATCAGCGGGCGTACCTTAACGGGACATGCTCATGGTAATGCCTTTTCGTTTTACCGCTTCCTGATAAGTACTTGATGTGTATACTGAACCTTGATCACTATGTAATAAACAGTCCGGAGGTAACTCTGGAAGTTGATTTAGCGTGTCGAGTACACAATCTATATTTTGTTTTGAACGAATCGTATAGGCAATGATTTCACCATTATATAAGTCTTTAATACTCGGCATTGCAAGCTATATTTCCGCATAATACTTTGTACCACTTTATGATTCACATGAACGGTGCGATTAATTATTGCTGTAATTTTACGATAACCCAATTTAAATTTATGCAGAGTACACCACTGATGAACAAGATCAATCATTTTGTCACTTCGAACCTTAGTCTTAGATTTCTTCCAACGATAGTACGTTGCCCTCGAGATGTTTAATGTCTCACAAACTAGTTTAACGGGCAGCTCTGCATGTTGTTGGATAAAGCTAATGGCTACTTCTCGATCTACATCCTTTCCCACGCCTTGTACTTTTTTAGTACATCAATTTGTTGTTTTAAGAAACGAATCTCTGCGTGTAATTTTTCTGTTTGAGAAGAGAATTCAGGTCCTTTAGAAAAGCTATATTGTTTACCTACGGGTTGCTCTAAGCGGTGCAGTTGACCTTCACGATACCACTTCATCCAAACTTTAAGTTGTGCATGATTTCGAATATTCAGTTCATTCAGCACTTGCTTAACGGGGATACCTTGGAGCCTCATTTCAATTGCCTTCATCTTCACTTCTACTGGATAACTCACTCTTGTTCCCATAAAAAATACACCTCCAAGTTGTATTCATATCTTACGACATGTTTTACATTTTTTGAAGGTGCTTTGATGTGTCTCACATTTTGGGGTCAGATCAGGGTGGCCTACAGTAATTCTAGAATAACGCGATGATTGCTATTTTTAATTTTCTAAGGAAGCTTACAAATTGCAGGCACATGGGGTTGCATTTATGAAAAGTTAATAATGGTCATACAAGGTATTGACTAGTACTTTCTCTAAATGGAGTATATATCCGCAAGGGTACTGAAAATAGATGCAACCAATTCAACATTTTTTTCACTATTTACCTAATCTAAAATACAAGGGCAAGAAACTTTCATGGACACCCTCAAACCAAAAAACGAAAAGGTCTAAAGGGCATTTTGTATCGATCGAAACCATACATAAGATTTGCACCTTTACAGCAAATAAGTTACACCATTTTGTATAAATTGCAACTATAAACTATTGATTCCTGTTTCTTAAATAATTCACCAATTCACTAAATAAATTGATATTATGACTTATCTTAAACCGAATTAATAGAGCAGGAATTGATGCTAATATCGTTATTACCACGCACATAAGAATTGAATCTTAAATCACAGACGGTAATACTTCTTGATATTGTTTATTTATTTCATCTTGAGGCATGCCTGGATATTCACCTGCTTTAATTCTAGATAGTTTATATGTTGCAGGCCATAATGCAACTGCAAAACCAATAAATAAAGCGTAAGAAAGAGAAAACACTATTGTTTTATTATATCGTCTAAGTAAGCTAGCCTTCTTTTCTTTTTTTGTCACTATTTTCCTCCTCAAAGCTTAACTAAATCATCAGGTTAAATTGATTCTATTATTAGCATAATAAGCTAGATGAATATAAAATTTATTCTAATGATTATCTGAATATCCGTTCTATCATTCGTTTTTAGACAGAATTTATAAAAAGTCCATAAAACTTCCTTCTTCTTTTGAATTCTCCATCGGAAACCTTTCCTTCCATTTTTTAATGGTACTTAACTCACCTTCTTCGAGAATGAACAGTCCTTTGTCTATAATGTTTAAATTTTCCAGATACTCATCCCTTGTTAATGAATTTGTGCTAAGTTTATCTTTTGCCACATTAACATTTGACCATATTGTCTCTCCTTCGGTTTTGGCCTCTTGCACTGCTTCACTACAATCTTGTTCAGTAGGTGTTTTTTCTTTGTACTCTTTTCCATAAACTTTTTTTGTGAAACTATTGATTATGTTTTTGTAAGCAGGAGGTTCCATCAGATCGTCTGTAAACCTATCATTGAATTTTTTATTTTTTGCACCTAAACTATTATAAAAAAATGTGCTATTATATGCGTCTCTAACCATCTCCATGCTTTTCGCACCTTCAATATCTGTAGTTAACTCCTGACTGTGAGGCATTTGGTTAGCTTGTTCTCTGGGGTGAGTATGTGCTAAGAAATTGGATGAGATACCATGGAATCCATCGGTATTTTTTCCTGGCGCGGATACCGTAGCTCCTACACCTTCCAAGCCGGGATCTTTTGGTCCAAGAAACAAACCTAAACTTCCTCTTTCCGAAGCATCATCTACCATGTTCACTAATCCAATTTCCCGTGATTTGTCAATTTCATTCATCATATCAACGATTTCTTTCAAACTGATTTTTTCTTCTTTCCTCAAAATGACATGGGGATATTTGATTAGCGTGCGTTTAACATCATTCATTTCTTTCGGAACTGATAACTCATTAGCCTTTTGTGAAATCTGATCAGCCACTTTTAGTTTTGCTAAGTTACCGATTGCAGCATCATAACTCTGTTTCAGTATAAGTAGAGCGGTGATAACTTTACTATCACTTCCTTCTCCTGTGCCTTCAATTTTCTTTAGTTGAGTGAACAAATAATCATAAGGAAGTTGTACTTCTTCATCATGGATCGTCGCAATTACTTCTTCCTTCTCTACATTGCCTTCCTGTTGTGTGGTACTAACAGTTGGTTCTTGAAAGAGACCTTGATTCAAAAGTTCCTCGAATTTTTGATTTCCATAAGTCTGTTGCATTTGTCGCATCATATCAGGCGATATCGAAGGTGGCATTGAGGACTTTTCGGGAGTTTTTGAACTGTTACTCTCGTTCTTTTTAGAATAATTTCGATACAAGGTACATTCACTCCTTTTTGATTGTTTGTTTCATTATCTAATACTTATAATTTCGTTAAATACTTGATTTTCCTTCTTTTTTAGTAAAATAATTGAAATTATGTGATAATTTAATCAATTCATTAGAGTTTACTGACTCTGGATTATTGAACTATTAGGTCACGGAAGCAATCAAATTACATCTGATGTCTATTCTCATATATTGAAGAAAATTGAATTGATAAATATAGAACAATATGAAGAGTACACAAAAACCATACTACAAGCTAATCAAAAAACCGATAATAATTTTGAAATAGGGGGGCATGTTGGGGCCAAAAATAAATAATATGAAATTCTCGAATAGTGCCCACAAAAAGAAAAACCCTCAATGCCAGTAGCATCAAGGGTTCCTCATCTTAATAATGAGTCAAATATTGATCAAGTTCCCATTGGTGAACTTGTGTTCTATACAAGTCTAATGTAGAAATATGGCATCATACTCTGCTATTTCACCTTAGATTTATTAAATTCTCCATATGAAAGAATCATAGGAAATCATATGAAGTCATAATTTTGTGGGCATTTTGTGGGCGATTATGTGGGCAATGATTTCAATCTTGTAATGACCATGTTTTCGCTACCACATCATATTCTACCAAAAGTACTCTTCCGGGTATATGTATCTTAATTAGGCTTCTTGTATCTACTTCCTTACAAAATAATATCGCCTCTATCCAAAATAACAAATATGTTAAATTTTCGAAATTTGAAGTGAAAATAATCTCATTCGTAATCATTCTATCGACTCCCTCCGTTTTATTGGTATAATCTAGATATATAATCTAGAGAGGTGAGAACCGTTTGGCATTACTCCGAGTAAAGTGTTTACTTGGAGACTGGATTGAAAAAAAAGGACTAACTCAAGCTGAGTACGGTAGAATGACTAATAGGTCTCCACGTATGATTTCGTACTTATGCAATAATGAGCGGCCCATGCATCCGGAAGACATATATTATGCTGAGACTATTCTTGGGATCTCGTTTAAAGATTTATATGTATTCAAAGTCTCTAAGTAAACCGCGACCTAGTGTCGCTTCACTCTATTCGGAACAAATAGTTCTTTTTATTTTCATATTAGCTCTTTTCGAGTAAAAACGTTGTCAAATATTGTCGAATAAATAGATTGTAAAATTTTCTAGTTTACATTTAGATTTTAAATTCAAATAGCTCGATAACTTAATTAAGAAGTTATCGAGCTATTTGTGTAATATACTATATAATTTATCTGAGTTGTAACACTATTTTCCTCCATAAAGCGCCTCACGTTTTTACCTACAAATATTAACGAAGATTGCGAGGTCCAAGACAACTTTTAGTTTGTCTTAAATATTTCCTCTTTACTCACATTACTTTCTATTTCAAGTTAATTTATTATTTCAGTCAGTTAGAGTAGTTCCACTCCTTCAATGTCACCTAATATAAAACATTCACCATCAACCTTAAAACGGCCTGCTTGACGGTCTACGCGCTCTACTACGCCTATGATAACCAATTCTTCTAATGAATGATACATTCTTATTGAGACAGACTTACTATGCCGCAAAGACTGAATCAGAGCATCGTTGATGTAATCTAATTCTTGATAATCTAACTGGATTCGTTCTCTTCGCTTTTGTTCCTGATCTTTTTGAATGATTGATCCTTTATGCTCCGGCAACATCATACGTGATGATTCCCATAAGCCATTTCCTTCTAACTTTAGGCTCACTTGTAATGTCCTCCAATCATGTCTGCACGGCGTAGCGCTTGCCCTGAATCCGTAATCGATACAGCTCTAATAACGCTTGTATCTCCATATTTTTGTTTTATGGCATCCGTCACTTTTTCTAGCGCCATTTTTTTATCTTGATCCTGGTCAAACATAGACAATTGATATTCATCGTCACCAGTCAGCTTTGATAAGCTCACTCCCAATTGTCGTACTGACTGACCATCCCAATATCTATTAAATAACTCTACAGCCGCATGATATACAGTGTTAGTAATATTAGTTGCATCATCCAATTTTAATTGACGGTTAAAACCAGTTGGATAGTCGTAGTTAGCTCCTTTACAAGTAACCGATACGACGTATGCCATTAAGTCCTGACTCCGCACACGTTGACATACAATCTCTGATAGCTCTAATAATATTATTTTGATCTCATCTAACTTACTGTAGTCTCGCGGCAACGTCATCATGTTACCAATAGATTTTGGTGTGACTTGATGTGTGCCTGGTGTTACTGGACTATCATCTATACCGTTAGCAATACGCCAATATAATTCCGCATTGATATCTGATTGCTTACCCATTTTTCGGCGCATCTTTTGTTTAAGTATTTCTAGCGGAGTTTTCGCTAAGTTTCCAATTGTATACATTCCCATTGATTGTAGATGCTGGTTCATCTTTCTTCCAACCATAAACATTTTATCTATTGGTAATTTCCAAAGCGTATGCTCAAGATTTTCTTTAAGTAGAGTATACATCCCTGATTCATTCTTCTTCGCGTAATTATCACAAGCTGTTTTAGCGAGTATTTTATTTGTACTAATTCCATAGCGTGTATATATTCCAGTCGCTAATTGTACTTGATGCTGTATTAGATGTGCTAACTCTTCTGCGTTACATTGATAATGAGCCATGCTGCCTGTAACGTCCAAAAATTGCTCATCTATGGAGTAAGGCTCAACTAGATCAGTATATGATTGATAAATTTCTGTAATTTGCATCGATACTTTGATGTACTCTTCCATTCGCGGTCGAATTACGACAAGCTCTGGACATTTAGCCAGTGCTGTTCCTAAATTCTCTGCTGTTGTAATGCCAAAAGATTTCGCTAATGGGCAAGCAGCTAGAATTATTCCTGATCTTCTTTCCGGATCTCCTGCGACAACTAATGGTTTACCTTCGTATTCAGGATGAGCCATCTTTTCCACGCTTGCATAGAAAGACTGACAGTCTGCTAGCATAATAACTCTTTGCTTACTCACTGACTTTAACCCCTTTTGCATCTTCTTGCTTATATCTCAACTTTTCAATATCTACAATGCCTGATTTTAGAAACGATCTTACTTCCTTGGCTTTGTAGCAATAAGCCATGAATCGCTTGTTACCAGCAATAAGAACTTTAACATTTCGAATACTCACATTTTTTTTACTATCTACATATATAAGCTGAACGATCTTTCCGATGTATTGTTGCATAAGACCACCGCCTGTTTTTAATTGATTATATACGAACATTTGTTCTAGTTCAACATTAAAAAAAGTTCAGTATAAATAATCACATCAAAAAAAGAGGGTTTTGTATTTTTTTGATGAATTTAAAATTTATTACAATTTTAGGAGTTGATTGTTATAGGAAAATAACAAATATTATGTTTTACTATCTTCAATTGATCTAAACTTATTTTATTCGCACTTGTAGTTAAGCCACCGAAGAACTCAAAATTACATCTAAATTATCAAATCATCATCTGTAACTACAATAACAAATTAAT
>Ga0160453_100629_pt1 | contig 22901 bp, 21 predicted proteins | sample HID1971K_E6MG_FD_108228 | JGI IMG/M metagenome (GOLD analysis project Ga0160453, IMG submission 108228) | Enriched millipede-associated microbial communities from UW Madison campus, WI, USA - HID1971K_E6 MG | ecosystem: Host-associated > Arthropoda: Insects > Digestive system > Unclassified ...
GAGTTAGAGCAAGAACTAGCAAGCGTGAAAGCATCTAAAGCGGAAGAAGAAGCGTATCGCGGCGAGTTAGAGCAAGAACTAGCAAGCGTGAAGTCATCTAAAGCGGAAGAAGAAGCGTATCGCGGCGAGTTAGAGCAAGAACTAGCAAGCGTGAAAGCATCTAAAGCGGAAGAAGAAGCGTATCGCGGCGAGTTAGAGCAAGAACTAGCAAGCGTGAAGTCATCTAAAGCGGAAGAAGAAGCATACCGCAATGAGCTAGAGCAAGAACTAGCAAGCGTGAAAGCATCTAAAGCGGAAGAAGAAGCGTATCGCGGCGAGTTAGAGCAAGAACTAGCAAGCGTGAAAGCATCTAAAGCGGAAGAAGAAGCATACCGCAATGAGCTAGAGCAAGAACTAGCAAGCGTGAAGTCATCTAAAGCGGAAGAAGAAGCGTACCGCGGCGAGTTAGAGCAAGAACTAGCAAACAAGAAGTCTGAAGAAGAAGTGTTGCAACCTAGAGTAAAACAGCTTGAACAGCAATTAGTGGATCTTCAGTCCATTTATGATAAAGTTTCACAACGATATGCCGAGCTTGAACTTCAACAACAACAGGATACTGCTAAGTCTGAACAGTTGCTGGAGTATTTGGAAGTAGCTGCAACAAAAGAAAGATTAGCGACCAATAAAATGTCGATGACAGAGGAAAATGTAAAAGCTCTTGAAATACAATTGGCTAGTCAGAATGAAGCGGAGCGTCAACTACAACAGCAGTTGACTAAGTTAGAGTCCGAACTCACCGAATTACGCATTCATGCGGAGCAATTCCAAACTCAAGCTGCACGATATGAAGAACAACTTGAGTTACAAGAAGTAGCTGCCGCTAGAATGATGGAAGATCAGTCATTAGAACAATTGGAGCTGGTTGAACAACAGCTCGAGCAATTAACTGGTGTGCATGAAAAATTAAAACGGGAATATTCTAAGCTACAAACTGAGTACAATGAATGGATTGAATTAATCGAACAAAGTTAATTTATGATATGACGTGGAAAAAGCCTAAGTAGCAGTATTAAGTGCTACTTAGGCTTTTTCATGAATAGTTGACACGAAGCAAAAAGCCTCATCTTCACTTGTATAGGAAGATGGGGCTCCTGTGACAATAACTTAAACTATACTACTACCAGCTTTGTAGTCATCGTACGATGTCCACTTCCACATGGAATAGAACAACGGATGTCGTATGTTCCGGGTTCCGTAATTGTAACAGCAGTTGTTTTATTGTTGATAATATTATTGTACTCCGTGTTTAGAATTTCGACACCGTGTACACCACTGATTGAATCAACAGTTAATTCTACTGACTCTCCTGCGCGAATGGCATAATACTCTTTATCAAATTCCCAGTCAGAAGCAGTAATAACAAGTGAGCCAGTTGCAATTTCATCTTCACTTACTTCTATTGGCGCAGCAGGAGTGGCGGGATTATTACTATTTGAAGTGGAGCCACAGGCCATTAATACAACCATTAATGCTGATACCAATGCTAATACTAACCATTTTTTCATGACGTTTACCCCTTTGAATGTAATAATTATCTTTATTATATACCAATATTAGGATGGAATGCGTTAGTTAACGTGACAAGCTGATGACAAAATAATAGCATTTTGCGATTAAAACATACTATAGGTCCTTCATCTATGATGAAGGACCTATAGTAAAGTTACGATTTATGACGTTCGCCAGCTTCATAAGGATTACCGATCGGTATGAATAAGTCGACGATACCGATAACAAGCGCTGCAAGAAGAGCTCCAAGGATGGTAGCACTCACTCCACCTATAATGAATTGAGCTATCCAAATAACAAGCGCACTTATTAGAAAACCAACGATACCTCTGCCAAAAGGGGTAACTTTTTTGCCAAAGATTCCTTCTACAATCCAACCTAGTGCAGCAATGACGAGTGCTAATAACAAAGCGCTCCAGAAACCGCCTACTGAAAATTGTGGGACAATCCAGCTAACAACCATTAACACTAATGCAGAGACAATAAATCTAACAACATGTCCTAGAAAATTCATTTTCATTCCTCCATGTAAAGATTGTGAATGATGATGCATGTAATACGGCTCACTATTAAGTGTTGCCATAATACAAAATAATATGTATGAGGTAGTACATGAAATACAACTTTAAGCTATAATAAGTAATGCAAGAGAACGCTACCGATATACTTTTATTTTTGAGAAGCTAAATCGAAAGCTAATGACAAGTTTAAGGAGTGTTATCGTTGAACGCCAAAATTTTGACAACACTTGAGTATTCAAAAATAGTTGAAAAATTGAAGGAGCATGCTGCGACTTCTATTGGTAAAGAAATGGTTGAACAAATAGAACCATCTACTGATATAGATATTGTAAAAGAATTACTGCAATTAACAGATGAAGCATTTGCTGCAGACCGTTTAAAAGGTTCTGCTCCATTTGGTGGTATTTTTAATATAAGCGCATCACTACATCGAGCAAGAATTAGCGGTACTTTGAATGCTTCGGAACTCATTGAGATTGCTTCTACCTCGCGTGGAAGTCGTCGTGTAAAGAGGCATATTTCAACTGTTAATGAAGAATATTCAGTACCTTCTTTAATGAACATTACGGAATTAATAAGTGAACATCGTGAGCTTGAAGAAGCAATTTGGTCATGTATTAACGAACAAGGTGAAGTTCTCGATCAAGCTAGTTCTGAATTAGCAACTGCTCGTCGTGAAATTCGTCTAGGCGAAAGTCGAATTCGAGAAAAATTAGAAAATATGATTCGTTCGTCTTCTGTGCAGAAAATGTTGCAGGAAGCTATTATTACTTTGCGTAATGATCGTTTTGTTATTCCTGTAAAATCTGAATATCGCTCTAGTTTTGGTGGAATTGTACATGATCAATCGGGATCGGGTGCAACCTTGTTTATTGAACCTGAAGTGATTGTTACGTTGAACAATAAACTGCGTGAGATGCGAATTCAAGAAATTAGAGAGATAGAGAAAATACTGCAAAAACTTACTGCTCAAGTAGCGGACTGCGTAGAAGATTTTCTGTATGATCAGGAACTAATTGCTAAACTTGATTTCACATTTGCAAAAGCAAGATATGCACATATATTGAAAGCTATTCGACCAAGGATGAATGATCGTGGATATATTAAACTCAAAAAGGGTCGCCATCCATTAATCGATCCTCGTCAAGTCGTACCCTTAGAACTTGAACTTGGTAATCAGTATCATTCCATAATTGTTACAGGACCTAATACAGGTGGTAAAACAGTCGCGTTAAAAACTGTTGGTCTTCTAAGTTTAATGGCGATGTCAGGATTGTTTGTTCCTGCGGAAGATGGAAGTCAGCTTTGTGTGTTTGATGCCATTTTTGCTGATATCGGTGATGAGCAAAGTATTGAACAAAGTTTGAGTACTTTCTCTAGTCACATGACAAATATTATCCGTATTCTGCAAGAAATGACTTCTAAGAGCTTAGTATTGCTAGATGAGCTTGGAGCTGGTACTGATCCGGCTGAAGGTTCGGCCCTGGCAATTGCTATACTAGAGCATATTCATGCTAAGGAATGTAGAGTAATTGCAACAACACATTACTCTGAACTTAAAGCTTACGCATTTAACCGAAAAGGTGTCATTAATGCAAGTATGGAGTTTGATATTGCTACTTTAAGCCCTACGTATCGTCTACTAGTCGGAGTTCCTGGTCGAAGTAATGCTTTTGCAATTGCAGAAAGATTAGGCTTGTCTTCGGCCATTATTGATGTGGCTAGAGGAGAAGTTAGCGATGAGGACATGAAAGTTGAAAGTATGATTGCTTCATTGGAAGAAAATCGATTATCAGCTGAATCTGACCGTGATACTGCTCAAAAGTTGCGACTTGAGATGGAGCAGTTACGTATTAAACATGAACAGGATAAAATCAAGTTTGAAGAACAAAAAGAAAATCTACTTGCAAAAGCGCAGATTGAAGCGAACGCTGCAATCGTGAAAGCTCGCAAAGAAGCTGAATTAATAATTTCTGATCTTCGTAAATTAGCGATGGAAGAGGGAGCGTCAATTAAGGAGCATAAACTTATTGAAGCTCGCCGCCGTTTAGATCAAGCAGAACCAGAAATAAAAGTTAAGAAAAAACCAGCGCGTGATGGTAAGAAACAAAAAATTCATGCTGGCGATGAAGTTAAAGTATATAGCCTTAATTCTAAAGGGCATGTTGTGGAAATACACGGTCAAGAAGCTACTGTTCAACTTGGAATTATGAAGATGAAGGTTAAATTAGATGATCTGGAATTACTGCAATCGCAATCTAACACTCCAGCTCAACCACAAAAACAAGTAGCTACTCTAAAACGAACAAAAGAAGATTCTGTCCGCATGGAACTTGATTTGCGTGGTGAGTCTTTGGAGGAAGCTATCTTTGAAGTAGATAGATTTTTAGATGAATCTTTCCTTGCAGGTATGGGTCAAGTCTATATTATTCATGGAAAAGGTACAGGAGTGCTTCGTTCAGGCATACAAGAGTATTTACGCCGTCACAGCCATGTTAAAGCGTATCGCAATGGGAATTATGGGGAGGGCGGCATCGGAGTAACCGTAGCCGAACTCAAGTAGCGGAAACTCAAATCGCTGGCTTGTGATTACGATGCTTCACTTTGTAGTATATTCGACGGCGAAGCTGCCATTCATCGGAAGCCTGCGTGTGCTCGTGTACCAGTAACGTACACTGCGCGACTCGTTTCCTAACTTCATGACATCTTCTTGGTACTGACATTCCAGCGATTTGAGCTCTTATTGGAATGGAATCTCAAATTGCTTGCTTGTGATTGCAATAAGAGCGCTGGCTCTGCCATCTTCTTGATGTGAAGTGCTTAAGATTAAGAGCGCTGGCTCTGCCATCTGCTTGATGTGAAGTGCTCAAGATTAAGACCGCTGGCTTTGCCATCTTCTAGATTCTAGATTGTTTATTATAGAAAGTTGTAAAGTGAGGAGAATAGGATGAATCCTAAGATTGATTGGTTATTAGAAAATGAATATCTAGCCTCAATTGTATACGTTTCTGTAGCGATACTCACTTTGATTGTATTTTTGTCACTGTTTGAGTTAGTAACTAAATATCGTTGCTGGCATGAAATTAAGCGAGGTAATGTAGCTGTTGCTATGGCAACAGGAGGGAAAATTTTTGGTATTTGTAACATTTTCCGATTTTCTATTTCAATGAATAGCTCAATCTATGAGAATTTAATTTGGGGAACCTATGGCTTTATCATTTTGCTTGTCGCTTATTTCCTATTTGAATTTTTGACGCCGGTATTTAGAATAGATGAAGAACTCGCTAATGATAATCGTGCAGTTGGATTGATAGCTATGATTATTTCCGTCTCGTTATCCTATGTAATCGGTGCGACTATCCTTATCTAAAGAGGGTGTTTCTTATGAAAATTTTGTCTAGAGTATTAGCAGTAGTTGCAGTTTTGTTTTTTGTTATTGGTATTATATATGTAGTAAACATGTGATAAAATCTCATGTATTTAGAAAGGAAGTTAATAATGGAATTACAAACAACATGTCCATGGTGTGAATCAGATATTATTTGGGATAAGGAGATCGGACCTGAAAAACATTGCCCACACTGTGAAAACGAACTTAGTGGTTACAGAACATTAGAAGTTGATATAGACGATGAAGATGAAGTTGATGATGAGCGTGCTGATCAAGATGACTCAGAATGGGAAGATGATGACCGCGGGATTTTACGTACAACTCGTGAAATTGCTGCAAACAGTTCCTTGCAAAGTATATTAAATGAGCAATTCGAGATGCCTGAATGTATCAATTGTCGTTCATATATGGTGGAAGCAGGATTACAAGTTGTTGGTGAAAATGGACAATTTGAATCAAAAACCTCCCCAGTTAACGGAATGCCTTTAGTGAATGAAACTTTTAAAGTAATCTGGTATGTATGTCCTTCCTGTTATCGTACTGACAGTTATCTTGATTTGCGTGATCGCAAGCAGTTGCTTGATGCATTAACGCCAGAAGTTTAGAAGTTGGAAATATCGTGCTAGTATGTCTCCTTTAGCCTAAGGGTATGTTATCACAGAGCTTATAGAGCTTAATCCTGTATCTAGGAGAAGTGATAAGATGGCAAAATTATTAGACAAACAAGCAATGATATTACTTGCGATTTATGCTTCATTTGGCTTTGCTAATTTATTGTCAGGCACTTTTGTTCCTGTATATCTATGGAAGGCAAGTCAATCATACTTCACCGTTGCGCTTTATGCATTAGCACAGTACAGTGCGGGAGGGATAACGTTCTATCTCGCAGGTAAATGGGTGAAGGAAGGAAATAAATTAAATTGCCTGCGAGCAGGGTGTCTGCTCTCAGGCGTTTTTTATAGTATTGTGTTGTGGATCCAGCAAGGAGCTAGCGAGATTCCGATTATTCTTGGCCTAATTAGCGGTATGGGCTTAGGGCTATTTTGGATCGCATATAATGTTGTCTATTTTGAGATTACAGAACCTAACACACGAGATCGTTTTAACGGGTGGCAAGGACTACTTATCGCATTTGCAGGAATAGTTGCTCCGTGGTCATCAGGAATAATTATAAGTATGTTAGCTGATTTGCGAGGATATCAGCTCATATTTACAAGTTCTTTAATAATATTTGCTTGTTGCGGAGTATTAAGCTTTTATATTAAGAAACGACCAAATCAAGGTAAATATGATTGGGCTCATCCAATTAAACAATTAAAAAGTTCAGATCCAAGTTGGCGGAGAGCATTTGCAGCTATTGTTGCGCAAGGTGTTCGTGAAGGTGTATTTCTATTTTTGATAGGATTGGTTGTGTATATTGCTACCAGTGATGAATCTAAGGTCGGGATGTATAGTCTATTAGCATCGGCCACAGCTTTAATAAGTTATTGGATTGTTGGTCGTTATATGAAGCCAAATTGGAGAAAGTGGTCGATGTTCATTGGTGTAATTTCATTAGCGGCCATTATTGTTCCTTTATTTGTTGGTATTCAATATCGTTCATTATTATGGTTTGGCATAGGGACAGCAATGATCTTTCCTTTGTATATTATACCTATTACTTCTCGGATTTTTGATTTGATTGGGGCGTCGCAACAATCAGTCGAGAAGCGGGAAGAGTTAATTGTATTTAGAGAAATTGGTTTAACAACAGGTCGAATCATTGGTTTAATCCCTTTCTTTATCTACTTGCAGTGGAACAATACAGAACAAGGTTTGGTATGGATGTTGTTAATTGTAGGTTCAGTACCGATTCTAGGTTGGTTTTGGATGCGAAAATTATTTCGCGAAGACTATGGAAGAACTAGGGTTTTGAAATAAAATGCTCTTAATATAAAGTTTTAGATTATGCTTTCGAAGATACTTTTCATTTGCAAGATGCTCTTCAAGTAGCGTTGAAAAGTTTTAGGAGGAATTTAAGATGGCTAAAATAGTGAATAATGTGATGGAATTAATCGGAGATACTCCAGCAGTTGTTTTGAATCGTATAGCTGAGCCGGGTAGTGCCGAAGTCATCGTTAAGCTTGAGTACTTTAATCCAAGCGGAAGTGTAAAAGACCGTGCAGCCTACAATTTGATTGCAGAAGCTGAGCGTGTAGGAACATTGCAGCCAGGAGCTACAATCATTGAACCGACCAGTGGAAATACAGGAATTGGTCTCGCGATGAATGCTGCAGCGAAAGGGTATCATATCATACTCGTCATGCCTGATAATATGACAAAAGAACGAATAGGCATGCTGAAAGCTTATGGAGCAGAAGTTGTGCTAACACCATCAGCTAATCGGATGACTGGAGCCCTTGCAAAAGCGTTAGAGTTACAGAAAAGTATACCTAACTCTTTTATCCCTAATCAATTTGAAAATCAAGCAAATCCCGATATACACCGCAAAACAACGGCTCTAGAAATTATTGAACAGACGCAAGGGAGATTAGATGCATTTATTGCTTCTGCTGGAACAGGTGGTACGATTACAGGAACGAGTGAAGTGCTTAAAGAAAAATTGCCTCATATTCATATTGCTGTCGTAGAACCGAAAGGTTCACCTGTTCTTTCTGGAGGTCAACCAGGTTCTCATAAACTGGTTGGAACTAGCCCTGGCTTTATACCTACTATTTTGAATACAGCGATATATGATGAGATTATTCAAGTTGCTGATGAGGATGCGATCCACACCATGAAGTTGCTTGCACAGCAAGAAGGAATTCTTGTAGGTCCGTCATCAGGAGCAACCGTATGGGCAGCTATGCAAATAGCTAGAAGGTTAGGAACTGGCAAACGGGTATTGTGTATTGCTCCGGATACAGGCGAGCGTTACCTCAGTATGGAACTATTCTAACTAGAGGAAGTTCAATCAGCGGACTTTGATAACGATGATTGTGCTAATGTAGCTTATTCGACATCGAATATGAAGCGAACTTTGGAAGTCCGGTACGCGTGTACCAACAACGTACACTTGCGTTTCCTCCTCCCTAAAGTAGCGCTTCCTCTTCTCGATTCTGAAAGTCCTCTTTTTGAACCTCGTTTTATAAGGAAGTTCAAACAGCGGACTTTGATAACTATGATTGTGCTAATGTAGCTTATTCGACATCGAATATGAAGCGAACTTTGGAAGTCCGGTACGTGTGTACCAAAAACATACACATGTGTTTACTCAAACCGCAAGTAGCATTCCTCTTTCTCCAATTTTTAGATCGTATAGTTAGTAGCATTTTAGCTCATGCTAAGTTTGCAGTTATTTGCGATTATGTTAGGAGGATGAAGCGGATGCAACCTATGTCCAGTAAAGAACTTGAGTATGTGATTGACTCCATTTCGAATGAGGATTTGTTGTTACGTCAATGTGCTGCAGTTGTTGCAGTTGCCACTCACCCGGCCTTAAAAAGTTGTTGTGAAGCGATGGTGCAAACTCATCAAGATAACTACAATACGTTGATGAAATCAATTGAGCAGCATCAGGCAGTAGCGCCAATAGGTATGAATTAATTTTCATTTCAATCATTCATCATGTAACGGAGGGAATCCAATGACTACGAATAACATTCAAAAATGTACTTTAACTGAGGAAGATCTGGCAGGAACAGTACTCGCTGATCTTAAGAGGGTAGTACGTGAATATGCTACGGCAGCAACTGAATCAAATTGTCCGACAATTCGACAAATGTTTACTGATCTTCTTAATAAGACACTAACGATGCAAGGTCAACTATACACTGTGATGTCTCAAGTGAATATGTATCAAGCGCCTTCTGTCGCTCCTAAAAAGGAATTAGACAAGCAGCTTCGATCATATGCTACCCAACAACAACAAACACAAAGTTGGCTACAACAGAATAACCTAGATAATCAACATCAGACGGCGCCATTGTACACTTCATTGCATTAATTGCACGAAAATGGCATCATAATACGATTTGAAGTAAAAAAGACCCTATTAGGGTCTTTTTTATCTTTGCAGAACGTATCTATTCGGTGTAAAATAACGTACATAGCTTTGTTGCTATACACCACAGGAAGTGGGAAGGAGTAAAATCATGTTAGGAATTAGTGAGTTTCAATTGAAAGTGCTTGAGCTTTTGCAAGAGGACGCCAGAATTAAACCAGAATTAATTGCCACCATGCTTGGTGTGCCCGTAGAGGAAGTTCGCGAAGCAGTCGCCACTATGGAACAAGATCATGTCATTGTGAAATATGCAACGATCGTAAACTGGAGCAAGATGCATGATGAGAAAGTTACGGCCTTAATCGAGGTGCAAATTACCCCTGAACGCGGACGTGGTTTTGATCGAATTGCAGAAACTATATACTTGTATCCTGAAGTTAAGTCACTGTATCTAATGTCGGGGGCTTATGATTTACAAGTTGAGATTGAAGGAAATAGTTTGAAGGAAGTTGCTTCCTTCGTTTCTAATAAATTATCTACAATTGAAGCAGTCTTATCTACTAAAACATACTTTGTACTTAAAAAATATAAACAGGATGGCATTATCTTCGAAGAGCATGAAAGTGATCATCGTATGATGGTGTCCCCATAAGAAGGGTGAATGTGATGACAAACGAAGCATCGCAAGTATCATCCGTACCAGTGCAAGCTAGATCAATGAAAGATTTCTTGAATCCGGCAGTAAGAGATATTAAACCTTCAGGTATTCGTCGATTTTTTGATCTTGTTAGTACACGTAAGGATGTAATTACACTTGGTGTAGGAGAACCCGATTTTGTAACACCTTGGCATGTTCGTGAAGCAGCGGTTATGTCTCTAGAACGAGGCAAAACTCAATATTCTTCAAATGCTGGTATGCCAGAGCTAAGAGATGCAATCGGCACTTATTTAGATAATAGTTTTCAAGTGGAATATAATCCAGCAGATGAGATATTAGTTACTGTAGGAGGTAGTGAGGCGATTGATCTTGCACTTCGTACTCTGATATCTCCTGGTGATGAAATTCTAATTCCTGAACCATGTTATATTTCATATTCTCCAATAACCGTGCTTAGCGGAGGAGTTTCTGTAGGAATTGAAACTTTTGCGAAGGATCAATTCAAGTTGACAGCAGAGTCTTTGAGCAAATCAATCACTCCAAAATCAAAAGTGCTTATACTGTGTTATCCAAGTAACCCAACTGGTGGAATTATGACATATGAAGATTGGCTTCCGATTGCGAAAGTAGTTGAAGAGAATGATCTTATAGTTATAAGTGACGAAATATATGCAGAATTAACGTATGGTTCGAAGCATGTAAGTTTTGCAGCAATTCCTGGTATGAAAGATCGCACAATTCTTGTTAGTGGATTTGCTAAAGCATTTGCAATGACTGGTTGGCGTATTGGTTATGCTTGCGGTCATTCAGATATTATTTCCGCAATGTTGAAAATTCATCAGTACACTGTGATGTGTGCACCCGTAATGTCACAATTTGCTGCAATCGAAGCTTTGACTAATGGACTTGAAGAAAAAGATAAGATGATAGAGTCATACAATCAGCGTCGACGTCTTGTTGTTCAAGGTTTCCGTGAAATTGGACTTCAATGTCATGAACCTCAAGGTGCGTTTTATGCATTCCCGTCGATCGCTTCAACAGGGTTAACTAGTGAACAATTTGCTCAGCGTTTACTTGAGGAAGCTAATGTGGCCGCAGTTCCTGGTGATGTATTCGGTCTTGGCGGTGAAGGTCATCTTCGTTGCTCCTATGCAACCTCAGTAGCTTCGTTAACCGAAGCGATTGATCGCATAGGGAATTTTGTACACAAACTGAAGTAATAGCTAAATTCACAAGTAGGCTCGACATAAATGTCGAGCCTATTATTTTCGTGAGGGGTTATTTTCAGAAGAACGTTCAATATGTGGTAATATAACAAGAAGTATTATGAAAAGTTAGTCGATGCTAACGAGGTAACTTTTCATTCGCAGGAAGTAAAACAAGAAGTATCATAAAAAGTTTTAGGAGGGGTCATATGAAGTTGTACACTAGAGGCGGAGACAAAGGTATGACGAGCTTAATTGGTGGACGAGTATCTAAAACTGATGCTAAAGTTGAAGCTTATGGTACCATTGATGAGTTAAATAGTTTTGTAGGTCTTGCAGCAGCAGAGGCTAAAATCTTTGAGCCTACACAAGCTTTAAGTTTAGAGTTATATGAGATTATGCAAGAGTTATTTGATACAGGTTCTGATCTTGCCTACGCAGTAGATGGTCAAACATACAAGATGACTTCTGAACCGATAGAACGACTAGAACAATGGATCGATGCTCATAGTGAAGCAGCTCCCGCATTAACGAAGTTCATCTTGCCAGGAGGCTCTCGGCTAGCAGCAACGTTACACATATGTAGGACGGTATGTCGACGAGCAGAACGTCGTGTTGTGGCATTAGCTGAGCAGTGTGAGATTAACGAGCAAGCGCTAGCTTATTTGAATCGTTTATCAGATTACTTCTTCGCTGCCGCAAGAATTGCTAATGTGCAATGTGGAACTGAAGATACTGAATATATACGTAGTGCAAATGTATTTCAAGGGAAGAAAAAATAATGACAACACCAAAATGGACAGGACGAGTGGTAAAGCATCTAACTGATGATGCTGCTCCTCCCGTTGTATATGGAACAACAGAAAATATGGAACTCTTAAAACAATATTATGCGCCACTAACTGTTGTTGTTAGTGAAGAGGATGAAGGAAAAAAGATTCGAGATGTTCTAGAAAAGTACTACAAAGTATCTGGAAAATTAATGGGGCAGGCTAGACTTACTGAATATGGACTAACGATTAATGAAGAAAGAGTCTATACGTCCGCACCTGTTCAAGTAGGCGAGGTCGTAAGGCTAAGAATGCTTCGAGAAGAATCTACCGATATTTTACCCCAGCAGATGCCACTGGAAATCATTTACGAAGATGATTACTTGCTTATTGTCAATAAACCTGCTGGAATCGTTGTGCATCCGACTCATGGACATTATACGAATACACTAGCTAATGGGGTCGTTCATTATTGGAAAAGTAAAGGTGAACGCTTTCGTTTTAGACCAATTCATCGTTTAGATGAAGAGACATCGGGTATTGTAGCTATAGCGAAAAATGGGTATATCCATCAGCAACTTTCTGAACAAATGCAGCAAGATGACTTTGACAAACAATATATTGCCTTTGTATATGGTAGACCTGCTCTAGAAACGGCCTTGATCGATGCACCAATTGATCGTGATACAGAACAGCCTCATCTGAGAGTGGTTTGTAGTGATGGTTGCGGTTATCCCTCTCAGACAAAATATACTGTCTTAGAAAGCATTCAAATCCCTCCTGCGAAGGCGGGAAAATCGGATAATGTAAATGAAGCACTTGATAAGAGTAGCGTCGTTTCACTTGTTCGCTTGAAGCTATTTACAGGTAGAACTCATCAAATCCGAGTTCATATGAGTAGCATAGGTCATCCACTAGTTGGCGATAAATTTTACTACAACAGTAGTATGCAACAAAAGGGGATAGAACAACTCATTGCAAGACATGCATTGCATGCTGAAAAATTAGCATTTACTCATCCGATAACGAAGCAGTACATGGAATGGATGGCACCTATGCCCGCAGACTTTGAACCGTTCAAAAATATGATGCAGAAAGGGTAGAATTATGACTCAACAATTAACGATTTATGAATATCCCAAATGCGGTACTTGCCGCAGTGCAGTGAAATCATTGAAAGCATTAGGTAGAGAACTAGAGCAACGACATATTGTAGAGTCTCCACCTACCGTAGCTGAATTGAAACAATTGCTTGAAATTAGTGGTGTTGAACTGAAGAAGTTTTTCAATACTTCTGGTGATGTATATCGTGAGCAAGGATTGAAGGACAAGCTTCCGTTGTTAAGTGAGGAAGAAAAACTAACCTTACTAGCTTCGAACGGTATGCTAATTAAACGACCGATCGTTACAGATGGTGAGAAAGTTACAATTGGTTATAAAGAAGAGCAATATCAAGATGTTTGGGGCTTGAAATAATGGACAAAGAGTTAAGGAGTAGAAAAGCACCATTATTATCGCAATTAGGTTCTTCTATTTTTTCTGAAGTAGCAGCCTGGAAACGTGAGGCAGTAGCTCAAGGAATTGACGTTATTGATCTTGGTATCGGTAGTCCTGATCGAGCTCCCTCTTTGAAAGTTCGTGAAGCATTATCTCACTTCGCATTACAAGAAGATATGTATGCATACCCAGCGTTAAAGACAGGCTTACCTTTCCGCGAAAAAGCAGCAGAATGGATGAAGCATCGATTTGGTGTAACACTTGACGCAACTAATGAGATATGTACCATTGCGGGATCACAAGATGGATTAGCTCATCTAGCGATGGCTATTGCGCCAAGAGGTTCTATTGCGATCGTACCAGACCCGGGATATCCCATCTATACTGCTTCGCTTGCTCTGGCGGGAGTGGAGCCCTATTTCATACCATTAGTTGAAGAACATCAGTATCTCCCTCAGCTTGAGAAAATTCCGCAAGAGGTGTGGGATCGTGCATCATTTATTCTATTGAATTATCCTAACAATCCTATTACTGCAGTTGCGAATCTAGCATTTTATGGATCGTTAATTACTTTCGCTAAGAAACATAATGTGCTTGTAGTTCATGATCTTGCTTACTCAGAAATGGGTTATGACGGATTTATGGCTCCTAGTATTTTGCAAATAGAGGGAGCGAAAGATATCGCTGTGGAGTTCCACTCTTTATCAAAAAGTTTCAATATGGCAGGATGTCGGATTGGATTTATGGTTGGAAATGCAGAAGTAGTGAGTGCATTAGCAGAATTGAAATCTAATATCGACTACGGTGTATTCGATCCTGTGCAAGAAGCAGGCATTGTAGCGTTAGATGAAGCGATGCATAGTGATGCATTTGTTCGCTCGGGTGTTATATATGAACGAAGAAGAGATCAGTTTATTAATACACTGCATGAAGCGGGCTGGAAAGTGACTTCTCCGCAGGCGACAATGTTTGTATGGGCCAAGTTACCGCAGCTAGCTAATGGTGATTTGACGAAACAGAGCTGGAGCTCACGTCGATTTGCGAAGCAACTACTAATAGAAACTGGAGTTGTCGTTATTCCAGGAGATGCCTTTGGCACTCAAGGTGAAGGCTATGTTAGAATTGCATTAGTAGAGAATGAAGAGCGCTTAGTGGAAGCAGCAACTAGACTAGGTCAATTTATACAGCAGAAGAGGTAGTTCAAATCGTAGGCTTGTGATTACGATGCAAAGCTTCGTAGCATACTCGACGTCGAAGCTGCCATTCATCGTTTGCTCCAGTGCTCACGTACCAAGTACGTACGCTCCGCGCTTCGCGTCACTAGCTTCATGGTATCTTCTTGGTACTGACAAGCCAACGATTTGAACCTTTATTGTAATCAAAGAAAAGATAGAAAGAGGTTGTACTATGCCACAGAAACAAAAATATTTGATTATTGATGGAATGGCCATCTTATTCCGTGCCTATTTCGCAACATCATTTACAGGGAAAATAAGAAGGACAAGTCAAGGAGTACCAGTGAACGGTGTTCATGGATTTGTTAGATATTTTCTCGATGCCATTCAAACATATAAACCTACACATGTAATATGTTGCTGGGATATGGGGTCCAAAACTTTCCGTAGTGAACAATATAGTGATTACAAAGGAAATCGCCCATCAGCACCTGAAGATCTTATTCCACAATTTGATCTGGTTAAAGAAGTTGTCAGTAGCTTTGACGTACCTAATATCGGTATTCAAGGATTTGAAGCGGATGATTGCATTGGTACATTAGCGAAAACACTTGGACAAGATAATGAAGTTATCATTGTTACTGGGGATCATGATATGTTGCAATTGATCGACGAGTCGGTTTATGTTGCTATAATGAAAAAAGGTATCGGTAATTATCAACTTTATACCGTTGATAGCTTGCTAGAAGAGAAGCAATTAACTCCTGCGCAAATTATTGATGTTAAAGGATTAATGGGTGATACTGCAGATAATTATCCTGGCGTTAAGGGGATTGGTGAAAAGACTGCTCACAAGTTAATTCAGGAATTTGGGTCTATTGATCAATTATTACTTTCATTAGATAAAGTTTCTGCAACGATTAGTCGTAAAATAGAAGCAGATCTAGAAATGCTTCATTTATCTCGTCAATTAGCAACAATTCACTGCGAAGCACCACTTGAACCATTAGTGGAACAACAATGTGTTTGGTGCTTTGATAAGAAAAACGTTTACGACAAATTCGAAGAATTAGAGTTTGGGAGTCTTGCTAAATTGGTAGACGGGGTTACACTAGCAGTAGTGTAATGGATATTAAAATATAGGACAGTGATCACGAAGAGAAGCTACGTAGCGTAATCGACAGCGAAAATGCCATTCATCGGTAGCTACGATGCTCGTGTACCAATAACGTACACTGCGCTTCTCGCGTCCCTAGCTTCATGGCGTTTTCTTGGTGCTGACAGCCCAATATTTTAATTATTATTGGAAGATCGGATATTAAAATATAAGACTGTGATCACGAAGAGATACAATAGTATTTGATGAAGCAATGGAGATAGATTCTCCATTGCTTTTTTTGATAGAAAAGAAGTTTCGCTTATAGGTATAATGGTTTACTTTAATTTTACGGTAAAATGCGATAAAAAGTAGTATAATGTATATTATTGTATCTCTTAAGACAAACATCACGTTACAAATTGTGTTAAATTAGGCACTTAGTTGTGAAGTTTTAGCCGCTTGGGATTGAACTCTAGTAGTAAAGTTGTGAAATTTTAGTATACGTGACCTAGATGATCTTGTATAATAAGCAATAGTTAACCACTTGAGATATTTCATGCAGAGGGGAGCGACTTAATAGTGAAGGTAGAATATATTAACCCGTTTTTGGATTCAGCCAAAATGGTTATTGAACAAGTTATACAAGTACGCCCGTCGACTGGTCAAGTATCTATTAAGGATATTAAGTTTGTAGAAGAGTATATTTGGATTCATATCGGACTAAATGGTCAAATGAATGGTAATATTATATTTGGTTTACAAGAAGATGTTGCCTTGAAGATGATCTCGGCTATGATGGGCGGTTACGCGATATCAGAACTTGATGAAATGGGAAGAAGTGCAATTTCGGAACTAAGTAATATGATTAGTGGAAATGCCAGTACTATTTTATCCAATCAGGGAATGTCAGTAGATATTACTCCTCCACGAATTGTTGAAATGGCACAAGCAGCCGGATTCGGTGGATCTAAAGCTTTAACGGTACCTTTAATCATTGAAGGTATAGGAGAATTGGATATTCAAGTTTTAGTTCAATAATATATACTGGCTCCCTGAGAGGGAGCTTTTTTCATGCTTATGATGGTATTAACATATATAGTTTCTTATGAGCGATAATGTTTATATGAATATAGCAATCTAGTAGTTTTCTATTTTGCTTTATCAATTATTATGAAGTACACTGTTGGTGGGTGATATTGATGTTTAATGATAAAGTAATTCTCATTACTGGTGCCTCAAGTGGCATTGGTTCACTTCTAGCACAAGAAGTATCAGCACTAGGTGCAATAACGATACTCACAGGAAGAAATGAGCAACGATTAACTCAAACGTTAGAAAAAATATCGGGACAAGCTGAAATCTATGTTATGGATGTACAGAATCTAGCGGATGTTGAGGCCACAGTAGAACATATCGTTGCTAAGTATGGCAAAATTGATATATTAATAAATAATGCAGGATATGGGAAATTTGATTCAATTGAAAAGTTATCAGTTGAAGAGTATGAACAGATGATGGATACAAACTATATGGGTGTCGTTCGTTGCACAAAAGCTGTGCTTCCGATTATGGAACATGCGGGTAGCGGGCATATTGTTAATATAGCATCATTAGCAGGTATGATCGGAAATGCCAAATCAACCTCCTATTCAGCAACTAAGCATGCGGTACTAGGTTTTACTAATTCATTACGAATGGAACTTAGAGGTAGACCAATCAAAGTTTCTGCAGTTAATCCTGGTCCGATTAATACGGAGTTTTTCCAAATTGCTGATCCAGATGGAAAGTACGTTAAAAATATATCTTGGTTTATTATGCAACCTGAATATGTCGTTAAGCAAATAATTAGGCTTTTACGTTCACAACGTGCCGAGCTGAGCTTACCACGGACTGCTGCATTTGGATTGAAGTTGTATCAACTTTGTCCTAGATTGATCGATAAGGTAGCGGGCAAGTGGTTAAACAAAAAGTAAGGTAGAGGTAGTTCAAAAATGGACTTTGATAACGATGAGTATGCTGAGGTAGCTAATCGCCGTCGCATTTGAAACGAACTTGGAAGTCTAGCGTAAGCTTACGATGTATGTTTCTTGCAGAGACATTGTAGGTTCGCGTGTACGTAACCATGTACACTTACGCTTCCGCCTTTCTCAAGTAGCGTCTCAACTGCTCGTTTCTGAAAGCCCACTTTTTGAACATCACTGTAATGGTAGTTCAAACAAAAACATTAAAAGTAGTGCAAACAGCACAAATACATCAAAGGGCCTTATTGGCAAAGAGAGGATTTTAATATGTCTAGTACGAAATGGGCGGAACTTGGAATTAATGAAGTGCTAAGTTCAGCGTTAATAAAGCAAGGAATTATTGAGCCAACTGAGGTGCAACAACAAGCTGTTCAGTTGCTATTAGAAGGCAAAGACATTTCAGTTAAATCACAAACGGGTAGTGGTAAGACATTGGCTTTTTTACTACCTATTTTGCAAAACATTAATGTTGAGTCAAAATCAATTCAAGCTGTAGTACTTGCACCTACGCAAGAGCTAGCTATGCAAATTGTCCGAGTAGCTGAAAGTTATGGGGAACCGCTTGGTGTTAAAGTTCAACAATTAATCGGAGGCGCGGCAGCAAAGCGTCAAATTGAAAAGTTGAAGCTAAATCCTCATATCGTTATCGGTACTCCTGGTCGAATGAATGAACTAGTTAAGAGTAAACGTCTAAAACTTCATCAAGTTAAATATCTTGTTATTGATGAGGCAGATCAAACTTTTGAGCTAGGCACACCTACGGATACAGAAAATTTACTATTTAATATCAATAAAATGCGACAAACGGCATTTTTCTCCGCTACTTATCCAGAGGCAACAATGTCTAGATATGAAGGTCGTTGGATGAAACAGCCTCATCATATTATGATTACACCAGCTGAAAAAGTAGCAAGTACGATAGAGCATTTCTATGTTGTATGTGATCAGCGTTCTAAGTTAGATACAGCAAGACGTTTGCTTCGTACACTTAATGCTTCTTCGGCATTGTTATTCGTCAATGATACGAATCAAATCTCTAATTGGGAAACCAAAATGAAATATGAAGGATTTAAGATTGAATCATTATTTGGTGAGGCGGATAAACAACGCAGATCAGCGACATTAACTGCTTTCCGCGAAGGAAAACTTGATGCGATATTATCTACTGACGTTGCAGCTCGTGGTATTGATATTATAGATCTTCCATTAGTTATTCAGATCGAGCCTGCTGTTGATGCTGATCATTACGTTCACCGAGCAGGAAGAACTGGTCGTATGGGAAAATCTGGAATAGTTATTTCCATTATTACTCCACACGAAAAGTTTATTATGGACAAATTCATGAAGCAATTGCATATTAACATTGAAGAGAGAATATTGTTCCGTGGTAAATTGTTGAATGAAGCTCAAGTAGCTGAGGCAACGAAATACAAGCCAGCAGAGAAGTCTATTCCTCGTAAGCAAGCAGCAGCTTCGGATCGACCACAAGCTAGTATTAGTAAGGGTAAACAAGTAGATTCGCTCAAGTCTACTCCCTTAGCAGGAAGTTCGACTACCAACAGGAACAGTGGCGCTGTCAAGGCTCAAGGAACAATTGAATCAGGTGAAGAAAGTCAAATTTCTACTTCTAACCATTCTAATATGAGCAATAATGGTAGTGTGAAAAGAGATAAAAAAACTGGTCCTATTGCAAAAGCTAAATCAAAGAAAAAAGAAAATAGCGGTAAAAATAAAGGTGCTCCGAAGTGGTTGAAAGAAAAAAGAAAATCAACTGATAACTAAGATTATAGGGTAGATGTACTCAATTATAAATCTTCTCAATACATCTAAGGTGAAAGAGTAAAAGCAAATTGCTTTTACTCTTTTTTTTGATATTAATGTAGAAATTAGGTATGCTTAGTATGAAGAGATAAATGAGGTGAAATGATGGGTACAGTATTAAGTGTTGAACAATTAAGTGGAGGATATAGTCCTCGTAAAGCGATTATTCAAAACATTAATCTACATATCGAGTCAGGTGAGATGATCGGTCTCATCGGAGTCAACGGTGCAGGGAAAAGTACAACGATTAAACATATCCTTGGATTAATGACTCCACATAAAGGAACCATAATGATTAATGGAACGACATTACAGGACGATGTTGAAAAATATAGAAGTGGCTATACTTATGTACCGGAAACGCCAGTTCTTTTTGAAGAATTGACAGTTGAAGAACATTTACGGCTTACAGCAATGGCATATAGTGTTCCGCAAAAACAATATGAACAACAAGTCGAACAATTACTTGAACGTTACCATATGGTGAAAAAACGTAAATCAGTTACAGCGCATCTATCCAAAGGAATGAAACAAAAAGTAATGATAATGAGCGCTTTATTAGCAAAACCGGCACTGTTCATCATTGATGAGCCATTTCTCGGACTTGATCCATTAGGTATTCGTTCACTGCTATTAGAACTTGTGGAAGTAAAGAAAAATGGTTCTTCGATATTGATGAGTTCACATATTCTTGCGACGATTGAACATTATTGTGACAGATTTCTAATGTTAGATGGTGGTCAAGTTGTTGCACAAGGAACATTGCAACAGATGCTCGATCAAGCTAATCAAGGAGGAGGACAAGCGAGAAATCTTGAGGAAGCCTTCTATGAACTATTAAATGGAGGGGAAGTCTAATGTCTTCTGATGTTGCACAATTATGGCATAAACGAAAGCACGCATTCACGACTGAAGTTTTGCCATACATTAAGTATATGTCGCGAAGTGGCTTTCCGGCATTTCTCTCTCTGATTGGTATTGTCAGTATTATTCAATACATTAATCTAATCCAAAACGTACCAGAAAATTTCCCGCTTGAATTTATAGGTGCGCTCGTACTTACACCATTAATTAGCTATAATCCTTTGCGAACATGGTTGAAAGAAGCAGATACAATCTTCCTAATGCCGATGGAACATCGACTAGATACATATATGAAGAAATCTCATATACGCTCGCTACGAAACGGCTTTATATATCTACTCATTGTTACATTGATATATTGGCCGTTATATCGTCAAACCGATGCTTATCAACCTATAATTTTTATAGCAGTACTTGTACTATTGAAAGCTGTAAATCATGTAATGGCTTGGAAGGAACGCCAAATCCTCTGGTCAACAAATCGAAACATTATGCGATTATTCCGTTGGCTGTTAATGGGTATGTTACTATTCGGCTGGCTACTGTCAAGTCGTTGGGGCATGTTATGTTTAACAGTTATTGTGTTAGCAATGTTGGTTACTTTATATAGAGTGACGAGTAAACAACATTTCCCATGGGAACGATTGATTGCTGAAGAACGAATAACGATTCGTCGTCTTTATTCATTCTTTAGTTGGTTCATTGATGTACGTGTTGGACCACCAATAGTGAAACAAAGAAAATACTTAAGCTGGATTATTCCTTTCGTCCCATATAAGAAACAATATACATTTGTATACTTACATCTCATTACATTCGTACGTACTGAAATCGGTGGAATCTGTATGAGACTACTTATTCTCGGTGGACTGGTTAATTATCTAGTTGCTAGTGAGAATGGTATGGATGGATGGGGAACAGTAATTAGTTATATTTTGTTTGGATTGATCATAACATTGCAAATTGGCTCATTACGTAAGGTACATCGCTACGCAATTTGGAAAGATATATTCCCGATGCAAGTAAAGCTACAGCAACAACAGCTCATCACGATTGATCGCATATTAAGCTATATGCTACTCATTGTATTATTATTGACTACGATCCCTATGTGGGGAGGACATAGTACACAAGTTGTTGTTATGATTTTATTCGCATTGCTATATCCTATCGTTCGTGCGTTTAATATGAAGCGTAAACTTGTGAAAGAAGTGGATGATCTAGATTAATCGGTAAAAGGGATTCAGAATGATGTCATTCTGAATCCCTTTTGTCATAAAAAGAAAAATATAATTAGACTTGTTCAGTAAGTTCCAAAACTGCTTTGTAGATGCAATCATATAATTCTTCTAGTTGCTCGCCTTCAATACAAGAGAACGCAACACGTAGATCAGTATCTCCAAGTGCAATTGTACCGATTCCGTATTTGTCTAGTAGTAAAAGACGAACGGAATCCGCAGTTACATTCGAAAGTTTTAAGCACATAAAGTATCCAGAGTTGAATGGATAGTATTGCAATGTATCGCCATAGCGACCACTATCTAGTAAACCTTTTACAATATTGGCACGATTTTTCATAATCTCGAATTTTTCTGCTTTTTGAGCTTCAAATTCCGGAGAATTAAGTGCATGCAATACAAAAGTTTGAGATGGGTGAGGTCCACTTGAAATTGTAGAACGAATAACGCCCATCGTTTTTTGTTCAAGAGCTACTAGTGCCGCTTTAGAAGAAGAAGCATATGTGATAAAACCTACGCGGAAGCCCCACACATATTCTTCTTTTGTTGCGCCATCAACTTTAACAGCAAGTACGTTAGGATGAAGATCAGCTAATTTGCTGAATAGTGATTCTTGCATGGAATCTTCAAAGAACAAACCGAAGTATGCATCATCTGTTACTGCAACAACTTTTACGCCTTCTTCTGCTGCAGCTTTAATCGCAGCAATGATTGCATCTCCATCTTGATCATCAGGTGTATAACCCGTTGGGTTATTAGGGAAGTTTAGAATTACAATAGCTTTGCCGTTGTCCTTCTGAGCAAGTAAGGCTTTACGTAATCCTTCACTATTGAATCGTTGTTCTTCATTATATAGTGGATACTCCACGATTTCAGCGTTACGACGAACACCAAAAGTTAATTCATAGTTTTCCCAGTTTTTATCAGGGATAATGACAGCGTCTCCTGTATCTGCAAATAGATCAGCAACAATACTCAGACCATGCGTTAAAGCATTTGTCACGATAGGGTTGCTAATTTCAGCTTGTACAGAAGTTAATGAAGGATTATCTTTTACCATTTTTTCACGCCAAGCAGTACGAAGTTCCGGCTTACCTGCAGGTGGAGCATA
>Ga0160453_100634_pt1 | contig 22753 bp, 24 predicted proteins | sample HID1971K_E6MG_FD_108228 | JGI IMG/M metagenome (GOLD analysis project Ga0160453, IMG submission 108228) | Enriched millipede-associated microbial communities from UW Madison campus, WI, USA - HID1971K_E6 MG | ecosystem: Host-associated > Arthropoda: Insects > Digestive system > Unclassified ...
AAGCGTGTGGTGATCGTCGTGTGCGCACCATCGCGCAGCAGGCGCAGCGCGATGTACATGCCGATCTTGGCGCGACCGCCGGTGAGCAGCGCCCGCTTGCCGGTCAGGTCGGTGCGCGCGTTGCGCTTGGCGTGGCTCATCGCCGCGCAGTCCGGGCACAACTGGTGGTAGAACGCGTCGACGACGGTGTAGGGCTGCTTGCAGATGTAGCAGCCGCGCGCCTTGATGAGCGTGCCGGCGGTCGGCGCCGTCGTGGCGGTGCTGATCGGGATGCCGCGGGTCTCGTCATCGATGCGGTCGGGCGCCCCGGTGGCCGTGGCCGCGACGACCGCCCGGTCGGCCGAGGCGATCGCGTCGCGGATCTCGCGCCGGCGGTGGCGCTTGACGGCCTTGAACATCTTGGCCGTCGCACGGCGCACCGCGACGAAGTCGGGATGCGACTCGTCGATGCCGGCCATGCTGTCGAGGACTCGGAGGGCGACGGCGAGGTCGCTCGGGTCGATGCCGCTCGGCGGCAGGTCGGAAGGCACGGGCGATTCGAGAGGCACACGTGATTCTACGGCGGACGAGGTGGACGCCACCTGTTAGCGTGCCAGGGTGACAAGCTCGAATCATTCCGGAACCTCTGTAGGCAGCATCCACGTCTCGGCGGCGGTCATCGTGAACGAGGCAGGCGAGCTGCTGCTGGTGCGCAAGGCCGGGACGACCGCGTTCATGCAGCCGGGCGGCAAGCCCGAGCCGGGGGAGTCGGCGGCGCAGACGCTGGCGCGCGAACTGTTCGAAGAGCTCGGCATCCGCGTGGAGCCCGACGAGCTGGAGTCGCTCGGATTCTTCACCGCCGCCGCGGCGAACGAGCCCGGCTTCCTCGTCGTGGCGGACGTGTTCGGGGTCGACATCGGGGCGCAGCAGCCGGTGGTCGCCGCGGAGATCGAAGAGCTGCGCTGGGTGAGCCGCGCCGAGGCCGAGGGCCTCGAGATCGCGCCCCTCGCCCGCGAGAACTTCCTGCCCGCGTGACGCCTCGCCGTCAGGCGACGGTCTGCGTGTGGATGTCGCTCTCGAGGCTTGCGCCGCCGAGATCGAGATAGATCCGCCGCTCGGTGACCGACAGGGTCATCGTGTTGCGACGCTCCACGAGCGCCGCGGCGGCTTCGACGAAGCCGGGGTCGAAGCTGTGCAGCAGGATCTCGTCCGCGCGATGGATGCGCTTTCCTGCCCAGGGTGCGGACACCTTCGCCGGGTCGCGGTGGGTGTACACGACCGTGCGCGCGGCCTGCATGCTCCCGGAGTGCAGTCGTGCGGCATCCGGAGCCCCGACCTCGATCCATGCGGTCAGTGCGCCGGTCAGGTCGCGCACGAGCACCGCCGGCTCGTCGGTGGCGGAGATGCCCTCGCTGAACGCGATGCCGTCTTCGTACTCGAGGCAGTATGCGAGCACGCGGGTCATCATGAAGGCGCCGGTCTCGGAGGGATGCCGTGCCACGCGCAGCGACAGGTCCTCATAGACGCCGCGATCGACGTCGGCCAGCTGCACCGCGAAGGTGTGCATCGTCGCGCCGGCGGCCATGCGTCAGCCCTTCGGCCACTCGATGAGGAGCAGGCCCTGCTTGGTGTCGGCCACCGTCACCTGGCCATCGGTGAAGAGGTAGGTCATGCCGTAGCCCTCGTCGTCGGTGACGAGCGCGGTGTCTTCGCTCTCGGTGATGTAGACGCCCCCGTCGGCGGCGTCCTCGCGCACCCAGCCCTCCGCAAGGAGCTCTTCCTGCGCGGCTTCGGACTCGTCGTCCGACAGCTTGGCCCAGCCGTAGATCTGACCCGAGTCGCCCGCAGGCTGATCGAAGTTCGCCCACATGCACAGGATGCCGCTGTCGATCTGCTGGCTTCCGATATATAGCGGCGACTCCTGCGAGGTCACGCCGATCTTCTCGTAGTCGGCCACCAGGCTGTCGGAGATGAGGGACTCGCATGTCGGGTCGGCGTCGGCCGTGGGCGCCGGCCCGGAGGAGGTCGACGGCTGGGGCGCTGCCGTGGTCGGCGTTGACGAGGTGGTCGGGTCGGGAGTCGCTTCGGGGCCGCCGGAGCAGGCCGTGAGTGCGAGCGCGGACAGCGCCAGTGCGGCAACAGTGCCGAGGAGGCGGGTAGCAGGCATCGGGGAGTCTCCGTGGGGGATGGGAGTGGGACGGGGCGGTCAGGACTGATGCAGAAGGCGGAGGTAGGCGTCGTGCAGAACACGATTGGTGGCCAGCGACGAACGCGCTGACAGCGAATCCTCGCCGTCGAACGACGTGAAGCGGCCGCCGGCCTCTGTCACGATCGGCACCAGCGCGGCGATGTCGTACTCCTTGACGTCGAACTCGGCGACGAGCTCCAGACGGCCCTCGGCCAGTAGCATGTACGGCCACGCGTCGCCGTAGCCGCGGTCGCGCCAGACCGAGGAGGTCAGACGTTCCAGAGCGTCGAGCTTGCCGGCATCCCGCCACTGTCCGATGCTCTGGAAGCTCACACTCGAGTCGGCGATCGCGTCGACGGCCGAGACGGCGAGCCGCTTCGGGTCGCCCCCAGGAGTGCTGGTCCAGGCGCCGAGTCCGGTCGCGGCCCACCAGCGGCGGCCGATCGCCGGCTGGCTGGCGACGCCGACGCGAGGCACGCCGTCGATCGAGAGCGCGATGAGGGTCGTCCACATCGGGATGCCCTTGAGGTAGTTGGCGGTTCCATCGATCGGGTCGATGATCCACTGACGCACTGAGTCGCCCGTGATGCCGTACTCCTCGCCGAACACGCCGTCCGACGGCCGTTCGGCCTCCAGCAGCGAGCGGATCGCCCGCTCGGTCGCCAGGTCGGCCTCGGTGACGTGGGTCGCGTCCGCCTTGAGGCTCACGTCGAGATCAGCGGCGTCGAAGTGGGACATGGATGCCGCATCCGCCGCGTCGGCCAGTCGCAGAGCGAGCTCGAGGTCGGCCCGCAGATCTCCGTCGAACGGCGCATCGAACGTCGGGGCGGAGGGGTGCGAGGTCACAGGACCCACGATACCCGGGGGATCCCACCTCGATTTCACCTCGGGCGAATCCTCATGTAATGTGGTCCCTCGGTTCGGGTCATCCGGATCAGGCGCCTCTAGCTCAATCGGCAGAGCAATTGACTCTTAATCAATGGGTTCAGGGTTCAAGTCCCTGGGGGCGCACCACACCAGAACGGCGGTCCAGAAGGACCGCCGTTCTGACGTATCTACCGGTGTTCAGCGGCCGCGTCGTCGCTCTCGGGCGATCGATCTCGCGGCGGAGCGGGCGTCGAGGTTGATCTGCAGCAGGAGTCCTTTCAGGGGGCTCCGGATGCCGACGAACCGCAGTCCTGGCGCGCCCGGGTGGGTACGGCCCCCGGTGAATGAGGGTGCGGCCCGCCCGTCGAGGATGCCGAGGTGTCCGACGAGTGGCGCGAGCCCGGTCGAGTATCCGGTTGCGGCGATGACCGCGTCGGGGGTGTGTCGAGTGCCGTCCGCCAGGATCACCGCACTGCCCTCGAACCGCTCGAGCGCAGGACAGGGCGTGACGCTGCCCGCGCGCAGCGCCGCGACGAGGCCGACATCGATCGTCGGCGTCACGGCCGTGGCTCGGGCCTGGGCGACGACGCCTTCACGGGCGCGCGGCATTCCGTAGCGCGTGAGGTCGCCGATCACCGCGCGCTGCAGCAGGCGATTGAGCGGATCGGTGCACCACGCCGGCAGGAAGTCCATGGGCACGGCCAGAAGGGTGGCGGGGATCGGGCCGAGCTGCCGGGGAATGATGTTGGGCGGGGTCCGGATGGCGAGCAGCACCTCGGAGGCTCCCTGTTCGGCCAGATCCGCTGCGATCTCGGCCCCCGAGTTGCCGGCGCCCACGACGAGGACGCGCCGCCCGATGAAGGGCGTCGCGTCGCGGTAGCGGGACGCGTGCAGGATCTCGCCCGGGTACGAATCCTGTCCCGGCCAATGAGGTTCGACCGCGTGGCTGCTGAACCCGGTCGCGAGGACGACGTGGTCGGCCGTGATCACCCCGTCGCCGGTGAGGGCGCGCCAGCCGGCACCGTCGCGCTCCAGGCGTCGCACCTCGACGCCGAAACGCGGCCGAAGGTCGTTCACGCGCGCGTAGACCCGCAGGTAGTGGGCCATGTCGTCCTTGGCGACCCAGCGCCCGAACCTGCGAGGCATGCGCAGGCCGGGGAGCGCGGACTGGACGCGCGGCGTGTGCAGATGCAGGCGCTCATAGCGTCGTCGCCAGGTTTCGCCGACAGCCTGCCCGGCGTCGACGATCGTCGCCTCGATGCCGCGACGGCGCAGGCAGGCGGCGACGACGAGTCCGGCCGGGCCGGCGCCGATGACGAGCACCTCGGTGTGCTGCTGCTCCACGGCTCCGACGCTACTGAGTGCAAGGCGGCGACGCGAGTGCCCGGACCTGTTGGAGATCCGGGACACTCGCGTCGCCGGGCAGCTCAGGCGGCGTCGCCGACGAGCACGGCGGCTGCCTCTTCGGCGGCATCCGCTTCTCGCTCGTCGATGCGGGCGAGGGCGCGCCTTCCGATCGCGATCGTCGCCGTCGCGATGAGGACGGATGCCGCGGCGAACAAGTACGGCACGGTCGCGCCGTATGCGTGCCACAGCCACGCGGCCAGCGGCGGCGCGGCGGCCCCGCCGAGGAAGCGCACCGCCGAGTAGGACGACGACGCGACGGACCGCGGCAGATCGGTGGCCTCCATGACGGACTCGGTCAGAACGGTGTTCATGACGCCCAGCAGCAGTCCGCCGACGATGATGCACACGACGAGCGCGGCGGGGTCGGCCACCAGGATGCCGGCGATCACGAGGTCGATCGCCAGGAGCGGCAGGGTGAACAGCATGACGGTCGTGCGCGCGAAGAAGCGCAGCAGGAACGGAGCGACCCACACGCTCGTGATCGCGAGGGCCACGCCCCAGCCGAAGAACGTGAAGCCGATGCCCATCGCGCCGAACCCGAGCGGGAACGGCGAGAACGCCAGCAGCACGAAGAAGCCGATGTTGTAGAACAGGGCGGCCACCGCCAGCACTGCGAGGGAGGGGATGCGCAGGGCCTTGAACGGCGCGGAGAACGGCACCGGCACGGGCTTCTCGCGCGGGCCGCGCACGAGCACGAGCACGGCGACGAATGCGATCGCCATGAGCACGACGACGCCGATGAACGGGCCGCGCCAGCTCACCTCGCCGAGCAGGCCGCCCAGCAGCGGTCCGATGGCGATGCCGAGTCCGAGGGCAGCCTCGTACAGGACGATGGCTGCGCCGCTGCCGCCCGACGCGGCGCCGACGATGGTGGCGAGGGCCGTCGAGATGAACAGCGCGTTGCCCAGGCCCCAACCGGCTCGGAAGCCGATGATGGCGTCGACGCTGCCCGACAGCGAGCACGCCAGGGCGAACACGACGATCAGCCCGAGACCGATCATCAGCGTGGCCTTCGCGCCGATGCGGCTGGAGATCCAGCTCGTGACGAGCATCGCCAGGCCCGTCACCAGCAGATAGCTCGTGAAGAGCAGCTCGGTCTGCACCGGACTCGCCTTCAACGATTCGGCGATCGCCGGAAGGATCGGGTCGACCAGACCGATGCCCATGAACGCCACGACGCAGGCGAAGGCGACCGCCCACACCTGTGCCGGCTGACGCCACACCGACACCTTCGCGGAACCGTGGGCGCTCATCGGGCGACCTCCACGGTGGCCGCGGCGCGGTCCAGGTTGCGGGTGAGCACCCGCGCGGTGGTGCGCAGCGCTGTCCACTCCTCGGCCGTGAGGTCGTCGAAGTGCGGTGCGAGCGCCGAGGTCAGGTGCAGCAGCCACGTGTGGAGTGCCTCCAGCCCGAGTGGCGTCACCTCGATGACGGTGGCGCGGGAGTCGGCGGCATCCGTCGCCCGCGTCAGCAGCCCCTGCTCGACCATCTGGCCGACCAGGCGGGTCATGCCGGGCTGCGTGACGCGGCTGAGCCGGGCGAGCTCGCCGACGCGCAGAGGTCCGTGGTCGCGCAGGATCGTGAGGGTCCGCCATTGGGCGGCGGGAGTTTCGTTGGCTGTCTCGAGCGCCGCGAGTCGCGTGAGCGTGTGCGCGGCGACGATGAGGGTCTCGATGTCCTGATCGTGTGTCACGTCGAGCAAGCATACCAGCGATATATAACCACGGTATGCAAATCCTGGATGCCGCCCGCCGGCGTATCCCGATTCGGTAACGCCACACCGCCCGACTTGACCGCCGGTGCCGATCCTTCATAGATTGCAGATACCTGAATCGGCTCTCATGTTGAGCTCCGATGCACAAGATCCTTCCAATGGGGAAAGGCACGCACATGCGGGTTACGAAGAAGTTGCTCCTGGGCTCCGTGGTCGTCACGGCAGCGCTCGCCCTGGCGGCGTGCGCACCGACCGCGGAGACGCCGTCGGGCGGGGCCACCGACGGCGACGGCCCGTCCGAGGTCACCGTCGGCATCGTCACGAGCGAGTCCGGTCCGCTCGCTGGCTACGGCAAGCAGTACCTCGACGCCTTCAAAGCCGGGCTCGACTACGCCACCGACGGCAGCGGCGAGGTCGACGGCACGAAGATCGCCGTCGAGTACCGCGACGACGCGGGTGACCCCGACAAAGCCGTCACCGCCGTCAAGGAACTCATCGGCGAGGGCGTCGGCATCATCGCCGGCACCGCGTCGTCGGGCGTCGCGCTGGCGGTCGCCGAGCAGGCGGCGCAGAACAAGGTGCTCTACATCTCGGGTCCCGCCGCAGCGGACGCGATCACCGGCATCAACGACTACACCTTCCGCTCCGGACGCCAGAGCGCACAGGACGTCGCGACGGCGGGCACCTTCCTCGACGACATCGATGGCAAGAAGGTGACCGTGTTCGCACAGGACAACGCGTTCGGCCAGGGCAACGTCGCCGCCGTCCAGGCCATCCTGGGCGGCAAGGGCGCGACGGTGGACTCGGTGCTGGTCGCCGAGGACGCGACCGAGTTCACGCCGTTCGCGCAGCAGGTGCTGGCAGGCTCGCCGGACCTCGTGTTCGTCGCATGGGCCGGCGCCACCTCCGGTGCGATGTGGCAGGCGATGAGCCAGCAGGGAGTGCTCGACGACATCCCCGTCGTCACCGGTCTCGGTGACGCGGCGACTTTCGGCGCCTACGGCGAGGCGTCCGAGAAGATCAACTTCCTCAACCACTACTTTCCGGGCGCGCCCGACAACGACGTCAACACCGCGATGGTCAAGGCCATCGAAGACGCGGGTGGGACGCCGGACCTGTTCAGCCCCGACGGGTTCAACGCGGCGATCATGATCGTCCACGCGATCGGAGAGGGCAAGGGCGACGTCGACGCGATGGTGTCGTCGCTGGAGGGCTTCGAGTTCGAGGGCCCCAAGGGCACGATGACGGTCCGCGCGAGCGACCACTCGCTGCTGCAGGAGATGTACCAGGCGAAGCTCGTCGCGAGCGACGGCACGTTCGTGCCCGAACTCGTCGACACGGTCTCGGCCGACGACGTCGCGCCCGCCGAGGCCGCCAAGTAGTCCGGAGCGTTGCGAAACGATGAGCACCCCTGTCCCGTCCGCGCCCGCCGCGGAGACCGCGCGCCGCGGCTCTCCGCTGAAGATCGAGGGCCTCGGCCTGCAGATCGGCGGCGCGACGATCCTCAAGGACGTCGAACTCGACGTCGCCGCCGGCTCCCTGGTGGGCGTCATCGGTCCCAACGGCGCCGGCAAGACCACGCTCTTCAACGTGATCTCGGGGCTCATGAAGCCCACCGCCGGCCGCGTCCTGCTGGATGACCGAGACATCACGACGGCGTCGGTGCCCGCCAGAGCGCGGGCGGGACTGGGGCGCACCTTTCAGACGTCGAGCCTGTTCCCGAAGCTCTCGGTGCGGGAGAACGTGCGCCTCGCGGCGCAGGTGTCGCTGGGCGGCTCGGGCTCGTTGCTGCACTTCCCGAAACGGGCGGATGCCGCGACCGAACTGGCGCTGGCCAAGCTCGACGCGGTCGGGCTCGGCCACATGCGCGACGCGCTCGCGGGGGACATCTCGCACGGCGACAAGCGCAAGCTCGAGATCGCGGTGCTGCTGGCCACCGAGGCGAGCATCGTGCTGCTGGACGAGCCGATGGCGGGCGTCGCCTCGGGCGACGTGCCGGGACTCGTCGAGAACATCCGGGCCATGCAGCGCGAGAAGGGCTGCACGCTGCTCATGGTCGAGCATCACATCGACGTGCTCATGGGTCTGGTCGAAAAGGTCGCGGTGATGTACTTCGGCACGATCATCGCGTACGACACCCCGCAGCGGATCATGCAGAACCCTCTCGTGCAGAGCGCCTACCTCGGCACCGGATCGGCCGGGACGGAGGCGGCATGACCGGGGAACCGATCCTGACCGTGCGCAACCTGCGTTGCACCATCGGCGGCCAGCAGGTCGTGGAGGACGTCACCTTCGACGTGCCGGCGACCGGCATCACCGCCGTGCTCGGCCGCAACGGCGTCGGCAAGACCTCGACGCTCCGCGGCATCCTCGGACTCGTCTCGCGCCGCGGCGAGGTGCGCCTCGCGGGCGAGCGCATCGACGCACTGCCCACGCATCGCATCGTGCGCCGTGGCGTCGGGTACGTGCCCGAGGACCGCGAGGTGTTCTCGAAGCTCACCGTGGCCGAGAACCTTGCGCTCGCCGAGCGGCAGCGCAACCCCCGGCGCGAGTTCGTGGCGGAGCTGTTCCCCGACCTGGTGGCGCGCCGTGACCAGGCCGCCGGCACGCTCTCGGGTGGCCAGCAGCAGATGGTGTCCGTTGCGCGGGCCCTGCTCAACGACAACCGGCTGCTGCTCGTCGACGAGCCCACGAAGGGTCTCGCCCCGAAGATCGTGGCCGAGGTCGCCGACGCGCTCCACGAGGCGTCGAAGACCGTTCCCATCCTCCTCGTCGAGCAGAACCTCGAGGTGGTCCGCCGTCTCGCCGACGACGCCGTCGTCATCGCCGGCGGCCAGGTCGCCCATGTCGGCAAGGCGCGCGACATCCTCGACGACGAAGACCTCACCCGTCGCCTCCTCGGCGTCCACGTGGAGCACGCCGCATGAGTACTCTCGTCCTCACCCTCATCACCGGCGTCGGCCTCGGCGCGCTTTACTTCCTGGTCGCGAGTGGCCTGAGTCTCATCTACGGGCTCATGCACGTCCTGAACTTCGCGCACGGCGCCTTCCTCACCCTGAGCGCATTCGTCGGCTGGATGGTGGCGCAGGCGCTCGGCACCGACTCGTGGGGATCCTTCCTGCTGTCGCTGCTGGTCGGCGCCGGCGTCGGCGCGGTGTTCGCGACCCTCACCGAGCTGGTGCTCATCCGCCCGCTGTACGAGCGGCACATCGAGCAGGTGCTCGTCACCGTCGGCCTGTCGTTCGCGGCGGTCGCGCTGTTCGAAGGGATCTGGGGCACCGATCCGGTCCACATCTCCGGCCCGGCGTGGCTCACGCAGACGACCGAGGTGCTCGGCGCCCGCATCCCGAACACCTACTGGGTGCTCATGATCGCCGCTGTGCTCGTGCTGGCGGCGCTGGTGCTGTTCCTGCAGAAGACGCGCTACGGCATGATCATCCGCGCCGGCGTCGAGAACCGCTCGATGGTCACAGCGCTCGGAATAGACGTACGGCGCTCGTTCACGCTCGTCTTCGCGATCGGCGGTGCCGCGGCCGGCATCGGGGGAGTGCTCGCGATGCACTACTCCACGTTCGTCTCGGCCCACCTGGGCCAGACGCTGCTCATCTTCGCGTTCATCGTCACGGTGGTCGGCGGTCTGGGCTCGCTGACGGGCGCGGCGGTGGCATCGGTCCTGGTGGCGGTGCTGCAGCAGTTCGCGAACTTCTACCTCGGCGGCACGGGCGACTTCATCGTCGTGATCCTGCTGGCCCTGGTGCTGCTCGTGCGGCCGACCGGCCTCCTCGGGAAGAAGGCATGATGCGCCGTTACGTCCCCGCGCTCGTGGGCGCCGCGCTCGTGGTGTTCATGGCGGTGCTGCCGCTGCTGAACCTGTCGCTTCCCGGCATCCTTCCCACCCCCACCTACATGCCGGGCACACTCGCCCTGCTGTCGCTGTGCATGGTGTTCGCGGCGCTCGCGCTGTCGTACAACCTGCTGCTCGGATCGGGAGGGATGCTGTCGTTCGGCCATGCCCTGTACTTCGGGGCCGGAGCGTACGGGCTCGGCATCGCGCTCGAGCACTTCGGTGTGCCGCTGTGGCCGGGCGTGTTCATCGCTCTGGTCGGCGGCATGGTGATCGCGTTCGCGACCGGTGCCGTATCGATGCGCGTCTCGGGCATCCCGTTCGCCATGGTGACCCTGGCGTTCGCGCAGGCGGGCTCCGTGCTCGTCCGCCGCAACTCGCAGGTCACCGGCGGCGAGGAGGGGCTGAGCCTGAACACCGAGCAGGTTCCCGACTTCCTCATCGGCGTCGTCAACACGCGCAACCTCTATTGGTTCACCCTCGCCGTGCTCGTGGTCGTGTACCTCGTGACGCTCTGGGTGGACACGTCGCGCCTCGGTCACCTCGCTCGCGCGACGCGTGAGAACGAGCAGCGCGTACGCGTGCTCGGGCTCTCGCCGTACCGGGTGAAACTCATCGTGTTCGTGATCGCCGCGGGCCTGGCCAGTCTCGCGGGCGTGGCGTACATGCTGCTGCAGTCCGGCACCGTGCCCAGGTCGGTCTCGGCCGATCTCACGATCACCGTCCTGGTGATGGTCGTCCTGGGTGGCGTCGGATTCCGCTGGGGTGCCATCGTTGGCGGTGTGCTCTATACGCTGCTCGATCAGCGACTCACGGTCCTGGCCGGATCCGATGCCATCGCGGGTCTGCCTGACTGGCTGCGCGTGCCGCTGTCGGAGCCGCTGTTCCTCCTCGGCGTGCTGTTCATCGTCGTCGTGATGTTCCTGCCCGGCGGCATCGCGGGCACCGTCGACTCGGCCGTCCGGCGCCGTCGCGGCGAGAAGGCGCGTGGCGCCCTGCGGCAGCTGGACGACGCGGACGCCGCCGCCGGGGCGCCGGCCTCGGGTGGCGCGGCTTCCGAGAAGGTGCGGGCATGACCTGGACCGCCGACCCCGAGATCGACGACGGACCGCACACCGTCGGCCGGTGGTTGGTCGACCGCGCCGCACGATCGCCCGAGCGCATCGCGATCGACGACCGCGGCGTGACGACCGGCTACGCGACGCTCGCCGCACGATCGACCGCGCTCGCCGATGCGCTGCGCGGCGCGGGCTACGGTCCCGGGGATCGCATCGCGACGGTGTCGGGCAACTCGACCGACCACGTCGTCGCGTTCTTCGCGTGCGCCATCGCGGGCATCGCCTTCGTGCCGCTGTCGTGGCGTCTCACGCCGCGCGAACTGGCCGACGTGCTGACGCGGTCCGATCCCGCGCTCGTGCTCGTCGAGGACGAGTACGAGGCGCTCGCCGGCGAGGCCCTGCGGATCGCCGATCGGATGCCGCCGGCCGCGGCCCTCGGGACCACCGGCGTGGAGACCGGTGCTCCCCGGGCTGCTTTGCTCCGCAGACACCGCCCGGTGCGCGACGACGACCCGCTGCTGGTCATCTTCACATCGGGGAGCGAGGCGGCGCCCAAGGGCGTCGTGCTCACGCACGCGAACTGCTTCTGGAACAACCTCGCCCTCGCGCAGGCGCTGCCGCTCACGCAGGACGACGTCGTGCTGGCGATGCTGCCGCAATTCCACGTCGCCGCGTGGAACTGCCAACCGCTGCTGGCCTGGTGGGTGGGTGCGACGGTCGTGCTGGAGCGGTCGTTCCAGCCCGCGCGCGTCCTGCAGCTGATCGCCGACCGGGGTGTCACGGCGATGATGGGCGTGCCCACGCAGTACGCGATGCTCGCCGCCGACCGTGATGCGGCCTCTGCCGACACCCCATCGCTGCGTCTCGCGCTCGTCGGCGGCGCCACGCTGCCGGTCGAGTTGCAGCGGACCTGGGCGCAACGGGGTCTGTCGCTCACGCAGGGGTACGGTCTCACCGAGGCGGGACCCAACGTGCTGTACCTGCCCGCCGCCGAGGCGGCAGCGTCGCCGGGCGCGGTCGGCCGGCCGTATCCGCATGTGTCGGTGCGCGTCGTCGATCCGGCGACCGGACTGGTCCTGGAGGGCGAGGCCACCGGTGAGCTGTGGGTGCGGGGGCCGAGCGTGTTCGCCGGGTACCTCGGCGACGATGCCGCCACCGCGCGGACGATGGACGGCGAGTGGCTGCGCAGCGGCGACCTGGTCTCGCGCGACGCCGACGGGGTGTTCCGTGTGGTCGACCGGCTGAAGGACATCTACATCTCCGGAGGTGAGAACGTCGCCCCCGCCGAGGTCGAGTACGCGCTGTGCCTGCATCCGCTGGTGGCTGCCGCGGCCGTCGTCGGTGTACCCGACGACGTGTGGGGCGAGCGCGGTGTCGCTTTCGTCGTCCCTGTCGCCGGCGCCGCGCTGTCGGCGGACGAGGTGCTGGCCCACGCTCGACGCACCCTCGCCGCGTTCAAGATCCCGGTGCATGTCGAGTTCGTGGACGAGCTGCCGCGATCGACGATCGAGAAGCTCGCGCGCTCACGGCTGCGCGAACAGGCGCGGGAGCTGCGCGCACGGTCCGACGCACGCGGACGGGTCGAGGCCCGCTCGCCGATCAAGGGGGAGTCCCGATGAGCATGTCCGACGAACTCGTCGATCACCCGGAAGAGCTCGTGTCGTCTGCGACGGGCCGCCCGCTGACCAAACGCGGCGAGGCCACGCGTCGCCGGCTGCTCGAGGCGGCAGAGCTCGTGTTCGCCGAGCAGGGCTACCACGAGGCATCCATCGTCAAGATCACCGAACGCGCGGGCATCGGGCTCGGCACGTTCTACCTCTACTTCGACAGCAAGCAGGCGATCTTCGAGGCGCTCGTGCTCGACCTCAACCGTCGGGTGCGACACTCGATGTCGGAGGCGATGGCGGGGGCGCCCGGGCGCCTCGAGGCCGAACGCGCGGGGTTCGCGGGGTTCTTCCGGTTCACCGCCGAGCACCCGGCCCTGTACCGGGTCGTGCGCGAGGCCGAGTTCGTCTCGCCCGAGGTGCTGCGCCTGCACTACACCCGCATCGTCGAGGGATACGAGGCGGGGCTGCGCGCCGCGCAGGCCACCGGAGACGTGGACCGTGCACTCGACCCCGAGACGACGGCCTGGGCGCTCATGGGCATGGGCGAGCTCATCGGCATGCGGTTCCTGCTGTGGGAGCGCGACGGCGAGGGCAGGCCCCCCGCCGAGCTCGACCCCCGGGTGTTCGCCGGCATGACCCGGCTCATCGACAACGCGCTCGCCCCGCGCCCTTCGACGGGCTCAGGAACCACGGAGGAGGACCGATGACCGCACAGGATCTCGCCGGCAGGCGCGCCCTCGTCACCGGCGGCGCGAGCGGCATCGGACTCGCGTGCGCGCACGAGTTCGCCGCCCGAGGTGCGCACGTGATCATCGCGGATCTGAACGCGGATGCCGCGAGGGATGCCGCCACAGCCGTGGGCGGCGAGCCGTGGGTGGTCGATCTCTCCGACACGCGCAGTCTCGACGACCTGACGCTCGACGTCGACATCCTGGTCAACAACGCCGGCATCCAGCGGGTCGCGCCGATCCCCGAGTTCGATCCCGACACGTTCCGGCTGCTGCTGCGGCTCATGCTGGAGTCGCCCTTCCTGCTCATCCGCGCGGCGCTTCCGGCGATGTACGAGCGCGGCTGGGGCCGCATCGTGAACATCTCCAGTGCGCACGGGCTGCGCGCGAGCGCGTTCAAATCCGCGTACGTGTCGGCCAAGCACGGCCTCGAGGGTCTCTCGAAGGTCACGGCGCTCGAAGGCGCCCCCCACGGCGTCACGAGCAACTGCATCAATCCCGCGTACGTGCGCACGCCCCTCGTCGAGAAGCAGATCGCCGATCAGGCGAAGGTGCACGGCATCCCCGAGAGCGAGGTGGTCGAGAAGATCATGCTCACCGAGAGCGCCGTCAAGCGGCTCGTCGAGGCCGACGAGGTCGCCTCGCTCGCCGGCTGGCTCGTCTCCGACAAGGCCGGCATGGTCACCGGGGCGTCCTACACGATCGACGGCGGATGGACGGCGCGGTGAGCCACCTCCACCGCGAGCTCGACGTCCCCGTCGACGGCGGCCTGCTGCACGTCGGCGTGTGGGACCCCGCGGATGCAAGTCCCGAGGCGCCGATCGCGCTCCTGGTGCACGGGGTCACCGCCTCGCACCTGGCGTGGCCGTTCGTCGTCGAGCGGCTGCCGGGTGTGCGAGTCGTGGCTCCGGATCTGCGCGGCCGTGGCCGCAGCAACGGGATCGACGGCCCCGCCGGTATGGCTGCTCATGCGGGCGATCTGGCCGCGGTGCTCGACACGCTCGGGATCGAGCGGACCGTCGTGGTGGGGCACTCGATGGGCGCGTTCGTGTCGGTCGTGTTCGCCCATCTGCACCCCGACCGGGTGACGCGGCTGGTGCTGGTCGACGGCGGACTACCGCTCGACGTGCCCGCCGGACTCAGTACCGACGAGCTCGTGGCGGGCATCCTCGGACCCACGGCCGCCCGGCTGTCGATGAGGTTCGCGGGTCCGGCCGAGTACCTCGACTTCTGGCGAGCCCACCCCGCGTTCGCCGGCGCGTGGACGCCCGAGCTGGAGCATTACCTCGCCTACGACCTCGTGCCCGACGGCGACGGTGCGTTCCGTCCCGCGACCAGCTACGCCACGACCGCCGACGACACCGTCGACATGAACACCGGGACCGCTCTGCCCGATGCGCTCGCCGGGCTGCGGCATCCCACGCACATGCTCACGGTGCCGCGCGGCCTGCAGGACGAGCCGCCCGGGCTGTACGCGCCCGAGCACCTCCGGCGGCTGCTGGGGGAGTACCCGGCGGTGCGGCACGAGCGGGTCGACGGCTTCAACCACTACACGATCGTGATGTCGCCCGCCGGCGCCGAGGTCGTGGCGGGTGTCGTCCGCGACGAACTCGCCGCCTCATAGGCCGGCGCGTGCGTCCGGATGTTTCGCCTCGTGAGTCGGTCGCTCAACGACCGCGTTCTTCGGTATCGGGCGGAGCGCGCTCTGGCGCGCGCAGACGAGACGCCGGTGCCATGCAGCAAACCCTGGTCAGCGCGAGGCCGCGATGCGCGTCGTCAGCTGGTGGGCATGCGCCAGGAGCGTGGTGCGGTGTAGTGAAGGGCTATATCGGGTGACGGACGACGAGGGGGCGCCCTACATACGTGAAAGAAGCTCCGCTTTCTTCGCGGCGAACTCGTCCTCTGTGAGGTGCCCCGCGTCCCGCAACGCCGCGAGCTGCTCGATTTGCTTGACGATATCGGCATCGGGTGTGCGGTTGGCCTGCTCCGGCTCGGGTGCACCAGAGGCCATGTCAGCACTTGCCGCCCCACCCAGTCGATTGACTTGCGCGGCGAACTTGCGAGCCTCGACGCCGAAGGTCGGATTCTTCTTGACTGGAATCTGGTGGACGATCACCGTCTGAGGTCCCTCGATTGTGAAGTACGTCTCTCGATCGTCGAGCCTCTTCGGGAGCGCCGCTGCGGCTAGCCCCAGCGTAGCCATCCGCGTGACCGTCATGCGCCGGTTGACTGTTCCGCCCTCTTCAACGCGCGCGACGAGACCCTTGACGGGGTAACGCACGGTCTTCTCATAACCATCGATGAGCTCATCCTGCGTCAAACGCAGAGTCGATACGCCCGGAATGCTCAGGGTCGCAATCACCGCATCCTTGGCGTCTGCCGCTGCGTTCGATTTGCGTTGCTGTGACCCTCTCACCAGCACAAAGACGACTATCCCGATAACGATGACCCAGAAGATCAGCGACCACACCGTCCCACCCACACCGTCCATTCTGCAAATGGTACAAGTACCTGTGCATTCTTCTGTACACGACTTGGCTGCTCCACTCGGCCACGTCGCGATTGAGGCAACACCCGGTCAGCGGCCTGAAGAGGCGATGCGCGTCGTCAGCTGGTGGGCGTGCGCCAGGAGTGTGCGGCCGAGCTCGGGCAGCCGATCGGGGCCGAACCGGAATTCGACGCCGGTGAGGCTCAGCGCCCACTGCGGATGCCCCTCGCGCGTGAACACCGCAGCGCCCAGGCCGTAGGAGCCTTCGACGATGAGCCCGGGGTTGACCGCGTAGCCGCGCTCGTGCGTGTCGCGCAGGCGTGCGCGCAGGCGCGGCTCGCCGTGCGCGACGCCCCAGTCGTCGGCCAGCGAGGGATGCCGCTCGAAGTAGGCGTCCACATCGTGGGGAGGCAGGAACGCGAGAATGGCGAGGCCCGCCGACGCCACGCCGAGCGGGAAGCGCACGCCCTCCGAGAGCACGAACGACCGGATCGGGAAGCTGCCCTCCTCGCGCAGCAGGCACACCGTCTCGTCGCCGCGGCGCACCGACAGGAACGCGCTCTCTTCGGTGCGCACCGCCAGCGAGCGGACGATGTCGCGCGCGATGGCGGTGATGTCGTAGCGGGATGCCGCGACCGTGCCCATCAGGAAGAGCTCGGGTCCCGGCATCCATCGTCCGGTCCGCTCGTCCTGATCGACGAGACCCTCGTGGCGCAGTGCCGTGAGCAGGCGGTGCGTGGTCGGACGGGTGAGGTCGGCGCGACGGGCGAGCTCGGCGACCGGCATCCCGTCATCGCCGGCCGACGTCACGAGCCTCAGCAACTGCGCCGCCCGCGCGACGGACTGCGCGCCGGGGATGCTGCGCTTGGTGGTGTCCACGATATGGACACTAGGTGTTGCGGCATCCACATGGCAAGCGGATGGTGGCGGTGGCCGACGAGACGTGGGCATGCTCGTCGCAGAGCGCGTTTCGGCTCGCTCGTGCCTCGCTCGCTCAACGACCGGAGATGTGGATGATCGACAAGACCTGGGGCTCGGCGGCCGACGCCGTCGCCGACATTCCCGACGGGGCGTCTCTCGCGGTCGGCGGGTTCGGGCTGTCGGGCAACCCCATCGCGCTCATCGAGGCGCTGCTCGCGCAGGGCACGCGCGACCTGCGCATCGTCAGCAACAACTGCGGTGTCGACGACTGGGGGCTCGGCGTGCTGCTGAACGCCATGCGCATCAGCAAGATGACCTCGTCGTACGTGGGCGAGAACAAGGAGTTCGAACGGCAGTTCCTCACGGGCGAGCTCGAGCTCGAACTGACGCCGCAGGGCACCCTGGCCGAGAAGCTGCGTGCCGGAGGCTCGGGCATCGCGGCGTTCTACACCCAGACCGGTGTCGGCACGCAGGTCGCAGAGGGGGGCCTGCCCCGCCGGTACGCCGCCGACGGGAGCATCGCCGTCGCGTCGCCCGTCAAGGACGTGCGCACCTTCGACGTGGGCGGCACGCCGCGCGACTTCGTGCTCGAGGAGGCGATCGTCACCGACTTCGCGCTCGTCCACGCGCTGCGCGGCGACCGTCATGGCAACCTCGTCTTCAACAAGGCCGCACGCAACTTCAACCCGCTGGCCGCCATGGCCGGCCGCGTGTGCATCGCCCAGGTGGAGGAGCTGGTGGAACCGGGCGAACTCGACCCCGACGGCATCCACCTCCCCGGCATCTATGTGCACCGCATCGTCGAGGTCGGCACCGGCATCGACAAGCGCATCGAGCGACGCACCGTCGCCGCCCCCGCGACCCCGGAAGGAGCCTGACATGGCGCTCACCCGCACCGAGATGGCCGCGCGCGCGGCGCGCGAGCTCGCCGACGGCGCCTACGTCAACCTCGGCATCGGTCTGCCGACGCTCGTGCCCAACTACGTGCCCGACGGGGTCACGGTCGTGCTGCAGTCCGAGAACGGCATCCTCGGCGTCGGGCCGTACCCGACCGAGCAGAACGTCGATCCCGACCTCATCAACGCCGGCAAAGAGACGGTGACGACCCTGCCCGGCTCGGCGTTCTTCGACTCCGCGACGAGTTTCGGCATGATCCGCGGCGGCAAGATCGACGCGGCGATCCTCGGCGCCATGCAGGTGTCGGCGACCGGGGATCTTGCCAACTGGATGATCCCGGGCAAGATGGTGAAGGGCCCGGGCGGCGCGATGGACCTGGTCCACGGCGCCGCGAAGGTCATCGTGCTGATGGAGCACGTCGCCAAGGACGGCTCGGCCAAGATCGTCGACGAGTGCTCGCTGCCGTTGACCGGCCGCGGGGTCGTGGACCGCATCATCACGGATCTCGCCGTCATCGACGTCACGGATGCCGGGCTCGTGCTGGTCGAGACGGCTCCGGGCGTGACCGTGGCCGAGGTGATCGCGGCGACCGAACCCGAGCTCCGCGTCGCGGACGCGCTCAAGGAGGAATCATGAACCACGACGACATCGTCATCGTCGCCGCCGGCCGCACTCCGCAGGGACGGCTCAAAGGACAGCTGGCACCGCTCACGGCGGTGCAGCTCGGCAGCACCGCGATCCGCGGTGCTCTCGCACAGGGCGGAATCCCCGCCGATGCCGTCGACGCCGTGCTGATCGGCCAGGTGCTGGCCGCCGGTGCCGGCCAGAACCCCGCCCGTCAGGCGGCCGTGGGCGCCGGCATCCCGTGGGAGGTCCACTCCGGCTCGGTCAACAAGGTGTGCCTGTCCGGCCTCACGGCGATCATCGACGGTGCGCGCATGATCGCCGTCGGCGACGCGACCGTCGTGGTCGCCGCCGGCATGGAATCGATGACGCGCGCGCCGCATCTGCTGATGGGCTCGCGCGAGGGCTGGGCGTACGGCTCGATCGAAGTGCTCGACCACATGGCTTACGACGGGCTCACCGACGCGTATGACGCCGAGAGCATGGGGGCCTCGACCGAGCGCCACAACGAGCGCTTCGAAGTCACCCGCGAGGATCAGGATGCCGTCGCCGCACGTTCGCACCAGCGTGCCGCCGCCGCGCAGGAGGCGGGCGTGTTCGATGCCGAGATCGTGGCGGTGCAGATCCCGCAGCGCAAGGGTGATCCGGTGGTCGTGACCAAGGACGAGGGCATCCGGCCTGAGACCACGGTCGACACGCTCGCGGGGCTGCGCCCGGCGTTCGCATCGGGCGGGTCGATCACCGCGGGCAACTCGTCGCAGATCTCGGACGGCGCCTCGGCGGTCGTCCTCACCACCCGCTCGCACGCCGACGCGAACGGCTGGGCGGTACTTGCCGTCGTCGGCGCGTCGGGTCAGGTCGCCGGACCCGACAACTCGCTGCACGCCCAGCCGGCGCGGGCGATCCAGAAGGCATGCGCCAAGCAGGGGATCTCTCCGGCGGACCTCGACGTCGTCGAGATCAACGAGGCCTTCGGCGCCGTCGTCGCGCGCTCGCAGCGCGAGCTCGGCCTGTCGGACGAGGTCGTCAACCCCCACGGCGGCGGGATCGCCATCGGGCACCCGATCGGCGCCTCGGGCAACCGTCTCGTCGTCCACGCCGTGCACGAGCTGGTCCGGCGCGGCGGCGGCACGGCCGCGGTCGCGCTGTGCGGCGGCGGTGGTCAGGGCGACGCGCTGATCCTCACGCGCTGAGACAGCGAGAGAGGGGATGCCGTCACGTGACGGCATCCCCTCTCTCGCTGCTGTCGAGTCGGAGCGGGCCTCAGCGACGGAAGTGGGCGGCCAGCTTGCGCTCCTTGCCCGACACGGGGGAGTCGGCGGGCACGATCGAGCCGCGCCGCGCGCGGCGGACGTCGACGATCGCGCCGATCGCCAGCGTCAGCGTGATCGCCCAGCTCACCCACGCAAGACCGGTGCGCCACGTGAACGGCTGGCCGTCGCGGATGTCGCGCAGCAGCGTGATGCCGCTCATGATCGCGGTGAGGATGCCGGTGCCGAAGACGTACGTGCGCATTCGCCCACGCTATCGCGCGACGGGCGCGCTGTCGCGGGGCACGGTAGCCTGAGGACGACCGACCCCGCCAACCGTCAGGAGGCCGCGTGCCGGATCCGGAACGCCTCGCCCAACTCGTCGTCGTCGCCAACCGCCTGCCCGTCGACCGGGTGACCGAGCCCGGCGGCGAATCGGATTGGCGGCGTTCGCCCGGTGGCCTGGTCACCGCGCTCGAGCCCGTCATGCGCCGCGCGGACGGGGCCTGGGTGGGATGGCCCGGACAGCCCGATCTGCACGTCGAGCCGTTCGAGTTCGAGGGCACGCACCTCGTGCCCGTCGTGCTCAGCGCCGAAGAGGTCGAGCTGTACTACGAGGGCATGTCGAACGACACGTTCTGGCCGCTCTATCACGACGTGATCTCGCCGCCCCGGTACCGGCGCGTGTGGTGGGACGCATACGTGAAGGTCAACCGCCGCTTCGCCGACGCGGCAGCAGCGGTCGCGGCGCACGGGGGCACCGTGTGGGTGCAGGACTACCAGCTGCAGCTCGTCCCAGCACTGCTGCGCGAGGCCCGCCCCGACCTCACGATCGGCTACTTCCACCACATTCCCTTCCCGGCATACGGCCTGTACTCCCAGCTGCCGTGGCGCCGCCAGGTGCTCGAAGGACTGCTCGGCGCCGACGTCATCGGCTTCCAGCGAGTGGCGGATGCCGGCAACTTCGCGCGCGCCGTGCGACGCCAGCTGCGGTACCAGACCAAGGCCACCGGCATCACCGTCCCGTCGTCCGACGGCACGACCCGCAACGCGCTCGCGAAGGCGTTCCCGATCTCGATCGACGCGTCGTCGTACGTCGAGCTCGCCCAGCGCGAGGACGTCAAGGCGCGGGCGCTGGAGATCCGCGAGAGCCTGGGCAATCCGAAGAAGATCCTCCTCGGCGTCGACAGGCTCGACTACACGAAGGGCATCCGCCACCGGATGAAGGCGTTCGGCGAGCTGCTCGAAGACGGGCGGGTCTCCGTCGAGGACGTCACGCTCGTGCAGGTCGCCAGTCCGAGTCGCGAGCGCGTCGAGGCCTACATGCAGCTGCGGGATGAGATCGAGCTCGCGGTGGGTCGCATCAACGGCGATCGCGACACGATGGGGCACACCGCGATCCGCTATCTGCACCAGGCCTACCCGCGCGAAGAGATGGTCGCGCTGTTCATGGCGGCCGACGTCATGCTCGTGACCGCGCTGCGGGACGGCATGAACCTCGTCGCGAAGGAGTACGTTGCCGCGCGCATCGACAACCGCGGCGTGCTGGTCCTGAGCGAGTTCGCCGGCGCAGCCGACGAACTGCCCAGCGCCATCCGCATCAATCCGCACGACATCGACGGCATGAAGGACGCGATCCTGCGCGCCATCGACATGCCCGCCGCCGAGCAGGGACGACGCATGCGGGCACTGCGCAAGAAGGTGCTCGAGAACGACGTCGACCGCTGGTCGCGATCGTTCCTCGACGCACTCGACGAAGCGCGTCGCGCCAAGAAGGATCGGGGCCGCGGATGAGTCCGACAGAACCCGCGGGCGACGCGATCGGCCGGCTGGCGGCATCCACTCGTCTTCTGGTCGCGCTGGACTTCGACGGCACGCTGTCGCCGCTGGAGGACGAACCGATGGATGCCCGGATGCTGCCGGCCGCGCGAGTCGCGATCGACGCACTGGTCGCCGCCCCCGACACCGTCGTGGCGTTCGTGTCGGGGCGCAGCCTCGTCGACCTGCGCATCATCGCCGAACACGACGACTCCTCGCGCGTGCTGCTGGCGGGCTCGCACGGGGCGGAGTTCTGGATCCCCGGCGAAGGCGTGGTGAGCCACGGCGAGGACGAGGCCGATGTGCGGCTGCGCGACGCGCTGCGCACCCACGCCGAGCAGGCCACCGCGCACCTGGACGGCGTGTGGATCGAGCCGAAGACCTTCGGGTTCGGCGTGCACACGCGTCGCGCCGATGCCGCGGACGCCGCCGAGGCGAACCGCCTCGTGGACCGGATCGTCGCGGCGGAGGCGCCGCACTGGCGCCGACGCACCGGGCACAACATCGTCGAGTTCGCGTTCCGGCACGAAGGCAAGGACTCGGCCGTCGCCGAGCTGCGGGCGCGCGTCGGTGCCACAGCGGTGCTGTTCGCGGGCGACGACGTCACCGACGAGGACGCGATCGCGAGCCTGGGGCCGGACGACCTCGGTGTGCGCGTCGGGGAAGGCGCGTCGGCAGCGGCCGTGCGCGTGCCCGACATCGCCGCGCTGGCGGAGCTGCTGAGCGGACTCGCGGCGGAGCGCACGCGTCTGCGCGGCTGAGGCGTCATGCCGGACGAGGCGGCGGCGGAGCGGGAATAGGATGCAGTAATGGCCCAGCCCGATTCACCCGCTGCTGATAACTCCATCGACATCAAGCCCCGCAGTCGCGTCGTCACCGACGGCATCGAAGCGACGACCTCCCGTGGAATGCTCCGCGCGGTCGGCATGGGCGACGAGGACTGGGACAAGCCCCAGATCGGCATCGCCTCCAGCTGGAACGAGATCACCCCCTGCAATCTGAGCCTGGACCGGCTTGCGCAGGGCGCCAAGGAAGGCGTGCACGCGGGCGGCGGGTATCCGCTGCAGTTCGGCACCATCTCCGTCTCGGACGGCATCTCGATGGGCCACGAGGGCATGCACTTCTCGCTCGTCTCGCGCGAGGTCATCGCCGACTCGGTCGAGACCGTCATCATGGCCGAGCGCCTCGACGGCTCCGTGCTGCTCGCCGGTTGCGACAAGTCGATCCCGGGCATGCTGATGGCCTCTGCCCGCCTCGACCTGTCGAGCGTCTTCCTGTACGCCGGCTCCATCGCACCCGGCTGGGTCAAGCTCTCGGACGGCACCGAGAAGGACGTCACGATCATCGACTCGTTCGAGGCCGT
>Ga0160453_100636_pt1 | contig 22638 bp, 25 predicted proteins | sample HID1971K_E6MG_FD_108228 | JGI IMG/M metagenome (GOLD analysis project Ga0160453, IMG submission 108228) | Enriched millipede-associated microbial communities from UW Madison campus, WI, USA - HID1971K_E6 MG | ecosystem: Host-associated > Arthropoda: Insects > Digestive system > Unclassified ...
CGCGCTGGCTGGCTCCGGTAATGAGAATGGGGCTGTTCATGTGCGGGCGGTCAACTTGTCTGTCCTGTCGTTGCCGCCCAGCATACCCGAACTGTTTCCCTCTTGTAGCCCCGGCCTAGCGGCCGCGCAGGGCGGTGCCTGGCGCTGGCGCGGCATGCAGCCAGCTGGCCAGCAGGCGGGTGGAGAGGGGGATGAACAGGTAGACCATCACCGGTGTCAGGGCCAGGGTGCTGAGCAGCACGCGCGGCACCAGTTCGAGCCCTGCGAGCAAATGGCCGAACAATAGGTTGAACAGCAGCGAAACCGGGAAGAATGCCAGCCAGATGGCCACTGCCTGTTTCCAGCGCGGCGGTTTTTGCACCGTATTGGTGCCAAACCAGTCATCGATGCCGCTGACGCGCCTCTCTTTGGGGCGTTCGAACAGGCCATTGCCGCGCCGCAACCAGGCCTGACGCGAAGCCGAGTGCTCCCAGGCATGCAAGGTGGGCTCGTCGCTGAAACGGAAAATGATCTGGAATTCGTCGCAGTCGCGAGGTGGGGCGAAGATGCCCGAACCGAGGTAGCCGGGGAAGTCGGTGGCCAGATGCTCGCCTTCGTGCAGCCAGGCCAGCAGGTCCTGGTAGCGGCCGTGCGCGGCGCGGCGCGACACCAGCAGGGTGACGGGTGGGGTAGACATCGTGTATCTCCTGGGGCGGGGCTGGCGGGTAGCTGGCCCCTGTGGCGGCGGCGCCCGGGGTGGTGGGCGACGCCGGTGTGCATGCAAGAATCGGGCGCGAAGTGTCTCGAACTCGACATTATCGTCAAAAGCTCACGCGAACGGTTGCAGTGCTGCGACAGGTAATGACGTAGTAGTATGCGCGTCCAACTTCCGTGCACAGGCTACACAGTGCTGATGAACAAACAGGGATGTCCTTCGGGAATCGACTTGCGTGGGGCTCACCACGAGTTACTCCCGATACGTGAAGTCTCTCGCATCACCGGGGTCAATCCCGTGACGCTGCGCGCCTGGGAGCGCCGCTACGGACTGATACAGCCAACCCGCACCGACAGCGGCCACCGCTTGTATTCCCATGCAGACATCGACGAAATCCGCCGTATCCTCGGTTGGCTTGAGCGCGGTGTTGCGGTCAGCAAGGTCGGCGGCATTCTGGCCCGTGACCAGGCCGTGGTGCAGGAGGCATTGGCGACCGATACCGCAAAAGGCTGGCAGGCCCGACTGCGCGACGCAGTGCGGCGCTTCGATGGCGCCGCTCTGGATCGGCTTTTCGACCAGGTGTTCGCCGCAACCAGCCAGGATCAGGTATTCGCTGAGGTATTCATGCCTGTGTGGCACGACTTGGCGGCGGGGCAGGCATTTGGCTACGCCAGTGAATGGCTGTTCCTCGACCAGTTTCTGCGGGGCCAGGTGTTCACGCGTTTGCAGCTGTCACGCCAGCGACGCGGCCGTCACGTGCTGCTGGTGCCACTGCCTGGGCAATGCCTTGAGCTGGAGCTGCTGGTCAATGGGTTGCTGCTGGCGAGCGATGACGTGGGGGTGACCCCGCTGATGCCGGGGCAACCGCTGGAAGAATTGGCGCTGGTCAGTGAGCGGCTGGTGCCGGATGCCGTGGTGCTGTTCTCCAACCATTCACTGACACTCGACACAGCCAAGAGGCTGAGCCGCTTGGCAGCGAGCCTGGATTGTCCGTTGTTGCTGGCGGGCGAGGCTGCCGAACTGTCACAGGAGAAACTGGCGGGCAGTCTGGTGGCCTGTCTCGGTGCGCAGAGCGAGTTGATGCGCAGGCGCTTGCGGCAGTACCTGGCCGGTCAGCTCGACACCTGAGCGTGCAGTTCCGGGTGCGCCTGGCGATGGGCCTGGAGGATGTACTCGCGCAGGCGCTCGACTTCCTCGGCGGGGCTGCGGCTGAGGTCGTAGGCGGCCAGGTCAGGGCCGATACGCCGACGCAACCTGCCGTGCAGGGTAATCGGTGCGATCCCTCCCGGCGCGAACTGCAGGTCGAAACGCGACGGGGCCTTGGCCAGATCGCGGACTTCCACGAGCGCACCTTTGAAGGAAATATCACGCACCAAAAGGCCGCTGGCCTGGCCCTGAGCATCCAGCAGGGCACTGGGCTGGTCCATCGACAGGCGCCACGGGCGCAGCATCGGGCCGTCTTCGTAGATTTCCGGTGAGCCGATCTGCAGGTGCACGGCGTGAAATTCGTCTTCCACCAGCTGCAACGGGAAGCTGATCTGCTGGTTGTTGAACTGCGCCTGCAAGGTGACCTGCTCGTTGGCGACCAGGCGGGTCAGCAACGATTGAATGCGGTGGTCGCCGTTGACCAGCAGGCTCGACATCGGGTCGGCCAGGTTCAACTGCGGGGAATGCTGCATGTCCTGGATGAAATCCAGCTCGTCCTGGGTGAGAAGCGCATCGGCTTGCATGATCGAACTCGGAGGTGACGATTTCTTCACGGGATTGACCGTGTCGCAAGCATTTGGTTCACAAGCGTTCGTCGAAATTGCGACGAGCGTGCAGTTCGGTCAGTTCACGTTCCAGTTCGACCTGGCGGCTGACATCTTTCTGAATGCCGATGAAATAGGTGCGCTGGTCTGCATCGCTTATCACCGGGGTGATCGACAGCTCGTTCCAGAAGGCGCTGCCGTCCTTGCGGTAGTTGCGCAGCACTTCGCGGCATGGGCGGCCCTCGGCCAGGGCCTTGCGGATGCGCGCGCGACCCAGCTGGTCGCGATCGTCGGCCTGCAGGAAACGACAATCCTGGTAGAGGATTTCATCGCGGCTGTAGCCGGTCAGGCGTTCGAACGCCGCGTTCACGTAGATCAGGATGGTGTCATCGCCTTCCTGTTCGGCGACCACGATCCCATCGTTGGACGCATCGACCATGGATTGCAGCAGTTGTGCGTTGATCATGTCCGGTTCATCGAGCGGAAAGGGGGCTTTGGTAGTGGCGGCCTTTTGCCAGCGCCGAATGCTAGTATCCTACGTTTTCACTCAGTTTCGGAATCCTCTCCCGATGAAAGTCGCCATTATTTCCGGCTCGGTGTACGGCACCGCAGAAGAAGTCGCCCGCCACGCCGAGACCCTGCTCAAGGCTGCCGGTTTCGAAGCCTGGCATGCTGCCCGCGCCACCCAACAGGATCTTGAAGGCTTTGCTCCCCAAGCGCTGCTGGCGGTGACATCGACCACTGGCATGGGCGAACTGCCGGACAACCTGATGCCGCTGTACAGCACCATCCGTGACACCCTGCCAGCGGCCTGGCGCGGCTTGCCGGGTGGTGTGATCGCCCTGGGCGACTCGAGCTACGGCGATACTTATTGTGGCGGTGGCGAGCAGATGCGCGAGCTGTTCGCCGAGCTGGGTGTGGTGGAAGTGCAGCCGATGCTCAGGCTCGATGCCAGCGAGACGGTGACCCCGGAGACCGATGCCGAGCCGTGGCTGGCGGCGTTTGCCCAGGCTTTGAAGGGCTGAAGCATTTGCTTTGCCTGTACCGGCCCTATCGCCGGCAAGCCGGCTCCCACAGGTTCTGCACTGCCCCCTGTAGAAGCCGGCTTGCCGGCGATGAGGCCAGTACAGACAACCCGCAACCTACGCTTTGCCCTCCGACCCCACCCGCACCAGTTCCAGCCAAGCCTGGGCCGCCCGCGACAGATACGCGCCACGCCGCCAGATGAACGCAATGTCCCAGCGAAGATCCTCCGGCGCGTTCAACGACAGCCGCACAACCCCAGGGCGCTCCAGCGCCTTCGCCACCACCCGCGGCAGCAACACCACGCCCTGGCCCGCCGCCACCAGCGCCACCAGGAAATCCGCCTGGCCGCTGCGCCCACCTTCTCTGGGCGTGAAACCCTGCTGCTGGCAAGCCTTGAGCAGCCGGTCATTGAGCACGAAGCTGCGCTGATACAGCAGAAAGGGTGTGTCGGCCAGTTGATTGAGATCGACCGCTTGCTGTCCTGCCAGCGGATGCCCGGTCGGCAGCAAGGCATCCAGCGGTTCATTGCAGAACGGCTGGTGTTCGAATGCCGGATCGCTGGGTGTCAGGCTGCCTCCCAGCTCAAGCTCACCACTGTGCACGGCCTGTTCGACCGTTCGGCTGCCGCCTTCGAGCAGTTGAATGGAAATGTTCGGGTGGCGCCGCCGGTACTCGGCGAACAACCCGGCGAACAACGCATCGCTGCCCAGCATTGGCAAGCCCAGGCGCAGTTCGCCGCGCTCCATCTGGCTGAGGTCGTCCAGTTCGTTGAGCAATGCCTGGCGTTGGCGCAGCAGTACCTCGCCGCGCTCCAGCACGATACGCCCGGCGGCGGTCAGGAGCAGATGCGACGCTTGCCGTTCCAGCAGTGGCTGGCCAAGCGCCTGTTCCAGCTGGGCTACCTGCTTGCTCACTGCCGACTGACTGATGTGCAGCGTCTGCGCAGCTTGGGTGAAGCCGCCGCGCTGTACCACTTCGATGAAGCTGCGAAGCTGTTTGAATTCCATCATCTGAATTCCATTATGGAATGGCGATCAGTCTAACAATTCGCTTCTGGCCTAGGCAGCCGAATCCTAGAATGTAGGCCTGTCGAGGACTCCCCCATGAAACCCGCGTTATTGAAAAAGCCCCTGCGCCTGCTTGCCGAGCTGGCGGTCCTGTTGGCCTTGTTCTGGTTCGGTGGCCAGCTGGCCGGCTGGCTGGAGTGGCCCATCCCGGCTGGGGTGATGGGCCTGGCTGTGCTTCTGCTGCTGTTCGCCGGCGGCGTGGTCAAGCCGGCCACCTTGCAACTGGGCGCTGGCTGGCTGATGGCCGAAATGCTGCTGTTCTTCATTCCCGCGCTGATGAGCCTGCTCGACTACGGCACGCTGATGCGTGAAGAGGGCTGGCGCATCCTTCTGGTGATCGCCGTGAGTACCCTGATGGTCATGGTGGTCACCGCCGTGACTGTCGAGATCGTGTGCCGCTGGAGGTTGCGCCATGAGTCTTGAGCCCATGCCGATGTTCTGGCTGGCGCTGACCGTGCTGGCCTACCTGGGCAGCCGTTGGCTGTACCGGCGTACCGGGCGTTACCTGGTATCGCCGCTGATCTTCGTGCCCGCCCTGCTGCTGGCTGTGGCTGTGCCGTTGCACACCGCCTATGCCGAATATGCCCGCAATACCCACTGGCTGATGAGTGTGCTGGGGCCGGTGACGGTAGCTTTCGCGGTACCGATCTGGCAACAACGGGCGATGCTCGCCCGGGATTGGCCGGCGTTGCTGATCGGTATGCTGGCGGGCAGTGCGGCGTCGATCGCCAGCTCCTGGGGCCTGGCACACCTGCTGGCGCTGGACACCGCGACCAGCCTGTCGCTGGTGCCACGTTCGATCACCACGCCATTTGCCATGCCGCTGGCCCATGACCTGGGTGGCGTACCGGAGCTGACGGCCGTGTTCGTGATGTTCACCGGCGTGCTTGGTGCCCTGTTCGGCGGTGCCTTGCTGCGCTGGCTGCCGCTGCGCAGCGCGCTGGCACGGGGCGCGTTGTTCGGTGTCGGCGCGCATGGCGCCGGGGTCAGCCGGGCCCATGAGGTGGGCCGTGAAGAAGGTTCCGTGGCGGGGTTGGTCATGGTCCTGACCGGCTTGCTCAACCTGTTTGCAGCGCCGCTGTTGACGATGCTGCTGTGACCGTTCGTGCCAGTGGCTCGCTCGGTCAACAAGCTGGCTGGCAACGCAAGTTTCACCCGCAAGGTGGCTGACTAGACTCATCCTCGACAAAGAGAGCACAAGTAAGTGCCGAGGTGACTTGCAATGACCGCAGCCTTGCCAAACACCGTCAACACCTAGACAACCGGGACGAATACGATGCCATTGGCCGAGATTCCATTGTGCATCTGGCGTACCCGGGGACAGAGTTTCACGTTCCGGGGCCAGAGCATCCGCTACTGGACCGCAGGGCAAGGAGAGCCCCTGCTGCTTCTGCATGGGTTCCCGACCGCGAGTTGGGATTGGCACTATCTGTGGGCGCCATTGACCCAGCATTTTCGGCTGATCGCCTGCGACATGCTCGGGTTCGGCGATTCGGCAAAACCCGTCGACCATGCCTATAGCCTGATGGAGCAAGCCGACCTGCAACAGGCCCTGCTGACCCATCTCAAGGTAGAGGGGCCGGTGCACCTGCTGGCTCATGACTATGGCGGCAGCGTGGCCCAGGAGCTGTTGGCGCGCCATCATGAACAACGTGCCGATATCGCCAGTTGCGTATTCCTCAACAGCGGCCTGTTCCCGGAAAGCTGCCAGGTGCTGCTGATCCAGAAGCTGCTGCTCAGCCGGCTGGGCTGGCTGGTCGGCCGCTCGTTCCGACGTGATGACCTGGTGCGCAATGTCACTCAGATCTATGGGCCTTGCACGCACCCCAGTGAAAGCGCACTGGACGATTGCTGGAGCCTGATAGCGGCTCACTGCGGGACACGCATCCTGCACAAGCTGGTGAGCTTCGTGCCGGAGCGCTGGGCTTATCGCGAACGCTGGGTGGGCGCCCTGCAGCGTGGGGGGGTACCGCTGCGCTTGATCAATGGCGTGGTCGATCCGCTCTCGGGCGCGCGCATGGTCGAGCGCTATCGGCAACTGGTGCCCAACCCTGACACCGTGCAACTGCACGGCATTGGCCACTACCCGCACACCGAGGCCCCGATGCAGGTCCTGCGCCATTACCTGGCTTTTCGTGAGCAGCATCCGAGCGTCCAGCCGCAGAAGGTCGCCTGGTCCTGAAGCGCAGATTGGCCGCCACTTTGCGCCAGGCAAAAAAAGGCCGCTGCAAACGCAGCGGCCAATCGAGACGTCAGATCAAGGAGCTTCAAAATCTACGTCGGTGAACCTCGCGGACCTGAAAGGCGGGGGGGTAGTGCCTTTCATGCCGGCCAGTGAGTCAAGAATAAGCGCTTGATCCTGTTGGAAAAATAGCGGCTTGTGACATTCACCTTTACGTTTCGGGCAACAGTGTCGATGGGCGCTTCACGCCTGTACCGAATGGCCCATGCGCCAGCTCGCCTCTCGCGTAGCCGCCAGCAGCCGCTGCGCCGCCGGCCCATGCTCGTCGGCATGGAAGATCGACGTCGGCCCGACCACAGTCATCACCGCGGCGATCTGGCCCAGGGCGTTGAACACCGGTGCCGACAGTGCATCCACGCCCGGCATCAGCAGACCATGCACATGGTGCAGGCCGCGCTCGCGAATGCCGGCCAGCAGAGGTTGGTAGTCGTTGGCGGTGTGCTGCATGGCGGCCAGTTCACGGTCGCGCAGGTCCACGGTTTCGCGTTCGGGCAGGTAGGCGGCGAACACCAGGCCGGTGGACGAACTGAGCAGCGGCAGTACCGAGCCGATCTGGGTTACCACGGTGACTGCCCGCACCGCAGGCTCGATGCTCACCACCGTCGCCCCCTGGTTGCCCCACACGGCGATGAAGCAGCTCTCGTTGAGTTCGTCGCGCAGTTGCGACAGCGGCAGCGCAGCCACCTTCAGCACGTCGATGCTGCCCAGCGCCGCCAAGCCCACGCGCAAGGCTTCTCGGCCCAGCCCGTAGTGGTTGGTGGCCGCATCCTGTTCGGCAAAACCACTGGCGATCAGCGCCTGCAGGTAGCGGTGCACTTTGCTCGCCGGCATCTGCACATGTTCGGCCAGCCGCGACAACGAGGTAGAAGGGGACAGCTCGGCGAGGGCCTTGAGGATGTCGGTGCCGACTTCCGCCGAGCGGACCTTCTGCTTGCCGGTGTCGGTGGGGGAGCTGGCTTTGGCCATGTGTAAGAAGTTTCCGGATTCGTCGAGTCGCGCCTTTATAGCTTGACGCCATGCGGGGAGCAAATTACGTTATTCGTAATCTGATTACGATAAAAACAAAACGCGGAGGCTTCGATGAACAGCGACACGTCCCCCGACCTTCAGTACTTGAGCGGTTTCGGCAACGAATTCGCCACTGAAGCCTTGCCCGGCGCATTGCCCATCGGGCAGAACTCGCCGCAGAAGGCCCCCTATGGGCTGTATGCCGAGCTACTGTCGGGAACGGCGTTCACCATGACCCGCAGCGAACTGCGCCGCACCTGGCTGTACCGCATCCGCCCCTCTGCACTGCACCCGCGCTTCGAGCGCCTGGAGCGCCAGCCGCTCGGCGGCCCACTGGGCGCGGTCACACCCAATCGCTTGCGCTGGAGCCCGCAACCTGTCCCGAGCGAGCCGACCGACTTCATCGAAGGCTGGCTGCCGATGGTGGCCAACTCGGCCGCCGACAAGCCGGCAGGGGTGAGCATCTACATCTATCGCGCCAACCGCTCCATGGAGCGGGTGTTCTTCAATGCCGACGGCGAACTGCTGCTGGTGCCCGAGCAAGGTTGCCTGCGCATTGCCACGGAGCTTGGCGTGATGGATGTCGAGCCGCTGGAAATTGCGGTGATTCCGCGGGGCATGAAGTTCCGCGTCGAGTTGCTCGATGGCCAGGCGCGCGGCTACATCGCGGAAAACCATGGCGCGCCGCTGCGCTTGCCGGACCTTGGCCCCATCGGCAGCAACGGCCTGGCCAATCCGCGTGATTTCCTCACCCCGGTGGCGCACTACGAGGAAGTCCAGGGGCCGGTGCAGCTGGTACAGAAGTTCCTCGGCGAGCACTGGGCCTGCGAGCTGCAGCATTCGCCGCTGGACGTGGTTGCCTGGCACGGCAGCAACGTGCCCTACAAGTACGAACTGCGCCGGTTCAACACCCTGGGCACGGTCAGCTTCGATCACCCGGACCCGTCGATCTTCACCGTGCTCACCTCGCCGACCAGCGTGCACGGCTTGGCCAACATGGACTTCGTGATCTTCCCGCCGCGCTGGATGGTGGCGGAAAACACCTTCCGTCCACCGTGGTTCCACCGCAACCTGATGAACGAATTCATGGGGCTGATCAACGGTGCCTACGATGCCAAGGCTGAAGGTTTCCTGCCGGGTGGTGCCTCGCTGCACGGGGTGATGAGCGCCCACGGGCCCGACGCCGAAACCTGCGAAAAAGCCATCGCCGCAGAGCTTGCGCCGCACAAGATCGACAACACCATGGCCTTCATGTTCGAGACCAGCCAAGTGCTGCGTCCGAGCCGCCAGGCCCTCGAATGCCCGCAATTGCAGGCCGACTACGACAGTTGCTGGGCCACCTTGCCGAGCACCTTCAACCCGAACCGGAGATAACCGATGAACCAGATCGCCAACGCCCGTAGCTGGGTCGAGCACGCCAACGGGCACCGAGACTTCCCGCTGCAGAACCTGCCGCTGGGCATCTTCAGCCGCCCGGGTGAAGCGATGCGTTGTGGCGTGGCCATCGGCGACGCCATCCTCGACCTGGAAGCCGTGCTGGCCACCGGGTTGTTCGAAGGCCAGGCCAAGGCAGCCGTCGAGGCGACCCGTGGCGGCGCCCTGAATGCCTTCTTCGCCCTTGGCCGCAATGCCAGGGTGGCCCTGCGCGAACGCCTGCTGGCACTGCTGGGCGAGCACAGCGAGCACCAGGCAGTGCTGAACGCGGCGCTGTATCCGGCCAGCGAATGCCAGATGCACATGCCGGCCAAGGTAGGCGACTACACCGATTTCTACGTGGGCATCCAGCACGCTACCAACGTCGGCAAGCTGTTCCGCCCCGACAACCCGCTGCTGCCCAACTACAAGTACGTGCCGATCGGCTATCACGGTCGTGCTTCGACCCTGCGCCCGTCGGGCACCGATGTGCGCCGCCCGAAAGGCCAGACGCTGCCGGCCGGGCACACCGAGCCGAGCTTCGGCCCCTGCGCGCGGCTGGACTACGAGCTGGAGCTGGGCATCTGGATCGGCCAAGGCAACGACATGGGCCAGGCCATTGCGATTGCCGAGGCCGAGCAGCACCTGGCCGGCCTGTGCCTGCTCAACGACTGGTCGGCGCGGGACATCCAGGCGTGGGAATACCAGCCTCTGGGTCCGTTCCTGTCGAAAAGCTTCATCACCTCGATCTCGCCTTGGGTGGTAACTGCCGAAGCGCTGGAACCGTTCCGCTGCGCCCAGCCGGCGCGTCCGGAAGGTGATCCGCAACCGCTGCCGTACTTGCTGGATGCGCGCGACCAGGCCAAGGGCGCGTTCGATATCGAGCTGGAAGTGCTGCTGCTGACCGAGCGCATGCGCGAGCAGGGCTTGCCGGCCCAGCGCCTGGCGTTGAGCAATACCCTGAACATGTACTGGACGGTGGCGCAGCTGATCGCCCACCACAGCGTCAACGGCTGTCAGTTGCAACCAGGTGACCTGTTCGGCTCGGGGACATTGTCCGGCGCCACGCCAGATGCCTTCGGCAGCCTGCTGGAGACCACCGTGGGTGGCAAGCAACCGGTGGAGCTGGCCAGCGGCGAGCTGCGCAAGTTCCTCGAAGACGGCGACGAGATCATCCTGCGTGCCCGCTGCCAGCGCGATGGCGTGGCGAGCATCGGTTTCGGTGAGTGCCGCGGCAAGATCGTCGCAGCCAACTGAGGGGGCAGGGCCATGGAGCTGTACACCTACTACCGTTCCACCTCGTCCTATCGGGTGCGTATCGCCCTGGCACTGAAGGGCCTGGAATACCAGGCTCTGCCGGTCAACCTGCTCAAGGGCGAGCAGCGCGGTAGCGACTACGTGGCAGTGAACCCGCAGGGCAGGGTACCGGCCTTGCGGACCGATAGCGGTGAATTGCTGGTGCAGTCGCCAGCGATCATCGAGTACCTGGAAGAGGTTTGTCCACAGCCTGCGCTGTTGCCTGCGGGCGCAGAGGCGCGGGCCAGGGTACGTGGCGTGGCGGCTATCATCGGTTGCGATGTGCACCCTTTGCACAACGTCAGCGTGCTCAACCAGCTGCGCCAGTTGGGGCATGACGAGGGGCAGGTCAACCAGTGGATTACCCACTGGATCGGCCAGGGGTTGGCAGCGGTGGAGCAACTGATTGGCGACCAGGGGTTCTGCTTCGGTGACCAGCCGGGCCTGGCGGATGTCTACCTGATCCCGCAGCTGTATGCAGCCGAGCGTTTCAACATCGACCTCGGCGGATACCCGCGCATTCGCCGGGTGGCGGCACTGGCGGCCGCGCACCCGGCATTCGCCCAGGCACACCCCGCTTGCCAGGTGGACACGCCCGCTCAGTGAATCGAACGGTTCGTCGTCGGGAGCTTGCCGATACGTTCGGACAGCTTCAGGCGCTGGACCGGGTCGTCGGTCAACAGCAGTGCATGCTCCAGGTCGAAACGCTCGGCCTGCGGGCAATCCAGGTGTTGATACAGGGACGCGCGCGTCACGTAGTCGCTGACCTGCACCGGGCCCAGTTGCATGACCCGCTCGGCATCGACCAGCGCCGCCAGGTGGTTGTCATTGCTGATATGCAGCTGGCGCAGGTTGCGCGACAAACGTTGCAGCATCTGCGTCGGACTGGCCGTGCGCAGGTGCTCGGCGGTAAGCGGCACATGCGGGCCGAACTGCCGTGCCAGCAATTCGCGGCAATCATTGGGGTACAGACGCCGGCCACCGCACGGATCGAGCAGGTGATCGGCACCGGGTACGCGAAGCAGGAAGTGCCCCGGGAAAGCCACCCCTTCCAGCGGAATAGACAGGCGCCGGGCCAGCTCCAGGGTGATGATGGCCAGCGCCAGTGGCTGCCCACGGCGACGCTGCAGCACCTTGTCCAACAGCGCCGCCTGCGGGCGCAGCGGGTGAAATTCGTCCTGCTGGAAACCCAGCGCATTCAGTTTACGCAGCAGCGGCTGGGCCAGTTCGCACAGCGGTAGCATGGGCAGCCTGGCGCTGATCTCACGCTGCAGGTCATTCAAGGTCGAAAGGGCAGTTGCCGGCTCGACCTTCCGGTCGTGCTCGACGGCAATCCACAAGGCGGCTTCCAGCAGGGCGACAGGCTCGCGTTCCAGGCAGGTCAGGCAGGCTTTACGTGGGTTCATGGGGCATCTCCACATACGCTTGAGTATTAGCTGCGGCGCGGTGATTCGTCCAGTGGTCCGCCCACCGCGTCGGCCATGGCCGCGTGCCTATACTGGTAGGAGCACCTCGATGGGGAGCCCGCCGATGTTCGCGCTGATGCAAAGCACTCGTACCCAGTCGTTGCACCTTTTCATCGACCCGCCCACCGGCCTCAAGGCCGTGGTGGCGATTCACAGCGAGCACCTGGGCCCAGCCATGGGCGGCTGCCGCTACCTGCCGTATGCCGATGACGAAAGCGCCATGACCGATGCCATTCGCCTGGCCCAGGGCATGAGCTACAAGGCGGCATTGGCTGGCCTGGCGCTGGGCGGCGGCAAGGCTGTGATCATGCGTAACCCGCACGTGGAGAACCGCGCTGCCCTGTTCGAGGCATTTGGCCGTTTCATCGACACCCTGCAGGGGCGTTTCATCATCGCCGTGGACAGCGGCACCTCGACGGTGGACATGGACTGCATTGCCCAGAGCACACCCCACGTCACCAGCACCACGGCATCCGGCGACCCCTCGCCGCATGCGGCCATGGGCGTGTTCGCCGGCATTCGTGCGACGTCCCAGGCGCGTCTGGGCAGTGGCAACCTCGAAGGCCTGCGGGTGGCGGTGCAAGGGTTGGGCAACGTCGGCTACGCCCTGGCCGAGCAACTGCACGCGGCGGGGGCGGAACTGCTGGTGAGCGACCTTGACCCTGGGCGGGTACGCCTGGCGGTGGAGCAGTTCAATGCCCACCCGGTGACCAACGACGCCTTGATCAGCACCCCCTGCGACATCTTCGCGCCTTGCGGCGTGGGGCCGGTGCTCACCGGCCAGAGCGTGATGCAACTGCGTTGCGCGGCAGTGGCGGGGGCGGCGAACAACCAGCTGACCACCTTGCAGGTGGCGGATCAGCTGGAGTCCCGTGGGATCCTGTATGCGCCGGATTACGTGATCAATGCCGGAGGGTTGATCTACGTGGCGATGAAACACCGTGGTGAGGAGCTTGGGACCATCACCGCCCACCTGGCGCGGATACCGTCACGCCTGACCGAAGTGTTCGCCCATGCTCAGGCCGAGAAGCGCTCGCCGGCGCGGGTGGCGCAGATGTTGGCCGAGCGGTTGTTGTACGGTTGACGCAGGCCTGCCCGGTGAATCTCGGCAGGCCAGGCGATTCGCAATCCGTCAGTGCGAGTGCCGCGGCATCCCGCCTTCTCGGGCGATGACGCGCATGTGCAAGGTCGCAGGCTCCAGGCAGCCTCCGGTGGACAACTGCCCGACCAACTGGCGATAGAGCTCCTGCCACGGCGTTTGCGAGGCCGGGATATCAGGTTTCCAGGCCGCGCGACGACGAGCCACCTCGTCGTCGTCCACCAGCAAGTCCACACGCCGCTGATTGAGATCGACGCGCAGCCAGTCGTTGGTTTGCAGAAGCGCCAGGCCACCACCGACCGCCGCTTCCGGCGACATGTTGAGGATCGACGGGCTGGCCGATGTGCCGCTCTGGCGACCGTCGCCCAGGCATGGCAACGAGTCGATGCCCTTTTTGATCAGCGCCGCCGGTGGTGCCATGTTCACCACTTCGGCGCTGCCCGGGTAACCCACTGTGCCGGCGCCACGAATCACCAGGATGCAGCGTTCGTCGATGTCCAGCGCCGGGTCGTCGATGCGCGCGTGATAGTCCTCGGGGCCTTCGAACACGATGGCCCGGGCTTCGAAGCTGTTCTCCTTGCCGGGCTCGGCCAGGTAGGTCTTGCGGAAAGCTTCGCCGACCACCGACATCTTCATGATTGCACTGTCGAAGAAGTTGCCACTGAGCACGATGAAGCCGGCGCTATGTTTTAGCGGCGCGTCGAACGGCAGGATCACGTCACGGTTGCTGGTGACGGTGTCGCTCACTATTTCACCGATGCTCTTGCCACTGACCGTGGCGCACGTCTCGTGCAGGCGGCCGGCCTTGCGCAGCTCGTGCATCACCGCTGGCACACCGCCGGCGCGGTGGAAGCCTTCACCCAGGTGCTTGCCCGCCGGCATGCAGTTGACCAGCAGCGGTACGTCCTCACCGATGCGCTGCCAGTCGTCCAGCGACAGCTCGATGCCCATGTGCCGGGCGATGGCGATCAGGTGTGGCGGGCAGTTGCTCGAGGCGCCCAGGGCCGAAGCCACGGCGATGGCGTTCTCGAACGCTTCACGGGTCATGATCGACGACGGACGCACATCCTGCATGACCAGCTCGCAGATACGCTTGCCAGTGGCGTAGGCCATCTGCCCGCGTTCGCGGTAGGGCGCAGGGATGCTCGCGCAGCCTGGCAACGACATGCCCAGCGCCTCGGCCAAGGCGTTCATCGACAGCGCCGTGCCCATGGTGTTGCAGTGGCCCACCGACGGCGATGCGGCGGTGGTCATTTCCATGAAGCCTTCGTAGTCGATTTCGCCGGCGGCCATCAGGTTGCGGGCATGCCACAACACCGTACCTGAACCGATCAGCTGGCCCTTGTGATGGCCGTCGAGCATCGGCCCGCCGGATAGCACGATCGCCGGCAGGTCAGTGGTGGCCGCAGCCATCAGGCAGGCCGGGGTGGTCTTGTCGCACCCGGTAGTCAGCACCACGCCGTCGAGCGGGTAGCCATGGAGAATTTCCACCAGCCCCAGATACGCCAGGTTGCGGTCCAGCGCGGCGGTCGGCCGGCGGCTCTGCTCGGCGATCGGGTGTACCGGGAACTCCATGGGAATGCCGCCGGCATCGCGGATACCGGCCTTGACCCGCTGGGCCAGTTCAATGTGATGGCGGTTGCAGGGCGTCAGGTCGCTGCCGGTCTGCGCAATGCCGATGATGGGGCGCCCGGATTGCAACTCGTCGCGGGTCAGGCCGTAGTTCATGTAGCGCTCGACATACAGCGCGGTCATGTCGGCGTGGCTCGGGTCGTCGAACCATTGCTGGCTGCGCAACGGGCGTTTTGGGCTATCGGTCATGTTGTTCTCTCTTGTATTTGTTGGCACCGGTCAACGGTGCAGCGCACCGGCCGTGGTCGTCGGCTGCTTCAGTGTTGCAGTAGCCCTCGGGCGGCCAGGTTGCGCATCATCGCGCCGATACCGAACGTCCAGGGCCGAGCCTGGTCGCTGGTCGTGACCTGGTTGTGCAGCTGGCCCAGCAAGGGGCTGGCGATGCGCACCCGGTCACCGGGTTTGTGGGTGAACCCGGCACCTGGCTGGTCGCGGTCCTCGGTGGGGGCGAACAGCGTGCCGAGGAACAACAGGAACCCGTCAGGGTACTGATGGTTTTCGTTGAGGGTCTGCCGGACCAGATCTTCGGGGTCGCGGCTGATCTGGTCCATCGAGCTGCTGCCGACCAGATGGTAACCGTCGGTGCCGCGGACTTCGAGGTCGACCACGCAGCGGCGCACCGCGTCCAGATCAAAGGTCTCGTCGAACAGGCGAATGAACGGGCCTACGGCACAAGAGGCATTGTTGTCCTTGGCTTTGCTCAGGAGCAGGGCGCTGCGGCCTTCGAAGTCACGCAGGTTGACGTCGTTTCCCAAGGTGGCGCCATGGATGCGGCCACGGCTGTCGACGGCCAGCACGATCTCGGGTTCGGGGTTGTTCCACGCCGAGCCCGGGTGCACGCCGATGGCGCTGCCGCTGCCGACGGCGGCCAGCACGGGCGCCTTGGTGAACACTTCGGCATCCGGGCCGATGCCGACTTCCAGGTACTGCGACCACATGCCCTGTTCGATCAGCAGCGCCTTGAGCGCCATGGCTTGTTGCGAGCCTGGGCGCACCGCGCGCAGGTTGTCGCCGATCACCGAACGCACTGTTGCACGCACGGCCTCCGCCTTGCTGGCGTCACCGCCGGCCTGTTCTTCGATCACGCGCTCGATCATGCTGGCGGCAAAGGTCACGCCTGCGGCCTTGATCACCTGCAGGTCGACCGGCGCAAGCAGGTAGGGCTGGCTGGCGTCGAACGCCTCGCCGCTGTTGCCCAGCAGCGCCTCGACGCTGCCCAGGAACCGGCCGGGGGTGCTGCGTACCGCGTGCAATGGGTCTTCGCTTTCGAGCAATTGGCTGAGGGTCGCGAAGCGCTCGGACAAGTCGAACACGCCGTCGGCACGCAGGGTGACCAGCGACGGGCCGCCGGGTTCGCCAGGGGTCCAGGCGCGTCCGATCAGAGTGCCGGTCAGACCGTCCTCGGGCAAGGTGTTGGCGGGAGTGAGCGTCATCAACATGGCATCAAATCTCTTGGATCGGGAAAGCTGCACGCTAGGTAACCCACGCGATAAACTCCAATGGCATCTTTTCACTATTCGATAACATCAGGTTATTGCACCAAAGGTGGATACCATGTCGGACCTGTCTTTCTCCCACGTCTGCAACTGGCTCAGGTTCCGCCACCTGCTGCTCATCGACACGCTTGGACGTACCCACAACATGCATGTGGCGGCGCAGCAGATGAACCTCACCCAGCCTGCGATCAGCAAGATGCTCAAGGAGATCGAGAACCTGCTCGGCTTTGCCCTGTTCGAGCGCCTGCCGCGTAGCATGCCGCCCACTGCACTGGGCGAGCAGGTGGTGCGCTATGCCCAGGTAGCACTCAATGATGCGCGCAACTTCGTCGATCAGATCGACAGCCTGCGCCAGGGTGGCCACGGGCACCTGAAGGTCGGCGGGATCTTTGCCGCCACTGCCGTCGCGCTCCCCGACGCCATCGTCGAGATCAAGAAGCGCAAGCCGTTACTGTCGATCGAGGTGGTGGAGCAGACCAGCGACCACCTCATGGCCATGCTCGAGGACAAGCACCTGCACCTGGCCGTGGCACGCTTCACCGATGTGTCGCAGCGGCAACGCTTCGACTTCCAGCCGCTGGCGCCCGAGCCATTCTGCTTCGTGGTCAACGATCAGCATCCGTTGAGCGCTGCCGGGGCGGTGACCTTGTCGCAGTTGCTGGAATGGCCGTGGATCCTTTACCCCAAGGGCACGCCGATCAGAGGGCGCATGGAGCGGGCATTCGCCGAAGCCGGCGTTGCAGTGCCGCGCAACACCATCGATACCATCTCCATGCAGACATTCCTCAAGGTGCTGCTGGGCGGGCCGATGGTCGGCATGCTGCCGCAGGCGATGGTCGAGCCGCACCTTGCCAGCGGCGTACTGGTCAACCTCGATACCCCACTGCACCTGACGCCTCAGGACTACGGCATCCTGACCCGCAAAGGCGAGTCCTTGAGCGGCGCCGCGCTGGAGTTCGCCGAAATCCTCGTCGCCCACGCGCGGCAATCGCAAGCGGACCGATAACAGATCGTTATCGGATGATCCCTAAAAGCCATTGGGCAAGAATCGCAGGGGCGCCTAGATTAGCGCCCAATGTCTTTCGCGACGCCGAGGTACCACCATGACTTCACACGCAGGCCAACAATTCATCGGCGGGGTTCGCCGGGCTACCGGCCAGGCGACCTTGCACAGTATCGATGCCCGTACGGGCGAAGCCCTGCCAGGCGCTTTCTACCAGGCCACGGACGCGGAAGTGGACGCGGCTGCACGGTCGGCGGCGGCCGCCTATCCGGCCTACCGGGCATTGCCTGCCGCGCGCCGGGCTGAATTTCTTGATGCCATCGCTGACGCGCTGGACACCCTGGGCGACTATTTCATCGACACCGTGTGCCTTGAGACGGCCCTGCCTGCGGCGCGTATCCAGGGCGAGCGGGCACGTACCAGCGGTCAGTTGCGCCTGTTTGCCACGGTACTGCGCCGCGGAGATTTCGCCGGTGCGCGGATCGACCGTGCACAACCCCAACGCACGCCACTGCCACGCCTGGACATCCGCCAGTGCCGCATGGGCCTGGGGCCGGTCGCCGTGTTCGGCGCCAGCAACTTCCCCCTGGCATTCTCCACCGCCGGCGGCGACACCGCCGCGGCCCTGGCTGCCGGTTGTCCGGTGGTGTTCAAGGCACACAGCGGCCACATGGCCACGGCGCAGTGGGTGGCCGAGGCCATCGTCGCTGCCGCCGAACGCTGCGGCATGCCCGCTGGGGTATTCAACATGATCTTTGGCGGCGGCGTCGGGGAGGCGCTGGTCAAGCATCCCGCCATCCAGGCCGTCGGCTTTACCGGCTCGCTAAAGGGCGGCCGAGCCTTGTGCGACATGGCGGCGGCGCGACCACAGCCAATCCCGGTGTTCGCCGAAATGAGCAGCATCAACCCGGTGCTGGTCCTGCCGGGAGCGCTGGCTGCCCGTGGCGAGGCCGTCGCCCGTGAGCTGGCCGCTTCCGTGGTCCTGGGGTGTGGGCAATTCTGCACCAACCCTGGTCTGGTGCTGGGGGTACGTTCCCCAGAGTTCAGCACCTTCGTCGAGCATTTACGTGCGCAGATGACCGATCAGGCGCCGCAGACCATGCTCAACATCGGTACGTTGGCCAGTTATGCCCACGGGGTGGCCACGCTCAAGGCAAAGTCCGGCATCCGCCACCTGGCCGGCGCCGAGCAGCAGGGCAAGCAGGCCTGGCCGCAACTCTTCCAGGCCGATGCGCAATTGCTGCTCGAGAGTGAGCCGTTGCTGCAAGAAGAAATCTTCGGTCCAGCCACGGTGGTGGTCGAACTGGCCGATCAGGATGAACTGCTGGTCGCGCTGCAAGCACTTGGCGGGCAGCTGACCGCCACCCTGATCGGCGAGCCCGACGAACTGGGCAGCGCTGCGCAGCTGGTGGCAGTGCTTGAGCAGAAAGCCGGAAGGGTGCTGGTCAACGGTTACCCAACCGGTGTCGAGGTGTGCGACGCCATGGTCCATGGCGGCCCGTACCCGGCCACCTCCGACAGCCGTGGCACCTCGGTCGGCACGCTGTCGATCGACCGCTTCCTGCGCCCGGTGTGCTACCAGAATTTCCCCGACGCGCTGCTGCCCGAGTCACTGCAGGACGCCAACCCACTGGGGCTGCTGCGGCTGGTCGATGGCAAGCCCAGCCGAGAACCGATTTGCCGATAACCGCCAGGGATAGGCACCCACACCGGGTGCAGTCGCGCCCGGTGCTCTTTCGATAACAACAATCAGGCATGCAAGACATGCCAAGAGGCTTGCCATGGGTCATCAAACTGTCGACCGCGATCAGGCTTTCGAAGATCGCACCTACCGCAAGGTCATCTTGCGTATCCTGCCGGTACTGCTGCTGTGCTACATGGCGGCCTACCTGGACCGGGTCAACATCGGCTTCGCCAAACTGAGCATGCTCGACGACCTGCAGTTCAGCAACACCGTGTACGCCCTGGGCGCCAGCGTGTTCTTCTGGGGCTACTTCCTGTTCGAGGTACCGAGCAACCTGCTGTTGCATCGTTATGGCGCGCGCTTCTGGATCGCGCGGATCATGCTGAGCTGGGCGATGATCTCGATGGCTGTGGCATTCACCCAGCCGCTGGCCGGGTTCTTCCACATCGAATCCAGCACCATGTTCTATGCACTGCGCTTCTTGCTGGGTATCTGCGAAGCAGGCTTCTTCCCGGGCGTGATCCTGTACCTCAATTACTGGTTCCCGACGCATCGGCAGAGCCGGGTGATGTCGGGCTTCCTCATGGCGATGCCTATCAGCCTCACGCTGGGCGGCATGCTGTCGGGCTGGCTGATGACCAGCCTCGATGGCTGGCATGGCATGTCGGGCTGGCAGTGGATGCTGCTGATCGAGGGCGTGCCTTCGGTGATCATGGCCGTGGTGGTCTTCACCTGCCTGTGCGACAACATCGACAAGGCAGGCTGGCTGTCAGAGGCGGAAAAGCAACTGCTCAAGGCCAACTTGCAGCAGGAAGAGCATGGCAAGGTCTCGCGCCTGGGTGATGTGTTCTTCAACCCACGGGTATGGCTGCTGGTGTTCATCCTGCTGACTTTCAACACCGGCTTCTATGGCCTGGCCTTCTGGATGCCGTCGATCATCAAGAGCGCAGGCGTCACCAGCAGCCTGGAAATCGGCCTCATGACCGCCATTCCCTACAGCGTGGCCGTGATCGCCATGTTCTTGAATGCGCGTCATTCCAATCGTACCGGCGAGCGCCGCTTGCATGCTGCAATACCGGCTTTCATTGGCGGTTGCGGGTTGATGCTCAGTGCCGCTTTCGCCAGTAACATCACGCTGTCGATTCTGTTCCTGACGATTGCGGCTTCCGGTGTACTGAGCCTGATGCCGATCTTCTGGACGCTACCGGGCACTGTGTTGTCAGGGGTGGCGGCTGCGGCGGGCATCGGCATGATCAACGCCATCGGCAATTTGTCGGGTTTCACCGGCTCGATGATCACCGCCGTGGCGGAGAACCTGACCGGCGACATCAACAATGGTACTTACGTACTGGGCCTTTGCCTGTTTGCCAGCGGTTTGCTGATCCTGGCGATACCGGCAGCGATGTTGAAACGGACCGCTGCCGATCAGCGTACGCAACTGGAACTGGAGGCTGCCTGAGCGCCGCCGGTGAAGTGAAGCCGAGCCAGGTGCATCAGCCTTCCGTACTTTCGGACAAGTCGTTCAAGGCACTCGCGTTGTTTTTGAAAGCGGCAGCGAAAACGACGCGGTTCTTTGCCATGAAAATGCTAGCGTCTTCTGCATGTTTCTCAGAAAGGCCAGGGACGTTCTTCATCAGGACGTCCGTCAGCACCTCGGCCAGCTCCAGCATTTGGTCATGCGCATCGGCGAGTTTCCGGTCCACGAAGGTAGTCTCCAAGTCGCGGGTGCTTCGGTAAAGAATTTCAACAGCCATGTTGGCCTCGTCGTTTTTCCGGTGTTGTTGAAAGAGACATGCACCTGACGCCTCATGCCGGCCATTGGATAGGTGCATCCACCTATGGAGTGATCAGTTACTGTATGCGCATACAGTAATGGCATTGATGCTCTCGACGCAAGCCCTGCCAAAAAAAGCCTAGCCCAGAGTGCCTTGCGGCAATCGGTCGCCTTCCAAGTCGAGGGCCTGGCCCTTTAACTGCATGGCACAAGCGTCACAGAGCAGGCGCATCATCCTTCAGGGCGTATCGGGGAGTTGGAATCGTGAACATCAAATGGGCTGAAAAGCTGCGCAAGGGGCTGCATGGCTCGGCCGACTCGCTGGGCAATCTGTGTGTCGAGGGGTTCCATTACCTGGCGCTGTTCGGCATCGGCGCGATCACCGCCTATGCGGCCGTGGTGACCTTCCTCGACATGCTCGGCAAGGGCGGGGTCAGTGTCGATGACATCCTGCTGCTGTTCATCTACCTGGAATTGGGGGCGATGGTCGGCATCTACTTCAAGACCAACCACATGCCGATCCGCTTCCTGCTGTACGTGGCGATCACCGCACTGACGCGCCTGCTGATCGGCGATGTCTCGCACCACAAGGCACCGGATGTCGGGCTGTTGTACCTGTGCGGTGGCATCCTGCTGCTGGCGTTCTCGATCCTGGTGGTGCGCTACGCCTCGTATCGCTACCCCTCGACCAAGGTGCTGGATGCCAACGGCAAGGAAGTGGAAGACGGCAAGTAAGGGGCTAGCTATCTAGGGGCAGGGCTTGCCTGGCGTGCTGTTGAATCCTGGCTGGCGCTCGGGAAAACATCGTGACACAGGGTTGCGATCGATGGGCGCCGCAGGAGAACGACAATGAGTGCCACCACCGAACAGATCCATGCCCATCTCAAGTACGCACTGAGGCTTGACCCCGACGCGGTGCATGTCACCGAAGTCGCCGATGTCATCGAACTCGATGTGGTCCGTAGCCGCACGCTGGTCGAAGAGTCCATGCACTGGCTGAAACTGAACGAGGAGCCGACGTACGACCAGGGCTTGTTCGGCCTGTTCCACAAACCGGACACCTTCGACGCCGAGCACCGGGTCGCTGGCTTGCGCCTGTCGGACCTGGAGCGTGAGATCGGGCAGATGCTGGTGTCGTTGGGCTGATGGTCAGTTGGCCACGCTGCTCGCCGCGAACGGCCTTGCGTCCGGCGTTGCTTTGCGGGTGAGTGCGGCCAGCACTTGCAGCGGGTTCTGCCCAAGTTCGATGGCCAGGCCCAGGCGGATGCTGTCGATGACCCGTTGCAGGCGCACCGGGTCATTGCGCTGGGCGTGGGAAATCAGGCGCTTGGCAACCACTCCGGCATCATCGGACAGGGTCAGCATGATGCTGCCGTCCAGGCGCTCGATGCTCAGGTTGACCCGGTATTCGGGGGTGAAGGCGGCGCTGATCTGGTCGAAGGGGTTGTTCATGCTGTTGGCCTGAAAAGATGGACTGCTGAAGTTGACCGGGCAACCGCCAGGTTGGTTCAGGGCCATTGATCGGCGCAAACGAAAACGCCCGGCAAATGCCGGGCGTTGTTGTTCATGGACGTGGATCAGGCGTCTGGATCACTCAGTTCCAGTACACCGCGCTTGCTGCGCAGTTTGCCGTAGAAGTGTTCCAGCGCATTGTTGAGCTTGCTGGCGGCACCGTCGACCGCCTGGTCCAGCGAGGTGGCGGTGTGGGTCACGGAAATCGGTTGGTGGCCTTTGGGGCGAGCCTCCATCTGGCAACGTTTGTCATGCGGACCGGGCTTGGCACCGTTCTCGTCGCGCAGGTGCACCTCGATGCGGGTGAGGTCTTCCTCGTAACGTTCGAGCGTGGCTTCCAGCGTACTGCGGACCCACTCGTTGAGACGGATGTTGCCTTCGATATGGTTGCTGCTGTTGACCTGGATTTGCATGATTCAATCCTTATTCAGCTTGCTCGCATGGAGGCGTGCCTAGGCCCTTGAGGGACCTGGAA